>Ga0105048_10009203_pt1 | contig 15746 bp, 15 predicted proteins | sample MAT05_FD_78382 | JGI IMG/M metagenome (GOLD analysis project Ga0105048, IMG submission 78382) | Freshwater microbial communities from Lake Fryxell liftoff mats and glacier meltwater in Antarctica - MAT-05 | ecosystem: Environmental > Aquatic > Freshwater > Ice > Liftoff microbial mat | place...
GGACCTGTTCAGCTCACGAGGCCGCCGGTCGGTGCCGCCGTCAGTGGTCGCGACGGTGATGGTGCTGCAGCGGCTGGAGGGCTTGTCGGACCGGGAGGCGGTCGACCGGTACTGCTTTGACAATCGTTGGCGCTACGCCGCTGGGGTCGGTGGCTATGACGGCGACGGCTGGGGTTCGTTCGCACACACGGTGCTGGTCGACATGCGGGCCCGGCTGGCTGGCTCGAAGCGGCCGCGCAGGATCTTTGAGGTGACGCTCGCGGCGGCGTCGGCAGCCGGGCTGGTCGGCGCGAAGCGGGTGCTGGACTCCACGCCGTTGTATGACGCGGTCGCCACGATGGACACCGTGACGCTGATCCGTTCGGCGCTTCGCGGTCTGCTGCACGTCGCCGACGCCGGGCTGGAGGAGCAACTGCGGGCGACGCTGGTCAGCGGTGATGACTACGCCAGTACCGGTAAGCCGCAGATCGACTGGGACGACAAACAGGCCCGTGAGCAGCTGATCGACAGCCGCGCCCGGGACGCCTACGCCTGCCTAGCGCTGTTGGACGGTCGGGAGCTGACCGAGTCGGTGGAGCAGGCCGCGCAGCTGCTGGCCAGTGTGGTCGGTCAGGACTTGGAGCAGACCCAGGCCGGGGTGTTCCGGATCGCCCGCCGGGTCGCCAAGGACCGGATCATCTCCACCGTGGACACCGACGCCCGGCACGGGCACAAGACCTCGGCCCGCGGCTTTGACGGCTACAAGGGCCATGTCGCGGTCGACCCGGACAGCGAGATCGTCACCGACACCACCGTGTCCGCAGGCAATGTCGGTGACGCCGCCGTGGCTCAAGACCTCATCGAGGACCTGCTCAGCCAGCACCGCCCCACCGAGGCGACCGGCGAGGCGACCGGCGAGGCGACCGGCGACGAGTACAGCGAGCCGGTCAGCGAGCCGGCAGGTGATGACCAGGAGCCCAGCGACCAGTCGGTTTCGGGGGCCGCGGAGCCCGCGGTCTACGGCGACGCCGCTTATGGCAGTGGAGCGTTCCTGGATGTGCTGGCCGGCGCGAACATCGCCTCGGGCTGCAAGACCCAACCTCCGACGGCCGCCGGTGGGCGGTTCGCCAAGGACCAGTTCGTCATTGATCTGGCCGCTGACACCGTGACCTGCCCAGCCAAGGTGACCGTCCCGATCCGGCGCGGCCGTGAGGGTGACGGCATCGCCTACTTCGGCGCGGCTTGCGCGGCCTGCCCGCTGCGCGCGCAGTGCACCACCGCAGCCGCCGGACGCACGGTCAGCGTCGGCCGTCACGAACAGCGGCTGGCCGATGCACGCGCCGAACAGCAGCAACCGGAATGGCAAGCTGACTACCGCGCAACCCGGCCCAAAGTCGAACGCAAGCTCGGGCATCTGATGCGCCGCAAGCACGGTGGACGACGAGCCCGGGTCCGCGGAAAGAACAAGGTCGACGCCGACTTCAACCTGCTCGCCGCCGCCGTCAACATCGCTCGCCTGACCGTGCTCGGGTTGCGCTCGACCGGCACCGGATGGACCACCGCGACCGCCTGAACAGCCGGCACGGGAGCACCGCATGCGCCACGAGCCATCCCACACCGCCCGGAACGGCCGCGAACGACGATCTGCGTCGCGCCACCACTCCAGCGCGGCTCCTGGCCTCGACCATCAGACGCCCACCCGCGGCCACCAGCGTCGACTCGCGTGAACGCCGCCTCATCAGACACCCGCTTCACACCAGCCACCTAGGCAGCGTTCAGACGCGGGATCGGCGACAACTACCGAGCGCATCGCGACATGAGCGGATGTCCCGTTCGCCAGTGTCCGGCCCGGGGCGGCGCATCAGGGTTGCTCGCACGAGGGAGCGGCCGGTCCACGCTTCTGTGGACCGGCCGCCGGTTCGAGGCGGGACTCAGTGCATGTGCATCCCGCCGGCGCCGGCCTCGATGCGCACCGCCGGCATCCGCCAGAATGCGATGACTGCGAAGCCAAGTGCGAGCACCGCTGCTGCCGTGAAACCCCTTGAGCTGGCGTCGGCCGCGCCGACGGCATCGGTGAGGTCGCCGGCGGTCGTGGCGACCGCGGAAAGCACGGCGACCCCAAGGGCTGCGCCGATCTCGTGGCCGGTCATGAGGAACCCCGAGGCCATGCCGGAGTGCTGCGGCGGGATGCCGTCCATGGCGGTCACGGATACGCACACGAAGACCATGCCGACGCCGAGGCCGAGCAGCAGAAGCCCGGGCAGCAGTCCCGCGGCGTAGCTGGAGGTGGCGTCAGCGGTGCTCAGCAGCCCCCCGGCGAGCGCCGCGATGGAGAGTCCGGTAGTCGCGACGGTGCGGGGGGCGAGATGCCCGAGGGCCTTGGCTGCCAGGTGCGTCCCGACGGCGAGGGTCAGCGCCATCGGCGTGAAGGACAGGCCGGCTTCGAGGGCGGAGAAGCCGAGGACGGTCTGGACGAAGATCGAGCACAGGTACACGGCGGCCACGAGCAGGCCGGTGATGCCGAGCATGACGGTCGTGCCGGAAACGAGCGTCTTGACCTTCCAGGTGTGCGGCGGCAGGAGCGGTCGGATGGCGCGCGTCTCGATGCGAGCGAACGCGGTGAGCAGGACGGCGGAGACGGTCAGCGCGGCGAGCGTGCGGGCGGAGACCCAGCCGTGCTCGGCGGCGCCGCCGATGGCGAACATGAGCGCGGCGAGGCCGCTGATCGCGGTGGCGGCTCCGGGCAGGTCGAACTGGCCGAGCCCGGCCGGCGCGGTGGTCTCCTTGGGCAGCAGGTGCATGCCGGCGAACAGGGCGACGATGCCGATGGGGACGTTCACCCAAAAGATGAGCTGCCAGCCGGCCCAGGTCGTGAGGGCTCCACCGAGCAGGACTCCGGCTGCGACCGACAGACTGCCTACGGCGCCCCACAGGGCGAGGCCCCTGGCACGCTGCGCGCCGGAGTAGGTCGTCATAATGATCGACAGCGCCGCGGGGGTCATGAGCGCAGCGCCGAGCCCCTGGGCGGCGCGGGCGCCGATGAGCTCCGCGGCGCTGCCGGCGAAGCCCGACAGCAGTGACGCTGTCGTGAACACGGCCATGCCGGTGAGGAAGACGCGCTTGCGTGAGAGCAGGTCGGCGATGCGGCCGCCGAGCAGCAGTCCGCCGCCGGAGGTGAGCAGGTAGGCGGTGACCAGCCAGGGCAGGTCGCTGCTGGCCAGCTGCAGCGAGCGGCCGATGGTGGGCAGAGCAGCGTTGACGACGCTGATGTCGAGGACGATGAGGACCTGCGCGATCAGGACCAGGGCCATGACGGCCCATGACTGGCGGGGCTCGCCGATCGGCTCTTGCCGGGCGTGCGGGTCGCGGTGGCGGAAGTGACGGCCGCGGCGCTGGGCTCAGATCGCCGTTGCGCTTGCCCGCCTTTGGTCCGCGGGGACGGGTGGAGTGACGGCGGGTTCGGTCGGACTCATGACAGCTCCTGCTGCTCTGGGGAGGTGGTGTCTGTGCGGACGAAAGGGCGGCGCAAGCGGCCGATGGTCATGTGGCTCCGATCCGGCCGGCGGTGCGGACGGCCCGGACGACGTCGGCGATGGCAGTGACCGAGGCGCTCGAGGCGGTCGCGTCGTCGAGCAGGCCGAGGTGGCTGCTGTCGACGGTGCGCTGGTCGGCGTTGCTCGACAGGGCGGCCAGCTGCTGCTGCGCGGCGGGCCAGCCGGCCGTATCGGTCATGGTCTCGCTGGCGGACACGACGACGAGCGGTGTGCTCCGGAGGGTGGTCAGGGCCTGCGCCTGGGCGAACGTGCGTCGGTAGGTCGAGAGCTCGTCCCGGGCAGTGCGGGCGCTGCGTGGCTTGTTCGCAAAGGCACTGCCCTGCTCGCCGGCGTCGCCCGGCACGTCGTTCGCGGACAGGGCCGGGACGGCCCAGCCGACGCCGAGGCGGGCAAAGGTGGGCAGGACGCCGTACAGCCGGGTCATCATCGAGTACTGCATCTCGTAGTCGGGCAGGACGGTGAACTGCCGACTAGGCCGAAGGTGCCGGCGCGACGGCCGTAGGCGAGGTAGAGGACGGTGATGAGCGCCAGCGCAAGGATCTGCGCGAGCGGCGCAACGAGCTGGGTAACAGCTGTGGTCGGGATGACCTCAGCCCGCTTGGCGGCGTTGACGAGCAGGATCGCGGCGGTTCCGCCGCCAGCGACGGCGCCGATGCGGTGGAGCGTTGCGGGGCTGTGATGGGACATGGCAGGTCTCCGATCTGGTCGATGCGGGAGTGCCTGCGGCGGAGTGCCGGAGGCGGAGGTGGTAGGCCGAGGACTCAGTCGGGGTCGGCCACGACCTCCACGGACATCAAGCTGGCGCCGAGATCGCGGACCTTGGCGAGCAGGCCGTGCAGAGCCGCTTGATCGACGAGGAGTCCGCGCAAGGTGGTCGTGCCGTCGTCTGCGCGGGTCACTGCCATCCCGTCGAACCAGGTCGACCAGTGCTCGTCGAGATGTCCTTCCAGGCGGACTTCGTAAAGAGCGGGCACGTCCGATCGCCGAGTCATCTCGATCCCGCCGCTGCCGTGCTGCGGCGAGCGCGACGCGTGTGCGGCGTCATTCGGCGCCGGCACCGACGGGGAGCCCTGAGGGCAGGGTGGCCTGCGTGGCCGCGGGTTCTGTCGCTGTTGCGACCCAGAGCGAGCAACCGAGTCCGATCAGGGCCACGGCGTTGGGAACCGCGAGGAAGCGGAAGAGGGCGTCGGGCAGAACCGCGAGCGTGACCGTGAAGACGCTCGCGGCGCCGAGCAGCGCTGCCGCCCAGCGGGCGAGTACCCGAGCCCGGTACAGCGCGATGCCGAACAGGAGGCCGCCGCCCAGGAAGGCGGCGCCTGAGACGTCCAGCGCGACCTTGATCGGCCCGATGTCGGAGACGGCGTTGCCGCCGGTCGCGGCAGCGAGGACGTCGTTGACGTAGCCGGGGTCGGTAGCGGCGATGGAGGGGAAGACGAAGCCGCTGACGAAGGTGACGCACATGATGGCCAGGTAGCCGATCGCGAAGAGCACGTAGCCGACCAGGCCCAGCAGGCCGATCTGCTTGACCTGTCGTAGGTACATGCCGGTGATGCCGACCAGGGCCAGGCCCGCCATCAGCACCTTCAGCCAGTTGCGGACCGCCCACTCGGTCGTGGTGACCGCGTCGACGTCCGAGTGCGGATGTCCGATCTGGATGCCGATGAAGATCACTCCGGCGGCGGCGGCCGCGACGGCAGCCGACCGGTAGAGGGCGATGGGCGTCACGGTCATGTCCGTCTCCTGGGTCGGTCGTTCCCGGGCGGACGCCGCGGGGATGACGGAAACCTAGGAACGGCCGGGGTGACCGGGCATCACCACATGATGTGAACGACGCGGTGACAGAGCGCCGCACAGCCGGGCCGGCAGGCGGTGCGGAGCGTCGTCACGCGGTCTGGCCGTGATGGGCTGACGCGTGCCGAGATGGAGAGGGCCGACACCTCGGCAGATGGCGGGGATGGACTACAGCAGCCCGCGTTCGTGGGCGCGACGCACGGCAGCGGCTCGGGTTCTGACGTCGAGCTTGGTGAAGATGCGCTTGGTGTGGGTCCGCAGGGTATTCACCGTGACGTAGAGCTCTCGGGCGATTTCCGGTCCGGTCAGCGCGCTGTCCAGGAGTCGCAGCACTGCCAGCTCGCGCTGGCTCAGCCCAGCGACGAGCGACTGCGCGCGCTGCGCGCCGACGACCGGCTGCCTGTGCAGCAAGATCTGCTGTGCCCGTTCGCGCAGGGCCGTCCCGCGTCCGTCGCCGGCGACGACGGGCGCGATCGCGGCCAACTCGAGCAGGCTCATCATGGAGACGCCTTCATCCAGGTACAGCCGCACGTAGCTGTCCGGCTCAGGCGCCTCGGTCAGAGCGCGACTCAGTGCGGCGAGAGCCGCTGGCTGGTCGCCGCGGCAGTGGTGGCCGACCGCCAGGAGCGCGCTGATCTCCTGTGCGCTGCCGTCGCGTCCGGCGTGGACGGCTGCAGCGAGCATCCGTTCGAGGAGGCCCAGCACCGCAGTCAGCGAGGATGCGCTGTCAGGCTGGCGGCGGTGTTCGTTCCGGTGCTGAGCCAGCAGCAGCCGGGCCAAGGTGAGGTGCTCGTACTCCCGCAGATACTCCGGGTCGTCGCCGGCGCGGAGTCCGCTTTCGTCGGCCCACGCGACTGCCGAGCCCAGGTCTCCGGACGCGATCTGCAGTCGCGCCCTCATCGCGCCGATGGGGCGGACATCAGGGTAGAAGCCGTGCCGGTACAGCGCCTCGGCTTGATCGAGCAAGGGCGTCGCTCCCGCAGGATCACCGTTCGCGGCACGCAGCTGCGCCTTGGCCACGAACCACCTGTGGTGGTTCTCGGTGATGGACGCCCGCTCCCCCAGGACCCGTGCGGTCTCCAGGTGCGCCTCGGCGCTGGCCAGCTCATCCAGTTCTCGATCGAGCTCGGCTAGGACGATGTGCAGGTCGGCCGGGGCCCGCGCGTGCGGGTGGGCGGTGTCGGCTGCCGTGCGCAGGGCTTGCTCGCACAGACGGCGGGCACGGTTGGGGCTGCCTAGGGCCACCCACATGTCGGCGAGCACGACGGTGCTGTCGAGCGCATCCACCAGGTTTCCCGCGGCGCGCAGGTTGCGCACAGCCTCAGCGAACGTCTCCAGCCCCGTGCGCACGTCCCCGGCCGCCCAAGCGGCCAGGCCAACGAAGCCACCGGCTGCTCCTCGGATGAAGTGGTCTGCCGGTCCGGCCAGGTCCAGCGCCTGTTCCGCATGGCGCACGGTGTCGGTGATCTCGCCACGGGCTTGGGCCAGTGACGCGCGGTAGACCGCCACCGTCGCGGGCGCTGTGCGCAGGTCGTCGGTATCGGCCCACGCGGCCGCGCGCTCCTGGTCGTGAGCTCCGGCGATCAGCGCGGCTTCAGCATCGTCAAGACGCAGCTCCACCGCGTCGAGATCCCCGGCCATCATCAGCGACCAGGCAGCCATGACGCTGAGGACGGGACTGCGCCGCACGACCAGCTCCGGCAACGCGCGGATCCAGCCGAGCAGCAGCTTGTCCTGGCGCGTCCGACGCAGCTCCGGGAGCGCTGCTTCCACCAAGTAGGCGGCTCGCTCGAAGTCCTGGCCGGCCAGCGCGTGGCTGACTGCATCCTCAGTCAGGCCCTGGGCGGCGAACCACTCGCTGGCCCGCGCGTGGGCGCTGGACACCTGTTCTGGGGCCTCGGCCCGCAGACGCACGCGTAGGACGTCGGCGAACAGGTGGTGGTAGCGGTACCAGGTGCGCTCGTCATCCAGCGGCACCACGAACAGGTTGCTGCGTTCCAGGTGCTCCAGCATCTGCGCGCCGTCTGCCCTACCGCTGAGGGCGTCGCACAAAGGGCCGGTAAGCCGGTCGAGTTCCGCGGTTGCGCTCAGAAAGTCGCGCACGGGCGCGGGCTGACGAGAGAGGACCTCGTCGGTGAGGTAGTCGATGACGAAGCGGCTGCTGCCGTTCAGCGCTGCGATGAAGGCGCTGACCTCAGCTCGATCGTTCATCCCCCGCAGCGACAGAGCGGAAAGCTGGAGCCCGGTGATCCAGCCCTCGGTGCGCTCCTCGAGCAGGTCGACCTCAGCCGCGCTCAGGTCCAGCCCCATGGTGCGAGTCAGGAATTCGTGCGCTTCGGAGGCAGCGAAGCGCAGGTCAGCAGCACGTAGTTCGGTGAGCTGTCCACGGCTGCGAAGCCGGGCCAGAGGCAGCGGTGGGTCAGAACGGGTGGTGATCAGCAGGCGCAGGTGCTCCGGCAGGTGGTCCACGAGGAACGCCATCGCCCCGTGAACGTCAGCAGACTCGATGACGTGGTAGTCGTCGAGGATCAGGACCCAGATCTCGCCCGGGCTCTCGTGTCCTGCTCGGTCCATCTCGTTGACGAGCGCGCTGAGTTGGGCGGTGTCGGTGGCGCTGTGCAGCGCGTCGACCACGGTGGCCTCGATGCGCATGCCGACGGAGTTGAGGGCCGTCGCCAGGTGCGTCATCAACCGCGTGAGGTCGTTGTCGGCGGCGTCTAGGGAGAGCCAGCCGACCCGAGCTTGGGGGCGGCGCTCAGCGATGTCTGTGAGCCAGTCGCTGACGACGGTGGTCTTCCCGAAGCCTGCCGGTGCGGACACCAGGGTCACCCGATGACCCGGATCCAGCGTCGTGTCGAGTTCGACGGTCAATCTCGGGCGCGCAGTCAGCTGAATGCGCCGGGCTGGCGCGAACAGCTTGGTCGCAAGGACCGGCATCGCCACTCCTGGATCATAGGAGGGCCTCCACCCGACGGCTGGGCTGAACGGGCGGTGCTCAGGGTGTGCGGGGCGGCGCTGCGGTTGGCGCCGCTGGGTCAGGGCTGCGCCCGGTCAGGCTTGCTGGTGTCAGACGGCGATGAGCTCGTCGGGCTGGTCGACTGGCGCAGGAGCGGGCATCTTGAGCAGTGCCTGCGCGGCGACCGCACCGGCGGCGGCGATTCCGGCGGCGCCGAGCTGGCCGGCGGAGAAGCCGTCGGCGAGCTCGACCGGGTTGCCGACCTGGTCGGCGCCGAATGACGCAGCGAGGGCCGTCATCGCGGCGAGACCGAGCGCCGATCCGAACTGGTAGCTGGTGTTGACGATTCCGGCGGCGAGGCCGCCCTCCTCCGGTGCCGCCGCGGACAGGGCGGTTTCGAGCGAGGGGATGAACGCCATCGCCATTCCGGCGGCGATGACGAGCGACGCGGGCAGCACGTCGACGAGGAAGGTGCCGTCGCGTCAAGCCGCGACAGCCACACCAGTCCGACCGCGAGGGTCGCGAGGTCCGCGACGGTCATGGTCTTCGGGCCGTCGCGGGCGGTCAGCTTCGGCGCAACCGCGATCATTCCGATCATGATCGTGACCGTCAGCGGCAGGAGAGCGGCGCCGGACTTGAAGGCGCCGAAGCCATACACCTGCGCGAGCGTCAGGCTGAGGAACACGAACATCGGGATCCAGGCGGCGCCGAGCAGCAGCTGCGCGACGTTGGCGGCGGCCAGGTTCGGGACGCGGAAGATGCCCAGGCGCATCAGCGGCTGACGCCGCTTGGCCTGCAGGGCGACGAAAGCTGCGAGCAGCGCGAGACCAAGGAGCCCGGCGAGCAGGGTGGTGCCGGCGGTCCAGCCGACCTCGGGGGCCGGGACGATCGCGAAGACGACCGAGCCGAGGCCGACCGTGGCGGCGGCGGCGCCGGCGAGGTCCAGCGTGCCGCGGGCACGAACGCCTGCTGGCAGGGCTGACGGAGTGAGCAGCATCGCTCGCCCGGCCGCAGAAAGACCTTGCGCGGACCGGCCGCCGAAAGCATGATCAGCTGCCGCTGGATGATCGCCAACGAAAGGTTCCGTTCCCACCTGTGCCGTCGCTTCGAAGCGTCTCCCTGGTCATGATGTCGCCGGCCTGCCTGAGCGCGCTCCTCGACCTCGACCTCGCACGTGCGGGCGACGAGGTCGGCCTGTTGCTGCCTGCGTTCTTCCTCGACGAGGGATGGTTGTGGCGCATTCGTCGCGACCAGATGGCCAGCGACCGCGGCACGGTGGGGTGGCTCGTCCACGCCGTGACCGCCGAGGACGACCTGGTGGTCGGCCACGCTGGTTTCCACGGCCCGCCCAACGGCGAGGGCTTGGTGGAGGTCGCCTACACCATCGTTCCGGAGCAGCGCGGTCGGGGGTATGCAGCGGCAGCCCTGCGCGCCCTCCTGACACGGGCATCCGGTAAAGAGGACGTACGGACGGTGCGCGCCACGGTCAGCCCTGACAACGAAGCGTCCTTGCACATCGTCGCCGCTGAAGGCTTTACGCACGTTGGCGAGCAGTGGGACGACGAGGACGGCCTGGAACTGGTCTTCGAGCGACAGGTTTGAGCAGCCGATCAGGTCAGTGACACCGCCGTGAACGCACGGCCGGCCGTCACGACCTGCCGTGCCGGCCGCGCCAGCCAGCCAGCGTTCGTGCCGTCAAGGGCAGACGCTACCTGGGGTCTTGCCAGTATCGAGACTGGTCAGTACCGCGATGGTGTAGCGACTGTCATCACGACCGGTCTGTGAACTGTGTCGGCCTCCTCCCTGCTCCTCCGGACCTCGGTGCCCCGTTATCCCGACCGTGCTGCTCGCCCGCAGCCGGACCGGCACCGTCACCGCCAAGGCGCTCGTCGGCGCGGCCGCTGCCGCGGTGCTGGCACCGGTCTCGGTGAGCGTCATGGCCGGGCTGGGCACGAGCCTCGGCTGGAGTGGCTCCGACCTCACCACCGGCTCGGGACTGGCAGGCGCTCGCCGGGCTCACCGTCGCCTGGGGCGCCTTCGGCGTCGCGATCGGCGGACTGCTGCGTCACCCGGTGGCTGCCGTCGTGACCGGGTTGCTGTGGGTGCTGCTGGTGGAGAACCTAGGGGCAGGACTGCCCGGCTACAACGGACGCTGGCTGCCTGGTCAGGCTGGACACGCACTCGCGGGAGTCGGGACAACCACCGACTGTCACCGGACACCGCCGCGTTCGTCATTGCGTTCATCGGTATGAGCGGCCGCCCGCTCATCGACATGTGCGGTCGCCGAGCCGCCCAGTCAGTAGACCGGCTCAGCCGACTGGCGTCGTCCGAGGTGCTCGCACCCGCCCCGGTGCACTCGCCTGAGGACCCCGTCAAGCGGTGCGGGGGTCGTCGGCGTGCAGCAGGTGGGCCTCCGCAGTCTCATCCCTGCCCGTTACGCCCACGAGGCACGAGGGGCCTGCGCCGGTCCTACCGGCAAGGTCCGCTGTCTTGCCTCAAGCACCCTTGCCCGGTCAAGTTCGACTCCTGCCCGAACATCCGGCCGTACGAGCCCAGGCCGGCCACACTCAGCAGCTCGGTGCCCACTGCAAACGGTGGATCCGCATCGCCTCTTGCAACTCGTCATCGTCCTGGTCGACCGGCTCGGACTGCGGTTCTCGCAGGACCGCCGACACGTCGTCGTCCCCCGGCCTTTCGAGGACCGCCCAGAGGGTGAGGTCGTCGCCGTGCCGCGAGGTGAACTGGACGCCAGCGAGGGGCGCGCCGTCGGGAGCGGTCTGGTCGTAGAGCCACGCGGCGACCACTTGGGTGAACTCGCGCGGCTCGGCCAGCCGGATGACGCCTGCGTCGACGTCGGGCAGCCGCAGGGTGATCGCGAGCGCGAGGAAGCGTGCCCGCAACGTCGGCAGAGACTCCTTGTCGCCGGGGACGGCGTACCAGCCGGTCAGGCGCGCCCTACCGACGCGGCGCGGCGACCTCCAGCTCTCGGGGAGCAGGCCTCCAGCCAGGCTCGGGTAGGCGACCGCGTCCTCGTCGGCCTCGTCCACGTCAGCGAGCTCGTCCTGCAACTGGGGATCAGGACGTGCGAAGGCCAGCACCTCCAGGAAGCACGCCAGCCGGCTCTCCCCCACGTAGATGCTCCGCCAGATGCCGTCCGGGTCGTCCCACCGCCCCGAGAAGCGGCCGTGCTCGGCGTACTGCCAAGGCGTCCAGCTCCATGGCTCGGGCTCGAAGCCCACGCGATGCACTGGTCGACCACCCGCGTCCTCACACAGCAGGTCGCCGGCGGCCGTCGTCACCAGCGTCGAGCGCGACACGAGTCAGCCGAGGGCGGCGAACTGACGGGCGGCGGCGAGCACCTGCGGCCCGACCTCGTCGACGCCGCCTTCCCGAAGCAGCCGTGCAGGCGAGCGGTCTCCCAGCGCCGGGTTCAACCCCTGGAACCACGCCTGCACGACCTCGGCGGTGTCGCGCTCGGCGAGCAGCCGTGCGGCTTGGTAGGCGACGCGCAGCCGCTGCAGGTCGTCACCGCCCGAGACGGCTCGGGTGCCTTCGGCCCACTGCCGCACCGCGCGGGTCTCCTTGACGCCTCCGAGGTACGCGACGAGCTTCGCCCCGAGAAGGTCACGCAGCTCCTTCACCAGCACGGCGGGCTCGAGGCGCATCGCGCTGTGGTGCGCCTGCAGGTCCGGTCGAGCCGGGGTGCGCGTCATGTCGGATCACCTCGCGACGAGCGTACGCCGTCACACCCGAGATCACATGCACTTTCACAATACCGTCGGTCACGTCTTGGTACCGCCAGCAAAGATCACCGTGCCCGCTGCGTGCCCGATCGGCGGGCACGCGTGCGTATTTCGGCGGACGGCCCCGGAAGCGATCATGCCTCTGACCTGCGGTTTCACACTTCGGCGGACGCCTACGCACCCCCTTCCGCCGGACTTCCAAACTGGCTACGCGGGTTCGATTCCCGTCGCCCGCTCTCCGAGGCACCGAAGGCCAGCGGGCATGTGGCGGTGGATTCAAGATCACCGCACGGCAGGATGATCTCCGCGCGCCCGCTACGTGCCCGGAGCACGCGGACGTGCCCGGCCCAGAGCGCGCAGTGGCGGACCCGGGTGGCCGATCGGGCCGGCGTCGTCGACCAGGCCGGTCGCCAGCCGTGGGAGCGCTGCGCCGATGGCCCCGTCCCGGTCGGCGGCGGCGTGCTGGTAGAGCAGCGCCGTCCGCATGGACGCGTGGCCCATGCGGGCCAGGAGCTCTCGGGTGCAGGCTCCTGGGGCCGCGGCGAGGGTGTTCCCGGTGTGGCGCAGGTCATGGAACCGGAAGTCCGGCAGGCCGGGTCGCTCCCTCGCCCTCACCCAGGTCGTACGGAAGCCGCCCCTGGTGAGCGGTCGGCCCAGGCCGTTGGTGAAGACCAGCAACGAAGCCGGGTCGGTCGCGATGTGGTCACGCAGGTCGTGAAGCAGGTGTGGCGGGATGGGCACGGTCTGGACGCCGGCTGCGCTCTTGGGGGTGTAGCGCCTCAGCAGCAGTAATGTGACAAGAGTCGGCTGAATAGTAGATTCCTCGGTTGCCTTGGGAGGTTCCGTGCGGAGCTTCGAAGCGGGCGTCCCGCTGCTGGCCAGCGTGCCTGCCGACGTCGCACGGGCGCTGGCCGACGCCGATGTCGGCCGCGGGCTCGAAGGGTTGCACGTCGCCCAGCTGCCTGGCTTGCTCGAGCAGCTGGCGCTGCGGGCCCGCGTCCAGTCGGTGAAGGCCTCATCCGCCCTGGAGGGCGTCGTGGTCGCCGACGACCAGCGCGCCGACCGCATCATCGCAGGAGCCGCCAGCCGGCTGAGAGGCTGCTCGGAGCAGGAGCTCGCCGGCTACCGCGAAGCACTGGACTACGTGTGGCAGGACGACTGGCGGCCGCTCAACGTGGGGCTGGTACTGCACCTGCACCGGCTGCTGTACTCACACACGGCCACGCCCGGCGGCGCCTTCAAGACCGAGGACAACCTTTTGGTCGACCGGTCCCCCGACGGACGCCAGAGCGTGCGCTTCCACCCCGTCTCCGCGCGGCTGACGCCTGGAGCGACCGAGGAGCTGGTGGCCCGGTACAACCACGAGCGGCGCCTCGACCGGCACCATCCGCTGCTCCTGGTTGGACTGGCCGTGCTCGACCTGCTCGTCATCCACCCGTTCGAGGACGGCAACGGCCGGGTCGCGCGGGTGCTCACCAACGCACTGCTGGCCGAGATCGGCTACGGCGTCGCCCGGTACGTCAGCCTCGAGCAGCTCATCGCCGAGTCGGCGGACGACTACTACGCGACGCTGCTCGCCTCCACCCACGGCTGGCACGACTCCGCGCACGACCCCTGGCCGTGGCTGCGGTACGTCGTCGGACTGCTCAGCCGGGCCTACGCGCTGTTCGGGCAGCGCGCCGCATCAGCCGGATCGGGCGGCGGCAAGCGGGAACGGGTCAAGCGCTACGTCCTGGACCAGGCGCCTCAGCGATTCCGCATCGCCGACGTCCGGCTCGCGCTGCCCGGGATCAGCGACGGCACCATCCGCAACGCCCTGGACGACCTGCGTGCCGAAGGGCGAGTGGCGGTCGATGGTCCGGGGCGTGGCGCGAGCTGGTCGCGACGCGAGTAGCCCTTCGCAGTGGCCGCGCGGGCGAGTGAACCAGTCCGCAGTCGGACGCCCTCGGCTTCGCGACATGCTCTCGGGTCAGAGTTCCCGCGTTGCGCCAGCGCGCACCAGAAGCGTCTAAGGGCGACGGTTCGGATTCGAAGCCCACGCGATGGACGCGTCGACCGGCTCCGTCCTCGCACAGCAGACCATTCGCCTTGGTCGGCGCCATCGCCGGTCGGATGCGGCACCGATCAACCGACGGCAGCGAACTGTCGGGCGGCAGCGAGCACCTGCGGCCCTACCTCGTCGACGGCGCCTTCGCGCAGCAACCGCGCGGGAGAGCGGTCACCCAACGCCGGGTTCAGGCCCTGGAACCGGGCCTGCACCACCTCGTTGCGGTCGCGCTCGGCGAGAAGTCTGGCGGCCTGATGGGCGACCCGCAGCCGGTGCAGGTCCTCTCCGCCGAAGACGGCCCGCGTGCCCTCGGACCACTGCCGCACCGCTCGTGTCTCCGTGACGCCACCGAGGTACGCGACGAGCTTCGCACCGAGCAGCTCACGGAGCTCCTTGACCAGTGCGGCGGGATCAAGGCGCATCGCGTCGTGGTGCGCCTGCAGGTCTGGCCGAGCCGGCACGAGCGTGGGTTCCGGCGGACGGCCGCGGAAGCGAACATGCCGCTGACCTGCGGTGGTCCACTTCGGCGCACGTCTGGGGCCCGGGCCGCCGGCACACCAGCCTGTCCCTGGCGCAGGCGGTCGCTCCGGCCACCCAAGGTCCCCGGGAGCCATGATGCTCGGCCCTCCACGACGAAGCCGCCGCACGGCGCACGTGCTCGGCGGGTCGCGATGAACCCGACCGTTGTCGTCAGCGTGCCCCCGGGGCAGGTCACGCTGTCGGACCGACGGACCGAGAGCAACTGGTCGGTGACGCTCGACGGCTATCTCCTCCGTGCGACAGCCGTGACCCAGGCGGCGCACGAGGATCTCACCGGGCAGTCGCCCAGCACTGCCCGCGGCGACAGGCTCCCGGCCGAGGGCGTCTCGGTGGTGGGACGCGGTGGCGTTCTGCAACCTCTCCTGTGATCGCGACGCGTTGGGGCGCGCCTACGACGTCCACCCGGGCACGGCGATGTCCGGTGGGATCCCGCTGCGGACGGCTGGCGACTGCCGAGCGAAGCAGAGTGGGAGCACGCCTGCCGGGCCGGAACCACCGGTGCACGTTACGGCGACCTCGACGACATCGCCTGGCACCGCGGCAATGCCGACGACCGCCTGCACGAGGTGGCGGGCAAGCAGCCCAACGGCCTGGGCCTCCACGACATGCTCGGCAACGTCTGGGAGTGGTGCTGGGACGTGTACGACGCGAGATGTACGGCACCTACCGCGTCTTGCGCGGCGGTGGCTGGTCCGACGAGCCGTGGAGCTGTCGCGCCTCGGTGCGTCGCCGCAGCCACCCGACGTTCAGCATCGACGACGTCGGGTTCCGCCTCGCCCGCTCTCTCCCGCGCTGAGGCTCGCACGATCGTCGCGTCGATCACCCGCGGGGCGTGAGGTGTTCGGCCGATAGCCACTCGTCGAAGCTCTGCGCGCCGCGTCGGCCTGGTCCGGTGGGCAAGAGCGCACCTCCCGCGACCGCTCGGCTGACCGGGACCGGTCCGCGCAGCGGCAGGACGAAGCGCCGCTGCCCGCGTGCGCGCAGCAGACGCCGGGCGAGAACGGGCAGCATGTGCTCCTGGGGCCCTGCCAGCTCCGGTGCCAGCCCCACGGCCTCCTGCACCGCGAGACCGACGAGCGCCGTCGCGACCTCCCGCGCCGCGACGGGTTGGATGCGCATGACCGGGACCGGCGCGA
>Ga0105048_10009204_pt1 | contig 15745 bp, 13 predicted proteins | sample MAT05_FD_78382 | JGI IMG/M metagenome (GOLD analysis project Ga0105048, IMG submission 78382) | Freshwater microbial communities from Lake Fryxell liftoff mats and glacier meltwater in Antarctica - MAT-05 | ecosystem: Environmental > Aquatic > Freshwater > Ice > Liftoff microbial mat | place...
ACAAGAATAACAAATGTGGCTGGGCTTATATTAACTGTTTCACCGGCAGTGAGTGTTGATGCTAATGCAGGTGCCACTCCTACGGTAGTTGAGTACACAATTCAAAATGTTGGCGCCACACCTTCCGACTACACGACCCAGGCGAACAGATTCTTCCAAGGCTACTTCCTTGGAGGCGTAATAGTTGGTGCTGGTTCAACTACGCTAAGTGACGGTAACCTTTCGCGCACAACAGGCGATATTACAATTGAGCCAGGTGCTGGTGGTTCAGTACAAATACCAGGCGCATTAAGTGCCGGCACTATAAATGCAACAACTATAACTGGTGATGGTTCTTCACTTACTAATATAAGTAGTGCGAGCATTACTGGTTCTACTATTACTGGGCTAAATGCATCTAATATAAGTAGCGGTACTTTAAATGACGCGCAACTTTCTAGTAATGCAGCACTACTCAATCTTTCCCAGACATTCTCAGCACTCAAGACTTTTGGTGCTGGTGTCTCTATTGCCACCGGCCAGAACTTCACAGTGAACGGCGATGCCTTTACGGACCTAACCGGTACTGGCTTACAGATAACTGGTGGTGCGCTAAATGTTGCTTATGGCTCGACGGCGGGTACTTCAGTACAGGGAAACACAGCACTTACAATTACTGCTGGTACAGGGCTCACTGGAGGTTCAACAGTTACTCTCGGAACTGGTGGAACATCTACGCTCAATGTAGCTTATGGCTCATCTGCAAGTACTGCTGTGCAGGGAAATACAAGTCTTACATGTGCTTCTGGTACGGGCAATCTCAGCGGTGGTGGCAATGCAATTACGCTTGGTAGCGGTGGTGCCTGTGGTGCTATCACAACAAATTCTGCAGTAAGTTTTGCTACTTCGGTTACGAGCCCACTGTTTACCGGCGCTGGAGCAGTTACCGTCTCAAGCGGTGGTGCGAGCGACCTTACACTAGACTCTGCTTCGAATGTGCTCGTACTAAGCGATGCTGTAATGAGACGAATTTCTGCCGGTACGACAACAGTTGAGCTAAACGACTCGGCAAATACCACCTTCGCGATTACAAATACAAATGGAGTAGGGGTAGCGAATCTAAATGTAGAAGGTGGAATTACTGCAACATCATTTAGCGGAAACGGTGCATCACTCAACTCACTAAATGCATCAAATATTAGTACTGGTACATTAAGCGACGCACAACTTTCTAGTAATGTAGTGCTCCTTAATCTCTCGCAAACATTTAGTTCCCTTAAAACCTTTGGTGCAGGTGCTTCGATAACCACAGGTCAATCACTCACAGTAAATGGTGATGCCTTTACGGACCTAACCGGTACTGGCTTACAGATAACTGGTGGTGCACTCAATGTAGCTTATGGTTCCGTTGCTGGTACCGCGGCACAAGGAAATACATCTGTATCGGTATCTGCTGGTACGGGTCTTACCGGTGGCTCTACCATTACATTAGGTGCTGGGGGTACTGCTACATTAAATGTAGCCTACGGTTCAACTGCCGGTACTGCAGTCCAGGGTAATACGTCACTTACATGTGCTTCGGGTACAGGCAACCTGAGCGGCGGCGGTAATGCAATTACTCTTGGAACAGGCGGAACATGCAATGCAATTAGTACTAATTCAGCTGTATCATTCGGAACATCAGTAACAACGCCAACAGTTATGGGTACTAGTACGCTTACTCTTTCGAGCACCGGCGCTAATGCGATTGGTATCGATACGGGCGGTTCAGCGGGCATTACTATCGGCGCGACCAACGCAAACTCACTCGCACTAGGCAACTCAAGTGGTAACACGACTATTAACGGAGCCACTTTAGTACTGGGCACATCTACTGTGCGTCGTACAGCAATAGGCACATCGGCATTCGAGTTTAATGACACCTCCAACACGACACTCAATATACGCAACACCGACGTAACTGCAGTGGCTGATGTCACCGTGGAAGGTACACTCACGGCTGCATCTGTAGTAGGTAATGGCTCAGGCATTACTGCACTTAACGCAACAAATGTTGCAAGTGGCACATTATCGGATGTGCGACTTTCAGGCAACATTGCGACGCTCACCGGCTCGCAGACCTTTAGCGGAGTTAAGACCTTTGGTGCCGGCGCAGTAGTGACTACTGGCCAAACACTTACCATAAATGGTGACGCATTTAGTGACTTAACTGGCACAGGCCTCGTGATATCATCGGGCGCACTTATTATCGATACAACATACTTCAACGCCAACTACATACAACTCGGTGCGGCTTCTCTACAGACAGACACGTCAACTAATGCGACAATTGGAGTAAACAAGACAGGCGCGAGTGGCAACATACTCACATTACAGAAAAATGGTGTAGGTGTGTTTACGGTTGGTAATAGCGGTGCCTTAACTATTACCAATACATCGACAGGCGCACTAGATATTCAGACTTCTGGCGGTATTTCAACGTTTGCGGTAGATACGAGTGGGAACATCGTACGTGTTGGTGCATTGGCAGCTGATGCAACGGCAGTGTTGTTTGTGCTAGATAATAAAAACACATCTGGCGATCCAGCAGGTAGCGAAGGTGCGCAATACTATAATACAGTTAGTGGGACATTCAGATGTTATCAGAGTGCACGAGGATGGACCGACTGTCTTGGCGCGCCTAAGCCAAACACGCGACGTTCAACACAATTTCTTGCAAATGGGACTACCACAACACTTACATCCGACGGCGGTGACGTAGCCACGGTGACAGGCACTGGTACTGCACAAACAGCCACCACAGCACTACCACCGTCAGTCAACTACGCAACTGCGGCTGGTGCGAATAATGATACGGGAATAGTTGGCAATACAAACTACAACGTTTCAAGTAACCCAAGTATGCAAGCAAATATCCGCCTTGTTTCAACTGCAAGCACGCGTAATTGGGTAGGATTCACGAACCAAACTCTTGCAACTATGAACGGTGCCTCTGCCCCTGCTGGTATATACGCTGCGTTTAGGTATGACACAGGTGCGGGTGACGCTAACTGGCAGTGCGTCACGAGGAACGGTGCCCCGGTACCAACAGTTACTAACTCTGGAATCGCCGTATCCACTGCAAATGTAAAACTGGAAATAATTATTGCAAATGGATCAACAGTCGAGTTCAAGATCAATAATGTATCGGTCTGTAACAATATCACCAACATGCCTGCTGCAGGAACGATGATGCGCTATGATATTTCGCGTCGTAACCTTGTAGCAGGTGCTCAGAGTATCCAGACAGCTTGGCTGTATCTTGACAGTGATCAGTAGTGATTTTTACTAGCTTGAGTTATAATTAAGCAAAAGAGGTAAAACCAAGATGGTTATTGCAGTTCTCAACCAAAAAGGGGGAGTGGGTAAAACAACGACGGTTATTAACCTTGGTTCGTATCTTGCCAAGTCAGGCAAGAGAGTGGTAGTGGTAGACGCCGATCCACAAGGTAATGCTACCAGCGGGCTTGGCATAGATAAAATGAATATCCCTTTCACCGTATACGATGGTCTGCTTCGCAAAAAGACAGCTCAAGACATACTTACAATAACTGCACATACAAATATTACTCTTATGCCAGCAAATGCACATTTGGCTGGGGCAGAAATAGAGTTAGCAAGTGTGCATGGTAGAGAGTTTGCGCTCAAAGAATTGCTCCAAGGGGTGCTAGCCGATTACGTACTCATTGATTGTCCGCCGTCACTTGGCCTGCTTACCATAAATGCACTTTGTGCAGCTGATACGGTGCTTATACCAGTACAGACAGAATATTACGCGCTTGAAGGCATTAGCCAGCTGCTACAAATAGTCCAAAAGATTCAGGCAACTTCCAACCCTAAGCTATCTATACTTGGGGTGCTTATGACTATGTACGATCAGCGTACGAGCCTATCTAAACAGGTTCAAGATGAGCTTCAGAAACACTTCGGAGACCTGCTATTTAAAACAGTAATACCTCGAAACGTTCGACTTGCCGAGGCACCAAGCCATGGACTGCCAATCAGCGATTACGACAAATGGTCCAAGGGGGCACGTAGCTATAAAGCACTAGCTAAAGAAACAATTGCTAGAACTGGAGGAAAATAATATGGCCAAAAAACTAAGCGGATTAGGGCGTGGATTAGATGCTTTATTCCCTACGAACTTTGCAACACAGGATGTTCTCTACGGCAGTAAGGGTGGGGTAGAACAGATTGGAGTAGGTGTTATAACCGCCAATAACAATCAACCTAGAACTGTTTTTGACGATGAAAAAATTGAACAACTATCTTACTCAATTAAAGAACACGGTATACTCCAGCCACTTGTACTTATGGAAGTGGGGGTAGGTGAGTATATGATCATTGCTGGTGAAAGACGCTACCGAGCTGCTAAGAAAGCAGGCCTTAAAACTGTGCCTGCAGTCGTAAGAACAGCCGGAGAACTTGAGCAACTTGAAATAGCCCTTGTAGAAAATATACAAAGAGAGGATTTAAGTAGCGTAGAGCAAGCAGTAAGTATAAAACGTCTACGTGAAGAGTTTGGCCAGACCTACGAATCAATTGCAAAAAGGCTAGGTAAGGCAGAATCTACAGTCGTAAACCTCGTACGTTTACTTGGATTGTCAAAAGACTATCTTAAAGCGCTCATAGAAGGCAAAATAACTGACGGGCATGCACGGGCTCTGCTAGCAATTAGCAAAGACGAAACGGCCCAAAAGACCCTTTTCGGCAATATAGTTAATCAGCACTGGTCGGTCCGCAAGGCAGAACTTTTTGTAACGTCCTATAAACAAACTCGAGGCTCAACAGAAAAAACAGCAAAAAAACTGCTTACAGAAACCAAAGAGACAAAACAACTCAGCCTAAAGCTCAAAAGACCTGTCAAAATTCACAGAACAGCAAAAGGTGGAAATATCACCATAGCCTTCAAGAACGATGAAGACCTTAAGAAACTTTTCCAAGTACTCTAGCCAGTAATGCACCATGAATAGTAGTTAGTAGTTAGTAGTTAGGGTTAAGCACATTAAGTATCTTCAGTAAAGATCAAGGCGATCTGCGCGTCGAGTGATCAAACCGTACTTACTTGTACGGTACGGGCAGACCATGAGTGGTTCAACGCAGATATTTTACAAGAGGGAATGGGCTCTCACTGGCTCGCTATTAGAAGACTTTATAATTGCCGAAGGGCATGTATCTTAGTGTGAGCTTACCAACTATTAATTTTGTCGGCACATTACCTAGTAATGATCTAGAGTCTAAAGACGCACCAGGTATACGGTTATCACCACAGACAAATACCTCTCCTTCACCAACCCTTACATCTACGTTTCCTGCGGTAGGGGGGAGATCACCACCATATGGTGCATCGTCAGGGTTAAACCCTTCTGGGTTGGCACTATTATAGACTGTAATTTTTTCATTTTTAACAATAACGTGGTCTCCAGGAAGGCCAATTACTCGTTTGATAAGCTGGTCGCTTGTGCCATTTGGTTTATGAAACACAATAATGTCGCCTCTTTCTGGCATAAAAGTCTTGCGTTCAATGTTCGACATGGTTTTACCCAGCTTATAAATAATGAGCCTATCTCTGTTTTGAAGTGTTGGTTGCATACTTTGACCGTCTACTTCATAAGATTGGAATACAAATACATTTAGAAGTATTGCCGTAACGAGTGCACCACCGAAAAGCAGTATGGTAGAGATTATATCTTTACGAGCTGAATTACCATTCCCGGAGTCCTTCAAGGCAATATCTGACGCTGATTCTGTTTGGTTAGACTGTTCCACGGCGTGTTTCCTTATTTAGCTCTATTGTAGCAGGTGCAAAAAGCATAATAAGCATTATTCGTTTGCTATAATAGACTGATATAACTCTACTATAAAACCTTTCCTAACTAGGAATACGTAAACAAAGAAAGTCAAGTGCTAAAAATCGCTCATGGAATTTCGTAAAAAACAACAATCTAAAACTTCTGTAAAGAAAAGTTCTGTTGATGGCTTTGTATCTAACAATGCTTCGCTAGATCACTCGCAGAAGTCACTTCCGCAGTCTCAACTCGATAGAATCACTAAACACCCAGATGGTTTTACTCCACAAATCCAGATGGACAGCCCATTCGCTCAGGCACTCGCAAACCATGCCACATTGCCTAGTATCAACCTAGAGCTAGATATGACAGAGGATCATAGTGAAACACCCAAGAAAAAACGATCTAAACTAAAAGCAACACTTAAGGGATTTGGTCTATTTATATCGGCTACTACGGTGTGTGCGTTACTAGTGGGTGGTTTTATTTTTAGTAAGGCATGGATTGCCAAAAACAAGATATTCAAAGGTGGTGGTAATTCAAGTACACTATTCAGTACAGACATTAAACCCGAAAAACTTAAAGGTGAAGGCGATGGACGAATTAACATACTACTCGTAGGCATCGGCGGAGGTAACCATGACGGCGCAGACTTAACAGATAGTATTGTCGTCGCCAGTATCGACCCGGTAGCAAAAGACATTGCCCTACTAAGCATCCCGCGCGATTTATGGGTAAAAGTTCCAAATCTCTGGACGATGAAGATCAATGCGGCCTATGCGAGCTCCAAGAATCGCGCAGAGGATAACGGAAGCACAGATGAGCAAGCAAAAGAGGCTGGTTTTGCTACTTTAGAGGATACAGTTCAGGAGTACATCGGCATACCCATTCATTATCACGCACTCGTAAATTTCCAGGGCTTTAGCCAAGGAGTGGATGCTATAGGTGGGGTAGATGTTAACGTCCAGAAGGACTTATACGATACTTTCCTTATGGGCTATCAGAATGCACTTATTGCAAAGAAGGGACCACAGCATTTTGACGGCAAACGTGCTCTTTTATATGCACAGTCTCGTTATAGTACGAGCGACTTTGACAGGGGTGAGCGTCAGCGACTGGTACTCATTGCACTCAAAGAAAAGACTCTCAGTACTGGCACGTTTTCAAATCCCAAAACCATATCCAAACTCATTGATGCACTTGGCAATAACGTAACCATAAACGCCACATTAGGCGAGATGATGCGTATGTATGATATTACCAAGGATATTCCAAGTACATCGATTGCAACCCTTGGGCTTACAGACGAAGCAAATCCACTCGTAACAACCGGTAACGTAGACGAACAGTCAATTGTTATGCCTAGAGCAGGAATAAATGACTTTAGCGAAATTCAAAGTTTCGTACGGAATACTTTGCGTGATCCGTTCTTAAAGTCTGAAGATGCCTCGATCGCCATACTTAATGGTACCGGAACACCAGGTTTGGCTACTAAAAAGGCGGAAGAACTAAAATCGTTTGGGTATAGGGTTACTATTATTGACGATGCGCCAACTAAAGATTATGTAAACACGATTATCTACGATAAAACGGCTGGTGTAAAAAAGTTTACGCGTAATTACCTAGAAAAACGCCTTGGTGTTACGACTTCAAAAGATGCTATTCCTGCAAGTATTTTGGCTACAGCAGATTTTGTCGTAGTATTAGGTAGCAATGCGGATACTCAGAGCTCCAATTAACCCTACGTCGCGAATCGCGGCTGTACTTCACACGTTCTACCTCGTGCTATTGCCGTTGGTTGTCGTGGGGCTTGTGTATGGGCGATTCATATTGATTGCATTAGTCGTAATTATTTTAAGTAAATGGCGCATGCTTGCAGTAAAACCTCGCTACTGGTTGGCAAATATTAGGTCAAACATGGTGGATATTATTGTTGGATTTTCGGTAGTTAGCTTTATGTCTGGATCACGCATTTTGAGTACCATATTACTATGGGGTGGTATCTATTCGTTTTGGCTCATAGTTATAAAACCACGTTCTTCCCCGCTCATGGTTGGCGCTCAGGCGTTTATTGCGCAAGGATTATCTCTAGTGGCCCTCTTTTCTAATCATAGCCACATTCACCCAGTATTCTTAGTAGCTTTTACGTGGCTAATTTGTTTTAGCGCTTCAAGGCATTTTTTGGCTACTTTTTCGGATGATGCCAACAGGTCACTTTCCCATATATGGGGATTGTTCGGGGCAGAGATGGCACTCATTCTGGGACATTGGCATATAGTTTATTCCGGTGCCATACCTCAGATAGCTCTAGTGTTGTCGGTTATAGGTTACGCATTAGCAGTGGGTTACTATGTACATAAAACAAAGGGGCTAAGTTCTGGTACTAGACGGCAACTGATTGTTTTTTGTGTGATAGTGCTGGTGCTAGTCCTTCTACAGCCCGATTGGCAAGCACAAACGTTTTAGTAAGACGTAAGAGACTAGACGTAAGACGTAATTTTCTGCTAAAGTCTTTATCTGCTAACTTTTTAAGAAATTTTTCAGGTTGGGGAAGGTATACTAATGAGTATGAAAAAATCATCTACAACACAATCAGATCCAAAACTAACTTCTAAAAAGTCACCGGTGTTATTACTACTGATTAGCTCTGTTGCCGCAGGCTATATAGGCGGGGCATTTTCACAAAGAAATACAGCAGAGGTCACTTCACAAACTAAACAACAAATCGTAAGCACAGAAGAAGAGGTAATATCTAAAGTAGCTAAAGAAGCCGGGGAAAGCGTTGTATCTATAGACGTTACTGGAATTGGTCAAACACAAGATATCTTTGGATTTAGAAGGAATGTCGAACAGCAGGGTGCTGGAACTGGGGTAATAGTGAGCGACAAAATAGTAGTAACGAACAAACATGTTGTTCCAGAAGGTACGAGCTCAGTGACAGTGACTCTTTCAGACGGTACTGTATTAGATGCAGAAGTATTGGCCCGAGATCCACGCAACGACGTGGCATTTGTGAAAATTAAAGATAGCAAGGGTAAGACTCTTAAGCCTGCAAAGCTTGGTGACTCAACAAAACTGAAGGTTGGGCAAAAAGTTGTAGCTATAGGTAATGCGCTCGGTGAATTCCAAAATACGGTCACAACCGGAATTGTGTCTGGTTACGGCAGAAGCATTACGGCAGGCGAAAATGGCGACAGCGAAGACCTCACAAATCTTATACAAACCGATGCCGCAATCAATCAAGGCAACTCTGGCGGACCACTTGTGAACTTGAGCGGGGAAGTCATAGGTATAAATACTGCGATTACGAGTAGCTCTAGCGGGCAAAGCCTTGGGTTCTCTATACCGATAGACGATATTAAAAGTCAAATTACTAGCGTGCTAGAAAAAGGAAAGATAGAACGTCCATACTTAGGAGTACGCTACCGAGCCATAGACGACAGGTTTGCTTACGTCTACAACCTACCTGTGAAGGCAGGCGCATATATACCGCCATCTGAAACTGGCTCCAGTAGCATCGCCAAAGATAGCCCCGCAGACAAGTCAGGCCTCAAAGAAAAAGACATCATTACCAAAATCGGCGATCAGGAGCTTACCGAAAAGAATGACCTTGTTACTATTCTAGGAAAGTACAAAGTAGGCGATGCGGTAAAGCTTACCATTCTACGTGATGGCAAAGAACAAACTATAGATGTGAAGTTAGAAGCTACACCGTCACAGTAAGCAAGATTTGGTAAGTAATAAATGATAAATATGGAAGTCACATAGGCTACCTTATTTATTATTTATTTTGCTTTATTTATTCGCCTGAAAAGCTTGGATCAGGTCTTGTTCCTGAGTTAGACGGTAGCCACCAGTACCTGCTATTTTTTTGAGTTCATCATGTTGAAACGGGAGTGATTCGGTTAGAATCTGAATCTTGGATCTTGGATCTTGGATCTTGGAGAGTTGGCCGAACATTTTTCGGTACAGGTCTAGGCCGTCGGTGCCGGCAAAGAGAGCTAGTTTAGGTTCGTGCTTGGCGGCGTCGTTGATTGGGTAATTAGTTGGGACGTAGGGGAGGTTAGCTAGAATCACTAGATCTTGGATCTTGGATCTTGGATCTTGGAGAAGCGGCTCCAAAAGGTTACCGCGCAAAAATGACACACTAGTTTTTAAAACTCTGGCATTTGTGCGTGCAACTTGTAATGCTTCTTCAGAAATATCTGTAGCGATAACCTCTATATTCCTCCTTCCTCCCTCCAGCTTCTGCATCTGTAGCTCTAAAGCGGCCGTTATTGCCAAACACCCACTACCCGTACCGACGTCTATCACGAGCAAGTCTCCGATCTCCGATCTAAGATCTAAGGTCTCCTTCGCAAGTTCAACCATCGCCTCGGATTCTGGGCGAGGTACAAGAACTCGTGCGTCTACAAAAAATTCTCTCCCATAAAACTCCGCTTTACCACGTATATAGGCCAACGGCTCGTTAGTAGAGCGCCGTTCTGTAACTTTTATTAGTCGTTGCAGGGTCGCACCCTGCAAAACGTATTCTGGGTGGGCATGTAGCCAGGCTTTTGTTTGCTTGAGTTCATCGCAGAGCAAAACTTCGGCATCGAGACGGGGCGTCGTTATGCCTGACGCCGTAAGTAACGCTGTATTATTGCGGAGCCATTCACTTAAAATCATGCATACATCATACCGCAAAACTTGACAATAACCGTAAAAGGTATTGACAAATGCAGAGAGAGAGAGTACTATAATCGTTAGAAACTAAAAAATATAAATTCAAGGAAAAAAGTCATGTCTCTAATCAGAGCCCCACGAAACACTATGCGCGAAGACGGTTTGGGTAAAAGTAGTACGACTATTGATGTTGATCTAGATCAAATACCAAGAAGGGGAGTCACAAAAGAGGCCTACGATAGAAAGGGTGGTCGGGGAACATCAAGAACACATGAAGAGTTTAGGCCATTAGATCCAGAGAATCCTGAAGAGGACCTAGTACCATATTTGCCGGGCGATACACTGAACCCAGGGCTTGCGCCTATTAGGCTAGATTATGACGCACAATTACGAGCTAGAGCTAGGAATGGCGTATTTAATGAACGGGGTGAAATTGATGAGGATGTTGTGGCAAGTTTAGTAAACGGCGGTAAATATAGTCAGGATCAAATTCGAAATCTGGATTTAACAGACGTCGAAGTGCAATCTTGGATTCTGGAAGAACTTGGTCTACTCGATGAAAAACAAAGCGAACCTGATTTAGCGGATGGAGAGTCTCCGATAGAATCCAGTGAATCCGGTGAGCCACTAACTATGGATGAATATAGGAAGTTTCTAAGACAAGGTAGAGTGGCGGCTCAAGCATCATTGGTTCAAATGGAGCAAGAGAAGCCGGTAAATGACCGTTAGTAGTATTATCCATGACTATATATTACCCTTCTGCCCGGAGGAGGTTTACCTCGGCTTTTTGGAGCTCTTCCATTAAATCTTCTATGTCTCCATTTAAGGCAGCGGGGATGTTGGACCGGCTATAACCTATGCGGTGGTCGGTAATGCGGTCCTGAGGGAAGTTGTAGGTGCGGATTTTTTCACTTCTATCACCTGAGCCAATGAGTGCCTTACGAGCAGCGGAGCTTTTGGCGTTTTCCTCATCAATTTTTGCTTGCAGTAGTCGTGAGCGTAGTACGCCCATGGCTTTTTCTTTGTTTTTGATCTGAGATTTTTCGTCTTGTATGGCTACAACTGTGCCGGTAGGAATGTGCGTTATGCGCACAGCGGAGTCGGTCGTATTTACCGATTGACCACCATTACCGCCAGAACGGTAGACGTCTACGCGTAAGTCGCTTTGGTTAATCACTAAATCTGTTTCTTCGGCTTCTGGAAGGACTGCAACAGTTACTGTCGATGTATGAATCCGCCCTTGGCTTTCAGTAGCAGGTACGCGCTGTACACGGTGTACACCAGCCTCTAGTTTGTAAGTTCGGTAGGCAAGTGGACCAGACATATTAAATACAACTTCCTTAAAGCCACCGGCTTCGGATTGGCTTTCACTTACAAGCTCTGCCTTAAAGCCATGTACTTCGCCGTAGCGCACAAACATTTTGTATAGTTCACCAGCAAACAGGCCTGCTTCGTCGCCACCGGCTCCAGCGCGTATTTCTATAATGCAGTCGCGGTCATCATTTGGGTCGCGGGGAATAAGTAGTTCTTCTAACTTAGCGTTCAACTGGGCAACTTTTGGTGTCAATTCCTCGACTTCTGCCTGTGCAAGCTCAGCCATCTCATCATTCCCGCCAATCAGTGCTTCGGCTTCTTTAAGGTTAGAGGTAAATTTCTTCAGTTCGTCGTATGTTTTGAGAACATCTTCTAAAAAAGCCTGTCTTTTTGCAAGTTTAGGGTAGTCTGGCGAACTATAGATAGACGGATCGCTTGTTTTGGCGATGATATCTGTGAGTTCGTTGTGGAGCTGAGTCTCTTTTGATTCCATGTATTTCCTTAGTATAAACAAAACCGCATCGAACAAATAGTAGGATGCGGTTTTGTAGTGTAGCTAATTATTGACTGAAATGCGGCCCATTTTCTGGGCTTCAACTTTTTCGGTCTTTTTGCTCGGCTTTGCCTTGCGGGCTAGAGCTTCTGCCTTTGCTTTTTCTCCGGCTTCACGTCGTGACTTAAACTTATCTACACGGCCTTCGATGTCTACGAGCTTTTCCTGGCCTGTGAAGAATGGGTGAGAAGCGCTAGAAATGTGCACTTTTACAAGTGGGTACTCATTTCCATCTTCCCATTTTGTTGAATCTTCGGTCTGAACCGTTGACTTTGTAAGCATACGAAAGCCATTGTTGAGATCTTCAAACACAACAAAGCGGTAATTTTGCGGGTGAATTTCTTTTTTCATAAGTAAGGTTACTCCTGTCGGTTAGCACTTCGATTATCGCTTAGTGCAGTCGACTTATTTGATAGACTTACATTGTATAACAGATTGTCACCGATGTAAATAGCCTATAGCGTAGATTGTCTCTTGACCCATTGAGGTTTGCGCTTTACGCTTATGATAATGAGAGTTGTCCATCCTAGTGTCTATATGAAGCAAAAAGAGCGTGAAAAAAGGCGTCTTAAAAAACGAAGAGGATGGATATTCTTGAGCGCGTTCGTTTTCTCTTGCTACATCGCTTTAGCATTCCTCGTAACTCCAATATATACTCCCCAATTTCAAGAAGTCGCCGTAGAGAGACAGACTATAGCTTTCAACTGGCCAGCTCAAGGAACAGCAAGTGTAGGGAGTTTCGAATCGACAAACATACTTACCTCTAACAAAGGTAGTGCACCCATCCCAAGTGCAAGCACTATTAAGCTACTTACCGCACTTGTAGTACTCGAGCAAAAACCTCTCGGCCCAACTGAGCAGGGTGAAGCAATTTACTTCGGCTCACAAGATACGGAACGATTTAATGAAACAGTGGCTAAGGGAGGTGCTGCAATTGCCGTGGCGCAGGATACTACAATTACATACCGTGAGGCATTAGACGCAATGCTGATGATTTCCGCAAACAATATTGCAGAGAAACTAGCGATATGGGGCTTTGGCTCAGTACAAGCATACACGGAGACGGCGACCTTATATGCCAAAAAATTAGGTCTTTCAGCTACAGTCGTTACGGACGCGAGTGGCTTACTTTCTACAACTACAACATCGGCAAACGACATGGTACTTATTGCAAAAGCTGCTATAGCATCGCCTACGATTGCTTCGATAGTAAAGCAAACAACCGTAACGCTCGTAAATGGTACGGTACTCCAAAATACCAATAATCTATTAAGCGAAAAAGGGGTTATAGGTTTAAAAACAGGCTTTACGGGTGAAGCCGGCTACTGCCTAGTTCTTGCAAAAACCGTACGTATTTTCGGTCGAGATAAGGTGCTATTTGCCACTACCTTCGGCCAACCCAATCGCATTTCAGCGGAGACAGCAGCTTCCGGGTTGATTTCGCAGGTAGAGTTAGGGTATGAGAACGTTGTCGTCGCTAGTAAAAACCAAAAAGTAGCAGAATTAGTATCACCATGGGGTGCGGTTATAGAAATACGTCCCAAAGCAGATGTAACTACGGTGAAGTGGAAGGGAGACTCAGTAACAGCAACCGTAGATATAGCGTCCATATCACAAGCAAAAGGAGGAGACATAGTTGGCCAACTCAAAATTGACGGTCAAACATTCGACTTGGTAACGACAGCCAGCCTGCCAAGGCCGAGTATATGGTGGCGCATTACTCACGCTGTTGACTATATCACTCAAAAACTGTAGAATACATCTGTTATAAAGAAACAGTTTTGGAAAACATTCCTCTCCACTATGGCCATGTAGGCTGTAATGGGGCGTCCAAAACGGTGTTAAGACAAGGAGTACAACATGACTGCAGTTGCAGTAGACATTAAACAGCTTCTCGAAGCTGGCGCACATTTTGGACACAAGACAAGCCGTTGGCACCCAAAAATGGCAGAATACATTCACGGTAAGCGTGGAGACAATCACATCATTGACCTTAACTACACAGTAGCTGGGTTTGAGCGGGCTCTTGCAGTAATTGAAACAGCTGCATCAAAGGGGCAACAGGTACTTTTTGTAAGTACTAAACGTCAAGCAAAAGACATCGTCAAAGATGCCGCTATCAAAGCAGGTATGCCATACGTTACAGAGCGTTGGCTCGGCGGTATGCTTACGAACCGTAATACTATTTCTGTGCGTATCAAGCACCTCAAAGATCTTGAAACAAAGATGGACAGCGGCGAGCTTGCGAACCGCTACAACAAGCTAGAAGTTCAGCGTTTCCAAGAAGAAATTGACCTTATGAACAAAAAGTTCGGCGGCATCAAGGAAATGCATGCCCGACCAGGCATCGTGTTTGTTCTAGATATGAACGAGGACGACAACGCTATTAAGGAAGCAACTAAAATGGGCATCCCTGTTGTGGCTCTTGCAGACAAAAACTCTAACCCAACGCTCGTACAGTACCCAATTCCTTGCAACGACGATGCAGTAAAAACAATTCAGCTAGCATGCGACTACGTAGTAGCCGCAGTAGAGGCTGGCAAGGCAAAAGTAAAGACAGCCCCAGTTGCAGAAACAGCTACAGAAAAATAGTTAATAGTAATTAGTAAACAGGGAGTGGACATGGCAGAAATTTCAATTGATTTAATTAAAAGATTACGCGAATTAACTGGCGTTGGTATTACAGACGCCAAGCAGGCACTCGTAGAAGTGGATGGTGACTTTGATAAGGCTCTAGAGGCAATGCGCAAAAAAGGCCAAACCAAAGCCGAAAAACGTGGCGAGCGCGAAGCCCGAAGCGGTGTAATAGGCAGCTACGTACACGACACACGTATTGGCGTGCTCGTAGAAGTAAACTGTGAAACTGATTTCGTTGCACGTAACGAAAAGTTTACCGATCTCGTAAAGGACGTATGCTTGCACGTAGCTGCATCAGCACCACTGTACGTTTCTACAGATGATATTCCTGCGGAGGACCGTGAGTCGCTCGCAAAAGAGTTTAAAGAAAAAGTTGTGGCTGAAGGCAAGCCTGCCGACAAAGCAGACATGATTGTCGAAGGTATGCTCAAGAAACATTTTGCAGAACGATGCTTACTTGACCAGCCATTTATCAAAAACCCCGACCAAACTGTTGACCAGTTTGTTAAAGAAGGTATTGCTATCCTAGGCGAAAACATCGTCGTACGTAGGTTTTCTCGACTTCAGCTTGGCGAAGTAAATTAAGAAATCAGATAAGCTCAAAAAAGCCACAGATGTAGGTGGTTATTTTGGTATAGTGATTTTATGATTAAGCGAGTGGTTGTAAAAGTTGGCTCTAGTAGTCTGCATGATGGCAAAGCGCCACGCTTAGATGTGATGAGGTCGATTGCCAACCAGGTCGTGCAACTTGTTTTAAAGGGTACAGAAG
>Ga0105048_10009208_pt1 | contig 15743 bp, 13 predicted proteins | sample MAT05_FD_78382 | JGI IMG/M metagenome (GOLD analysis project Ga0105048, IMG submission 78382) | Freshwater microbial communities from Lake Fryxell liftoff mats and glacier meltwater in Antarctica - MAT-05 | ecosystem: Environmental > Aquatic > Freshwater > Ice > Liftoff microbial mat | place...
ACCCTCTCGACGCCTGCAATTGGGAAACAATGTTGGCAGCCCGCTCGACGTACTCCGCCGGAAAATGCCCGTACACGATGCCGCTTCCCGCATTGGCGTGAACCAAGGATTCCGTTTCCGCGGCCATCGCCAATGCCACCGTTGAAGCTTGGCTGGGCAACACATTCGCTTTCACCGTGAACGCGCCTTCCGAACCGTAACCGAGCTGCGTGAGCCCTTTCCACACCGGCAATGCCTCCGCATCGAGGAGTGTTCGCACCTCCCGCACCGGCGCCGATTTCAATTCCCCCAACAGCGTTTCGATCTGCCAATCGACCGTCACCCGCTTCTCCTCGAATCCGCAAACGATTGTCCACGGTTCTCCCACTTCCAGCCCCGCGGCTTTCGCCGCGTACGCATTCAACAATTCGATGGCGATGGGCCTCGAAGCCGAGGCGTGCAAACGATCCAACGTCGGCCCCACCGTCGCCGCGTTCATACCGAACGCCACGAACGCGGAGGCTTCCGGTCGCGGCTTCACTTTCAAGGTGATTTGAGTGATAATTCCGAGCGTGCCGAGGGCGCCGATCTGCAACTTCATCAGGTCGTAACCGGCCACGTTCTTCACCACGCGGCCGCCCCCCTTCACTTCCACGCCCCCATCGGTCACGAAGGAAATCCCGATGAGGTAATCGCGCAGGGTGCCCTGCCCGAGCCGGCGTGGGCCACTGCGATTCGTGGCGAGCGCACCGCCGAGGGTCGCGCGTTCCGGGTTAGCGATGTCGATGGGCAACCATTGATTTTCCGAGGCGAGTACTTCCGCGAGCTTGGCGAAGGTCCGCCCCGCTTGCACCGTGATCGTCATATCGCGTGCGGCATGTTCGATCACTCGATCGAACGCTCGCATCGATACGGCCACGCCGGCCTTTGCCGGTGGCATACCCACATGCAGGTGCGTGCCGCCGCCGATGGGATAGATCGCCGGGGATTCCCGCACGATGGCCCCGAGTTCCGAAGCGTCCGCCGGAGTTCGGAGGGGGAGTGGGCCGAAGCCGTCGATGGAAGTGGAATCGTTCATGAAAAAGTCACCGGGAAAGCCCACCCACGTCGGTGGGCGGGGCAGCATCGCACCGCATTGATATACTTTTAGGAACGCACAGTTCCCAACAATTCGGGCCGCCGTCCATGCCTGTCGATCCTTGCGAAACCATCACGGCGAATCTGGCCCAAGCGGGATTGATCGATTCCAACCAGAACGTCGCGCTGCTGGAATGGATCCGCGGCACGCGGCCCCAGCCGCAAGCCCTCGGTAAGGAACTCCTCCGCCGGGGCTGGCTCACGCTGTACCAACTCAAGGAATTTCAAAAAGGCCGGGCGAAACAGCTTTTCCTCGGGCCCTATCTCGTCCTCGATCTGCTCGGCGAAGGGGGCATGGGCCGCGTGTTCAAAGCCCGGCATTTGCGATTGGGCCGCGAAGTCGCACTCAAGATTATTCGCAAGGAGAAACTCTCCAACCCGGTGGCGGTGAGCCGATTCCTGCAGGAAATCCACGCGGCGGGGCAGTTGGCCCACCCCAACGTGGTGCTGGCGTTCGATTCCGAAAAGACCGATGCCGGGCTGTTCCTTTCGATGGAGTACGTCGAGGGGGTCGATCTCACGAAGTACATCCGCGCCCACGGGCCGATGGCGGTGCCGCAAGCCTGCGATGCGATCCGCCAAGCGGCGTTAGGCCTCCAACACGCATTTGAACGCGGGATGGTTCACCGAGATATCAAACCGAGCAATCTGCTCTACACTCCCCGAGGCCAAGTGAAAGTGCTCGATCTCGGCTTGGCGATGCTTCAAGCCGGCGCGGTTCCCGGCGGCGACGATGCCCACCGCGTCACTCAGGAAGGGTTCGTGCTGGGCACGCCCGATTTCCTCGCCCCGGAACAAGCCCAGAACCCGATGGGCGTCGATATCCGTGCGGACATTTACGCCTTGGGCGGTACGCTCTACTTCCTGCTCACGGGCAGGCCGCCGTTCGATGGGGCCAATCCCACCGAGAAACTGTTGAAGCACGTGACGGCCCCGGCCCCCAGCGCCATGGCCCTGCGGCCCGACGTTCCCCCGCAACTCGACGGCATCATCCGCTGGCTGATGGCCAAACAACCGCACGAACGACCGCAGACCCCGGCCCAAGTGGCCATGACCCTGCTGCCGTTTTGCCCGCCGCAACCCGGTGCGTTCCCAATGCCCGGCCCAACCGTCGCCGCACCGGGCCAACCCTTCCCCGCACCGCCCCCGTTCAACTACGCGCAACCCGCCGCGATCTCGCAGGTGATGGGGCAACCCCCGGCCATTCGGCAGGCCCCCGCAGAATATCCGCAGGCGTTCGCCGGGAACTATCCCGTCGCCGTGGCGTCACCCACATTGGGATACGATCATACCGAAGGGGCAACCGATTTCTCCGGCTTTCGCGCCGACGATCCCGATGAAGATCCGCTCGCACCCGGGGAAACCCGACCGAAAGCCGAGGTCGATCCGAATCGTATCCGCACCCGGGAACCGAAGAAGCGTTCCATGATTCCCCTGTACCTCATCGGCGGGGCCGTGGCGTTGATCGGCGTCATCGCCCTCATCAGCGTGGCGATCTACGCTTTCAAGAACAACTCCGCTTCCGGCAAGCCTCTCGAAGCCGAGTTCGATTCGTTCCACGGCCAGCAGATGGTTAAGATCGATCCGGGCGAGTTTCTCATGGGTTCCCCGGCGAGCGAAGAACGCCGCGATCCGAACGAAGGCCCGCAAGAAGGGGTCAAACTCACTTACCACTTTTACATGGCGACCACGGAAGTGACGGTGAACCAGTACGCCGTGATCATGAACACCGCTCCGTCGGAACCCTTCTCGATCAGCCAAAAGGTGGCCGCCCGTATGCCGGTGGTCAACGTCTCGTGGAACGATGCGGCGGAATACTGCCGGCGGTTGAACTTGAAACCGGTGGAGAAGAACCGCCGGCCGGGATGGTCGTATCGGCTCCCCACCGAAGCCGAATGGGAATACTGCTGCCGGGCGGAAACGACCGCACCGTTCTACTTCGGCAATACCATCATGTTCCAACGCGATGCCGTGTTTCTCTACGACAGCGAAGATGCCTACGGCGAGGAAAGCGAAGCGTTGAAAGGCAAGAACGTCCAACGGAAAGCCAAGCCCTACCCCACCCCGCTGAAGAAGATCGAAACCGAACAGGACGAGAAAATGGAGGAGAACGTCCGCCGGTTGCCAAACAAATGGGGCCTGTTCGACATGCACGGCAACGTGTGGGAATGGTGCCACGATTTCTACGAAGACGCCTATCCGGGTGCCCGCAACGATCCTTTCGGCCCGGCTTCGGCCCAAGGAAATTGGCACACGATGCGTGGCGGAGCATGGAACGCCACCGCGGCGGAATGCCGCTCTGCCAGCCGCCGCGGTCGCGGCCCGACGGAGAAGGACATCTTCACCGGGTTCCGCGTGGTGTTCGCCCCGGAACGAGATACGAAGAAGTAGTCAGGCCGTTATTCCATCACAATTTAGCCCCCGGTGAAAAGGGTCACCGTCCGTGGGTGAGCCGCACCGTGGGGCTAAATGACTCGGGCTAACAAATCAGGAAACCTCGCACATGGCCCTCGACGAATCCGTCCTCGGCATCCCCGCCGCACATTTGGAAGCTTGGGGCACATTCCGCGGCTTCCATACCGCCACGGAAGTCGAGCGGGCCGCTTTGCTCGACCCCAGCAAGTTCGCATTCCGGCCGCGTTCCGAATGCGAAACCGATCCCGGATTCAAACAACTGATACCGTATGTCGTACTGCGGTGCGGGAACCAACTGTTCCAGTACCGCCGCGGGGCGGCGGGTACGGAAAAGCGGTTGCAAAGCCTGCGTTCCGTGGGCATCGGCGGGCACATCTCCACTGAGGACGCCGCCGGGGAAGGCGACCCCTACCGCACCGGCATGATGCGCGAATTGAACGAAGAAGTGGCGATCCGATCCCCGTATACCGAAAGCTTCTTGGGCTTCATCTACGACGACCGCACACCCGTGGGGAGCGTACATCTGGGAGTCGTACACTTGCTGGAATTGGAATCGCCGAACGCCTCCAGTCGAGAAGACGCCCTCGCCGATGCGGGATTCGTGGCAATGGATTTGGTGATGATGGAGAAGGATCAATTCGAGACTTGGAGCCAATTCGTGCTGCAAGCGATCTGCAAATGAATCGAAAGGGCGGGGCACGGATCGGTTCCAAGCCCCGCCAAAGCGGTTTACTTCTTGCAACAACTGTTGCAGCACTTCATGCACTCGCGGCACATCTTCGCGCACGCCGTGCAGGTTTTATCGTCCGGGAACTTTTCGCACGCCTTGGCGCACGCTTCGCACGCCTTGGCGCACGCTTCGCAGCAAATTGCTTGCATCGCGCCGCCGCGGCCGCAGATCGTGATGCACAGTTTGCAAAACTCGGTGCAATCGAGGCAGGCCTTCATGCACTCGGCGTGGGCCTTGTTGCCCACGGTCAATTCCGCCGCGCAATGCGCGTAGCACTTCAAACACTCGGCGAGGCACTTGGAACAGGTCGCGTTGCAAGCCGTACACACGTCATCGGAAGGCTTGGTGTCCGCGGCGAAAGCGGTACCGGTGGCGAGGGTTGCGAAACCGGCGCCCGCAGCGAACAAAACATCTCGGCGTTTCATGGGATTCTCTCAAGAATTTCAACGTGGGAAGCACGACGCCGGGACGCCCGGCTCGGCGAATGGTTCAAATGTTAATTGGATCGCGTTGGATTGAACGCACGGCGGGGGAAACGCTAACAGCGCATGCGGTGATGGACGTGGATCAAATCTTCGGTCGAAACGAATGGCAAATCGCACGACGTGTCTGCGAAACGCAGTATGACATGGAAAGCCAGCAATGGGGGTTGCCAATGCGATGCTTCCATAAGCGAATCGAGTGATTCACCCGAACGAACATGTGATTCCTCCGCGGCCGTCGGGGCGAATGGCGAGGAACAAACCCGTTGGCACGGGCAATCGGCCGGGATTTCCAAAGGTGCGAGTGCGCGACTCGCATCCACTTGGGGACAAGAGGCTTTCGAGCTTCCGCAGCAGCAACAGGTCAAACCCGATGGCGTGGCCGGTACGACTTCACAAACAGACATTCGCACGAGTAGCGAACAATAGCAGAAGCCCGATCCCGAAGCGGGGGCGAAGAGCATTCCGATGGCTAATGCGGTGCGAATCATAAAATGATTGTACCCCGTTGCCCGTTCTCAATCTAGCCCGAAGCGGTACCCATCACTCCACGACACTGTCTTCGTCGCATTCGCTGACGGCCCGCGGTACCAGCTTCAGGAACTGCCGCGTGGCGTGGGCGATGTACTTCCGGCTCACTCCCCCCTTGATCATGATCGTGTAATCGAAGCAAAGGTCGCCTTCGTCTTCGATGCAGGCCCGCACCATCACGTATTGATCGTTGATGCGGTTGGCGAGTTCGAGCCGATCCATGCGTTGCGTGTCTTCCTTGATTCCGTAGAAGGCGATGATGCCCAGGCGTTCCTTCGATTCGTGCATCGTCACCTTCGCCACGATTTCTTCCTTCAAACGGAGAAAGCCGTGTTCGTCGTCGATGGTCACTTCCATGAGGGCGTCGTCGTAGATCTCACGAAGGGTTTCGAGCGAAAGATTCTCCGGCGTGATCAAGTCCGCAGGCATTTCATGTCTCCGTTTTCGTGGCTCATCCCGGCGGCGGTTTTCTTGACGAGACCGACCGCGGGCATACTTTATCAGTGTATTCACCCGACGCCTCGACACCTTGTCGAGGTTTGTTTTTGCCCGTGCTTGTGAATTTCTTCACAAGCTACTATCATAGCAGTGTGTGGGAGTGAAGCGACCGCCCCGCTAAGGATGCGTGATGGCACCGATCCCTGTGCAAACCCCGGCCGGACTCGAACCCGCGTTCGATCTCGCGGCCTACTACCCGGTGCTCATTTACGCGGTCATCGTGGCAGCGCTCGCCGTGGGCACCCTGCTCGCCACGCACTTCCCGATCATCAAACCGTGGAAGCCGACGAAGGTGAAGAACATGCCCTACGAATCGGGCATGGATCCCATCGGCACGGCCCACATGCAGTTCGATATCCGCTTCCATTTGATCGCGATCCTGTTCCTCGTGTTCGACGTCGAACTATTATTCATTTACCCGTGGGCGACCATCGCCTACGCCGAGGGTGCCGACCCCGCGTGGAAGGCCACCTTCGGCAACATCGTGTTCGTGGGAATCCTCATCTTCATCGCGACGCTCGTGATCGCCTACCTCTACGCTTGGCGGAAGAAGGTGTTCGAATGGCGCTGAAACTCGACGACGGCTTCATGGTGGGCAAGCTCGACTTCCTCGCAAACTGGGTGCGCAAGAACAGCCTCTGGCCCATGCCCTTCGCCACGGCCTGCTGCGGCATCGAACTCATGGCCACCGCGAGTTCGCGGTACGACATTGCCCGCTTCGGCAGTGAGGCCATGCGATTCACGCCCCGCCAGTGCGACGTGATGATCGTGGCAGGTCGTGTGGTAATGAAGATGGTGCCCGTGATGCAACGCATCTGGCAGCAGATGCCGGAACCGAAGTGGTGCATAAGCATGGGTGCGTGCGCTAGCTCTGGTGGCGTGTTCGACACTTACTCCGTGGTGCAAGGCATCGACCGCTTCATCCCGGTGGACGTATACGTACCAGGGTGCCCGCCGCGGCCGGAACAACTGATTCGGGCCGTGCTCGACTTGCAGGAAAAGGTGATGCGCACAGGCACTATCAACGGTCGGGAATTCGCTAAACGCACCGCTTACGAAGGCCCGAACGGCCCCGGTTTCGAGATCGACCCGAACGAAATCGTGGTGGCCCCGGGGAACTTCAAAACAGGTTCACGCACCCGCGGTTTGCCTTTGGTCAATAACTAGGAAGATTTTTCACCGTAGAGGGCACATGAGGGCACGAGAGTAAGACACAAAGAAATTGGAGCAGTGTAAGCAGAAGATTTGGTTCAACGAATGTATCTTTCAATCTTGATTTTCTCATGTGCCCTCTGCGGTGAAATGGTTTTGGATTCCACTATGACCCGTACTATCGAAGCCCTAACTGCCGCGCTCGGCGCCGAATCGCTGACCTTGAGTGAGTTTCGCGACAACCGCCGCGTGGCCGTGCCCGCTGAGAAGTTGCACGAAACATTGAAGCTTCTCAAGAATGCCTTGGGGTTCGACTTCCTTTGCGACATCGCCGGGATCGACTACCTCGGCTACGAAGGTGCCACCGACCGCTACGGCGTGGTGTACGCCCTTACCAATACGACCAGCGGCGAACGAATCTTTATCAAAGCGTTCGCCAACGACCCGGATCCGGAATTACCCAGCGCTTGCGACCTTTGGGCTAGTGCCAACTGGATGGAACGCGAAGTGTACGACATGTACGGCGTGACCTTCACCGGCCACCCGGATCTACGGCGGATACTTCTTCCCGATGAATTCACGAGCTTTCCGCTGCGGAAGGATTATCCTTTGCGGGGCTATGGCGAACGCCATAACTTCCCGACCGTCACACGAGCTGAGAGTTAAAAAACCAATTTTCACCGCAGAGGGCACATGGGAGCACATGAGTTAAGAACAGAATGGAGATTCAAGGTACTTGGGATGCCTTGAATCATGGTGTTTTTTACTCTCGTGCCCTCATGTGCCCTCTGCGGTGAAACTCTTTTTGGATGAAGCGATGCCGGTAGAAATGTTATCGCCGATCGACGAAGCGGAAGCCGACCGCGAGTTCCTCTACACCCTGAACTTCGGCCCGCAGCACCCGGCCACGCATACCACGCTGCGGCTGATCCTCACGCTCGAAGGCGAGACGATCGTCAAGGCGGTGCCGGACATCGGCTTCCTGCACTCCGGTTTCGAAAAGCTCGGCGAAGACCTCGATTACAACCAGTACGTCACGGTCGTTGACCGGATGAACTACATCTCACCGGTGGCCAACGAGATCGCTTGGCACCACACGGTCGAGAAGTTGATGGGGATCGAGATCACTCCCCGCTGCAAGTACATCCGCACAATTCTTGCGGAACTGGCTCGCATCAGCGACCACCTGCTCTGCGTCGGCGCCGCGGCCTTGGATTTGGGGGGATTGACCGCATTTCTTTACGCCTTCAACGAACGCGAGAAGGTTTACAACATCATCGAAAGCGCTTCTGGCCAGCGCTTCCACCCCAGCTACACCCGCGTCGGCGGGTTGTTGAACGACATCACCGACGACTTCGTGACGCAGGTGCGGGACTTCGCCAAAAGCTTTGCCAAGGCCCACGCCGACGTGGCCCGGTTGTTGAACAAGAACAAAATCTTTATCGACCGCACCAAAGGTGTCGGCGTGATGACGAAGGCCGAAGCGATCAACATGAGTTGCAGCGGCCCCGTGGCCCGGGCCGCGGGGGTCGTCCGCGACTTGCGGAAGGACGAACCTTACCTCGCTTACCCCGAATTGCAGGGGGCATTCAAAGTGGTGTGTGCCACCGGCGGCGACTGCCTGAGCCGGTACCTCGTTCGCATGGACGAGATGCTCGAATCGGCGAAGATCATCGCCGCGGCCGTGGAGAACATCCCCGCCGGGCCAGTGAACGTGAACCTCGACAGCAAATTAGTCATCCCGGACAAGAGCGCAACCTACCGAAGCATCGAAGGGCTAATCCAGCACTTCGAACTATTCATGTGGAATCGCCGGTTTGAAACACCGGTGAACGAAGTGTACGGAGCGAACGAAACCGCCAACGGGGAACTCGGCTTCTACATCGTGTCCGATGGCAGCGGGAAAGCCTTCCGCTGCCGAACGCGGCCGCCGAGCTTCATCCACTTCGCCGCGTTCCCGCACTTGATGGAAGGCCATCAGATCGCCGACGTGGCCGCGATTTTGGGGAGTCTGAACATCATCGCTGCGGAGTTGGATCGGTAATTGGGCCGCACGATGAAAACGATCGGGCACGATCAGAAATACAATTTTTTATTTGAATGTTTTATCGTGTGCGATCGGTTGAATCGTGCGGCAGCACTGGAGAAGAAATGACTTCGATTTCCGAGGATATCAAGAACCGCATCCGGGCGTACATCCCGCGATACCCGAACAAGCAGGCGGTGACGCTGCCGGCGTTGCACATCGTCCACGACGAGTACCGCACGGTGTCGAACGAGGCGATGGTCGAGATCGCGGAAATCCTCGAACTCGCGCCGTCGGTCGTGCACGACACGATGACCTTCTACGAGTTCTTCAAGCACGATGGTGCCAAGCTCGGCAAGACGCGGTTGTGGGTTTGCAGGGGGTTGGCCTGCCACCTGCGCGGGGCGTACGAACTGATCGACCACTGCGAAAAATCGTTGGGCGTGAAGTGCGGCAATACCACCGCCGACGGCAAGATCACGCTCGAATTCGCCGAGTGCATCGGCGCTTGCGACGGAGCCCCGGCCTGCCTGCGAGACGATGTACATGTGATGAACGTGGACACCGCAAAAGTGGATGCGTTGATGGCGGAGCTCAAAAACTGATAACTATCAACTGTCTACCAACGACTATTAGAACACCTTTTTATTGATTTGAGTTAGTGGATAGTTGTTGGTTGTCAGACGACAGTTGTGAGTTGGGATTGATCCGGAACACCGAACACTCCGAGTTGTTATGCCTTTTGAACCCACACTCTTGGCCCGCATCGGCAAGGCCGATCCGCACAAGCTCGAAGGCTACCGGGCCGACGGCGGCTACGCCTCGTTCGAGCGCGCGTTGAAAGAAAAGAAACCCGAGGAAGTCACCACGCAGGTGAAGGATTCCGGCCTCCGCGGTCGCGGCGGTGCCGGCTTCCCTACGGGGTTGAAGTGGACATTCCTTCCCAAGGATCACCCCGGCCCGATCTACCTCTGCATCAATGCCGATGAATCTGAACCCTGCACTTACAACAACCGCATCTTGATGGAGAAAGATCCGCACCAAGTGCTCGAAGGGATAATGCTGGCCTGCTACGCCATCAAAAGCCAGTGTGCCTACTTCTACATCCGCTACGAATACGGCGATGCCTACCGCACCCTGCAAGCCGCCATCGACGAGTGCTACGCCGCCGGGTTGCTCGGCAAGAACATCCAAGGTACGGACTTCAACTGCGATATCTTCCTGCACCGCGGAGCCGGGGCATACATCTGCGGTGAGGAAACCGGCCTGATCGAATCGCTCGAAGGCAAGCGGGCGTGGCCGCGGATCAAGCCCCCCTTCCCCGCCATTGAGGGCGCCTTCCGCAAGCCGACCATCGTGAACAACGTGGAAACCATGGCTTGCGTCACGCAGATTATGAAGCGCGGCAACGATTGGTTCAAATCGATGGGCGTGCCGCCCGACCCGAAGAACCCGCGCGACGCCGGGAGTTACGGCCCCAAGTTGTACACCATCGCCGGGCACGTGAACGAGCCGAAGTGTGTCGAACTGCCGATGGGTATTACCTGCCGCGATCTCGTGGAAAAGCACGGCGGCGGCGTGTGGAAGGGCCGCAAGGCTAAGGCCGTGAACCCCGGTGGCCTGAGCATGGGCTTCCTCGACGTCAACGCCCCACTCAAGGGGGAAGACGGCAAGACCGAATACGATATCCCCTTGGATTTCAACGGCCCCGGCAAGGTTCAATGCCTCGGCCTCGGCACCGCCGCGATCACGGTGGTGGACGATCAAACGAGCATGGTGGACGTTCTGCACAACGTCACGCAGTTCTTCAGTCACGAGAGCTGCGGGCAATGCACCCCGTGCCGCGAAGGCACCGGTTGGATGTTGAAGATCACCGACCGCCTCCGTCACGGCCAAGGCCGCCGCGAAGATTTGGACGTACTCGTGGATGTTGCGGATCGTATCGGTATCATGCCGGGCACCACGATCTGCGGGCTTGCCGATGGTGCCGGTTGGCCCGTGAAAACCGCAATCCGCAAGTTCCGGGCGGAGTTCGAAGCCGCGATCAAATCAGGCACGAATAGCGTTTACGCGAAGTCGTTGAAATTGGCCGCGACCCACTGAATCGAGATCGAGAATGCCCACCGTATACGTCAACGATGTCCCCGTCGAGATCGGTACTCGCAAGCTTAATTGCGTACAGGCTGCCGAGCTCGCGGCCACGCATGTTCCGCACTATTGCTACCACCCCGCGCTGACCGTCGTGGCCTCGTGCCGGATGTGCATGATCGAAATGGGCGAACTCAAAGACGGCAAAGTGACGATGATCCCGAAGGTCTTCCCCGGTTGCCAAACGCCGGTGAAAGACGGCACGGTGATCGTCACCGGCGACTACGACAAGAAGAAGCACAATCACCCGGCGCTGGCCTACGATGCCGCGTACAAACCGGGCGACCGGGCCAAGAAATCCCAAGCCGATACGCTCGAAGGATTGCTCCTCAACCACCCGCTCGATTGCCCCGTGTGCGACAAGGCCGGGGAATGCAAGCTGCAAGACTACAGCTACGAATACGGCCGTTCCGAAAGCCGAATGATCGACGAGAAGAACCGTCCGGCCAACAAGCCCGAACTCAGCAGCAAGATCACACTTTTCACCGACCGCTGCATTCTCTGCACCCGCTGCGTGCGCTTCACCCGCGAAATCTCGGGAACTTCCGAACTCCAAGTTTCGGGTCGCGGCCACCACGAGGAAATCGACGTCTTCCCCGGCTACCCGCTCGAAAACAAGCTCTCCGGCAACGTCGTCGATCTCTGCCCCGTGGGTGCCCTCGGCAGCAAGGATTTCCTCTACACCCAACGAGTGTGGTATCTCAAAACGACCGACAACGTGTGTGCCGGTTGCAGCACCGGTTGCAGCACGCACACCGATACGAATAAGGACATTGTCTACCGCCTTCGGCCGCGGGAGGACCTCGACAACCAAGGCTACTTCATGTGCGATGAAGGCCGCTGGGGTTACCACTACACTCACTCGCCGGAACGGTTCCATAAGCCGCTGGTGAAAACCGATATGGGCCTGCGGCCGGCCACATGGCAAGATCTCAGCACGAAGTTGAAGAAGGATTTCGACGATGCGGTTTATGTGACCGCCCGTAAAGCAGTCGCCGTACTGTCGCCGTTTCTCACGGTGGAAGAAGCCTACGCCTTCGCCGCGGCGTTCAAGAAGTCGAACAAGGATTTACGTTTGGTGCTCGGCCCGGTGCCCGTCGTCGGCGAGGACGACAAGTACCCCAAAAACGTTCGAGGCGAATCGGTCGAACCGGTGAAGTTCACGATCCGCGCCGAGAAGTGCCCCAATCGCCAAGGCGTCGAAGCGGTGCTGAAGCACTTCCAAGGCGAAGTGATTCCGTTCGCGTCGGTCGTTTCGCAGGAACTGCATTCCATGTGGTTCGCCGGCGGCTACACGAACCCGGAGTGGGTGAACGCGGCGATCCCCGCGAATTTCACGGCACCGAAATACCTCGCGGTGATGGATCTCTTCCCCAGCAAACTCTCGGCACTCGCCACGGTGGTTGTTCCCGCTACGAGTGTATTCGAGAAGTCCGGCACATTCGTCAACCATGCGGGGCTTGTTCAATCGTTCGGTCGGGCGGTGAAGCCGGGTGTGGAAATCCGCGGAGAATTGCAGATCGCCTTCGACTTGTTCGGTAAGAAAGGGTTGGCGACGAATGCCGCGGTGCGGAAGGATTTGTCGAAAGACATGCCCCGCTTCGCCGGGTTGGCAGTCGAACAACCCGCGACCTTCGGCAAACGATTGGAACTGGCGACTGTGTGAGTTTCTGAGCCGCGAGCGTAAGCGACCGGTCGCTTACGCTCGCGGCTCGGACGGAGAGGAAAGTATGCCTTCGTTCGATTGGATCACGACGCTCATTATCATCTTCGGCCTCATCGCCATCGTGATGAGTACCGTCGGTTACGCCACGCTCGCTGAGCGGAAGGTGTCCGCGTGGATCCAAGATCGCGTCGGGCCGAACCGCGTCGGCCCGTTTGGGCTGTTGCAACCGCTCGCCGACGGCGGAAAGTTCTTCCTCAAGGAAGCGCCGATCCCCAAGACCGCCGATAAAATTTTCTACCAACTCGCGCCCATCGTATCGATGGGTACCGCGCTCATGGCTCTCGCCGTGGTACCTTGGGGCCCGACGGTTCCCGCACCCGCCCCGGCCGCGAATGTGGCTGAGTTTGAAACCGTACAGAAGAAATACGCAGAAACCTTCCACGGCACCATCGCCCCAGGCCTCGATATCGGCATCGTGTACGTGTTCGCCCTCGGAAGCCTCGCCGTGTACGGCGTGATCCTCGGCGGCTGGTCGTCCAACAACAAGTATTCGCTGCTCGGGGCGTTGCGTGCCTCGGCCCAAATCATCAGCTACGAAATCCCGCTCGGCATGAGCATCGTCGGCGTGGTGCTTTTCGCCGGATCGTTGAACCTCGAAACGATCATCGCTTGGCAACAGCAGCACGGATGGTTCCTCTTCTTCCAACCGCTCGCTTTCCTATTGTTTATGGTGAGCGTTTATGCCGAGTGCAACCGCCTGCCATTCGACCTTCCCGAAGCGGAACAGGAACTCGTGGGTGGCTACTTGACCGAATACGGAAGCTTAAAGTTCGGGATGTTCATGCTGGGGGAATACACTCACATGATCACCACGTGTTTCCTCATGAGCATCCTCTTCTTTGGAGGCTGGACGCTCTTCGGACTCGAAAACATGTTCGACGATCCTATCGCGGCGGGCATCCTGAAGACCGCGATCCTCGCCGGGAAGATGTTCTTCTTTCTCGGCATGTATATCGTCGTGCGTTGGACGATCCCGCGCTTCCGCTTCGACCAACTGATGGCCTTGGCCTGGAAGGTGATGATCCCGCTCTCGCTGTTACACATGGTCGCGGCGGTGATCGTACGGCAGTTCGAGTTGCCGATCTGGGTGTTGAGCTTGGTTTCAGTGTCGCTGTTCCTGCTCGCGGGGGCGGTGAGCGTGACGACGAACGCCGGGCCGAATAACGCCCCGCGCAAGCGCGTGAAACGGTTGGAGAGTGGTGGGACTGTATCAACCTTCTCCCCTGGGGGAGAGGGTCGCCGCTGGAGGAGCGGCGGGGTGAGGGGAATTTTAAAAGGTTGAGGCAGTGCTTGCATAAAGCCTTCACCCCGAGATTCGCAATGCGAACCTCGACCCTCTCCCCAAGTGGAGAGGGCAAATAAAGGAGCAGAACGATGGCGATGGCAGAAACCGATGTCAAATGGGTGAAGGAACCGAAGCTCGGTTTCTTCGAGCAACTCTACCTGCCCCTCGTGTTCGACGGGTTGAAGACCACCGTCACCCACATTTTCAGCAAGAAGTCCACGGAATCGTACCCGGAACAGGAACCCACACTCCCGCCCAACTACCGCGGCGTCCACCGGCTCAACCGTGATGAAGAAGGCCGCGTGAAGTGCGTGGCCTGCTACATGTGCGCCACCGCATGCCCGGCACACTGCATCGACATCGTCGCTGCCCCGGCACCCGCCAACTGGGAAGGCCGCGAGAAGTACCCGGAAACCTTCGCCATCGACGAACTCCGCTGTATCTACTGCGGCATGTGCGAGGAAGCTTGCCCTGTGGACGCCATCGAACTGACCACGCTCTACGATCTTACCGGCCTGAGCCGAGAGCAGATGATCTTCGATAAAGAGAAGCTTTTGAGCGTGTTCGACATCACGACGAAAGCCGGAACCGATCCGGTGCGAACCCGCTCCGGCAACCTCGGCCCGGCCTCGGAGGCGCCGAAACTATAGCGGAGGAACGTTGTCCCTCCGCTTTTCTCTCCCGCATGCAGGAACCGACACGACACACTTATGCCCAACGCTTTAACCAATCCGATCAACCAACTCGTTCTGGGCCTCGTGCTCGGGTTGGTGGGGGTCTACCTGCTGTTGCCGCAACCCAAACGGCGGGCCGTTGCGGTGGGAACGTTCCTGAGTATCGCCGGGATGGGAATCCTCGCGGTATTCCTCTTGCAAACCCTCGGTCGGCCGGTGAACTCCATCGTCGGCGAAGTACTCTTCTGGCTCTTTTCCACGGCGGCCGTCGGCTTCGGCTTCGCCATGATTACGCAGCGGAACCCCGGCCGCGGCGCCATCGCTTTCGCATTCGTCATTCTGAGTACCTGCGGATTGTTCCTGTTGCTGGCGGCGCCGTTCATCATGGCCACCACCGTCATCATTTACGCCGGGGCGATCATCGTCACGTTCTTGTTTCTGCTCATGCTATCCCACGTCGCCGGGCCGTCCGATGAAAACGACCGCAGCCGGGAACCGCTGATGGGCAGCCTGGCCGGGTTCGCCTTCATCGGACTAATCCTCTTCACCATCCATCAATCGACACTCGCGGAAGCAAGTACAGCTGTGCCCTCGGCGCCGCTCACCGCCAAGGATCGCGAGAACTTGGCTTCCGCCGTGGCGAACATCGACGAAGCATTGAAAGCCGAAACCTTCGAAGACTTCCGCGGGCCGATGAAAAAGGGCCATGACTTCATCGGTGAAGCCTTGGGCGACGACTCTCAACCGCTCCCCGGTAGCACGCCACCGGTTCTCGCACGCCGCTTGCGTTTGCCCAAAGATCCCCGGCACATCGAATTGGTGCAATCGGCGAAGAAGCTGGCCAAGGCAAATGACGAAGCCGAGAACAAGACGCTCCGCGGCAAGTATTTCCCCGCCGCGAAGGAAGCCGCCGCGAATCTCCGGAGCGAAACGATCCTCTTCGCTGGCCACGGCCTGATA
>Ga0105048_10009210_pt1 | contig 15739 bp, 10 predicted proteins | sample MAT05_FD_78382 | JGI IMG/M metagenome (GOLD analysis project Ga0105048, IMG submission 78382) | Freshwater microbial communities from Lake Fryxell liftoff mats and glacier meltwater in Antarctica - MAT-05 | ecosystem: Environmental > Aquatic > Freshwater > Ice > Liftoff microbial mat | place...
TGGCGGGGGCCATCCTCGTCGGGTGCGTCATCGGCACGGGGGTATTTAAGAAAGCCTCGGCCGTGGCCGGGTCGGTTCCCGAGTCTGGCTTAGCCATCACGGTATGGGTGGTGGTCGGCTTGTTGACCTTGTGCGGGGCCTTGGCCTTGGCGGAAGTCGCAGCGTTATTCCCCCGTAGCGGCGGCAACCTGATCTTCCTCCACGAGGCTTACGGCCGCATGTACGGCTTCCTTTGGGGGTGGGTCGAGTTCTGGTTCCTCCGTTGCGCTTCAATCGCCGCGCTCTCGGTGGTCTTCACCGATGCGTTGCACGACATTGCGAAGTACGCCGGGGAAACGAAAGAGGACGTGATCCCGTTCTGGCCCCGGCAGGCGATCTCAGCCGTGGTCGTCATGTTCTTGGGCGCACTCGCTGCTCGCGGAACCAAGCTCGGTGCCGGCGTCCAGTTCGTGGTCACGGCGATCAAGCTGAGTGCCATCGTTCTGATCATGCTGCTTCCGGTCATCGTGCTGATCATCAAACCGAACGCACCGACGGTGCCCGATCCCGCACGATTCAATCCCGTGTGGCCCAGCGATTGGTACGCCTTCAGCTTTGCCGCGTTCGCCACGGCGATGGTCCACGTGATGTGGCCCTACAACGGATGGACGAACGTGGCACCGCTCGCCGGGGAAATCCGCGACCCGCAGAAGAACGTGCCGCGCGCCTTCATCGGCGGCATGCTGGTGCTGATCGCCGTGTATACCGGGGTGAACATCTCGTACTTCCTCGCCGTGCCCGCTTCCGAAATGACTCAACTCGGAGGGACACCCGTCTCGACGGAAGTTTGCTATCGCTTGCTCGGCCCGGTCGGCCTGATGCTGGCCTCCGCGGCACTCATGGTGAGTGTGCTGGGAACCGTGGGTGGGAACTTGTTGGTTGGCCCGCGGAGCGTGTTCGCGCTGAGCCGGGAAGGGATGGCCCCGAAGATTCTCGGTTCCATTCACTCACGCTATGAGACACCACTCGTGGCGACCGTTCTGATGACCTGCGTCTCCGCCTTGTTCGTGGTGAACGTTGCGGCGTACACGCAACTTGCAGGTCTAGGATTGAAGTCGTCATTTGACGTGCTGACCGGTTTCATCGTGTTCGGCTCGACGCTGTTGGAAACGCTGGCCGTCGGCACGATCTTCGTCTTCCGCGTGCGCTACCCGGGCGAGCGGGCATTCCGCTGCCCCGGTTATCCCGTAGTGCCCGCGATCTACATCGTAACGATGCTGGCCGTGCTTGCGAACATGCTCTTGACACCGTCGGATCGTATCGAAGCCATCGCAGGCCTGGGCTTCATCGCCTCGGGAGTGGTGGTGTATTTTGTAACGAACACCAAGCGAATCGCTTCACATTCGTGATGAAGCGGTTATTTCTTCGACTTCTTCGATTCGGCTTTGCCAATCGACGGGGCCGAAAAGCCACTCACGTGCAAACCCAATCTTTTAAGCCGATCCGCCAAGCGCTCGGCTTGGTTGTGCGCTTCCAAAGAACCGACACCCGCCAAGGCGATCGCCGCGTACCAGAACTTCTCGCGATCCCGCACCGAGAGGGCTTCCGGATCGGCACCGAGTTCCTTCACCAACGATTTGTCGAACTTCACGCTCTTCAAAGCCGTGGCGAGTTCCCGCCAAGTGACCCCGGCGGCCAGCACGCTTCCATCATCTCGTAGCAACTTCCGACCGATGGCGATGTGGAACACCCCACGGAGGTGGCCTTTGGCCAACCCGTGCTGGGTGATGAGTTCCAGGAACAATTGCGTTCCTTCCATTTCTACCCTCCGACTCCGTAATTCCTGCGGATGATCCGCGACGCTCGAACCGGCATACGCTTCGATCACTGGCATAGCGATATCCCATTCTAACCGCGATTGGTCACAGAACCTCTTTCCCAATTCATCGGGAATGCACGAGTGAATCGAGAATGGGAATGCCCCGAATTCTTAAAGCTGTGCAAGTTGCTTGCCGGACATTCGGAATTTGGGGAATTTGGGATGTGCTTTACCCGAGTGCGAGGCGCAACGCCATCGCCACGGATCGGGGATCGTCCGCCGTGGCCAGCGCGGCGCTCACCGCGATGCGTTTCGCTCCGGATGCAACCACTTCGCGCACATTGGCGAGGTTGATGCCGCCGAGGGCGAAAGCGGGGAGGGACGTTTCTGCCATGGCATTGCCGAGGAATTCCAACCCGGCGAGTTCGCCGAAAGATTTAGTACTGGATGGGAAGGTCGGCCCGATCCCGAGGTAATCGGCACCATCCAGAATGGCCCGGTGTACTTGTTCCAAGTTGTGCGTACTCACGCCAATAAGCGCATTCGGCCCAAGTATTCGCCGGGCGACACTCACGGGGAGATCGGTTTGACCGAGGTGGACGCCGTCGGCTTCCACCGCACGGGCGACGTCCGGGCGATCGTTCACGATGAAAAGTACCCCGGCTTCGCGGGTGCATTTCCTAAGGAATTCTGCCCGTTCGAGCAATTCGCGATCGCTCTTTTCCTTCTCCCGCATCTGCACGATGCCGACGCCCCCTTGGGCGATTTCTTCGATGGTCCAATCGAGCGCGGCGGCGCATTGGGATCCGGTGAGCAGGGCGTACAGTTTCGCTTTCGCCAATCGTTCGGTCGCGGAATCGTTGCGGAACATACTCCGTTCCAATGTGTACGATTCGTAGCGCAATCGTTCGACGGAATGAGCGAATGCGGTGGATAGGATTTTGCCGAATTCTTCTAGGCTGCGAAGGGATTCTTGTAGCCGTTTGACGTTGGCAATGGCCACGCTTTCCGGGGAGTGCCGGGTGTACTCGCCGGGGGTTTGGATGGATGTGCCCACATCGTGGAGGGTATCGCGTGCCGAGAGCAACGCGTTGCGGGGCAGGGTGCCACTCGCTTCCGCCAAGCGGTGCCGTAGTTGTTTCCAACTCCGTGTGAGGAACGGATCATTGAGGACAAATCGGCAGTAATCGTCCAACACGCGGAGCGCTTCGCCCGCGCGGTTCATGTTGGCATCCACGGCACGGGCCGCGATGCCGGTTTCCTTCGGTTCGGAAATGGAGAACGCTTCGCCATCGAATTCCAGAAGTTCGGGTTCGGGCAAATCCCCCCGGAGAGCGTGGAACACCTTTTCCGGGGTTAGCCCCAACTCCCCGAATGCAGCAGCGAATTCGAGATCGTGGCTGAACGCGGCAAGAAACAGGAACTCAGTAGTCGGCGACGGTTCCGCCATCAAGCGGAGGGAATGTTCTCGGGCCAAAGCGAACAGGGCGTCGGCCGCCGGTGAGAGCGGCGCGGAAAATTGAAATGATCGAATCGCATCCCGAAATTGTTCCAGCTCGACACCGAGTTTGCCGAGGAGCGCCGCGGGGCGGCCTTCCTCTTCTTCCAGAAGTGCGAGCAGCAAATCGGCGAGCGTGATTCCGCGTTCCCCGGCGTTTCCCGCTGCGGAGGCCCAGGCGCGTTCGATGGCCGGGCTGACGTCTTGCATGACCGATCTCAAGTTGGGGAAGGGGAATACCAGTAATGATAGGATTCGTCGAACCGAATGGGGAATTCGCGGCAGTCGTCACAAACGGACTTTTTCCCCACGGCGAAGGATCACAATGAACGTTCCGATTTGAGGAAGGCTTCCGGGGAAGACGATGAAACGGGTGAGTCGGAAATGGTCGCGTCTCCCCGCGGCCCAATCGGAGCAGGATGCCCCGCAAGTACCGACCGAGGAACGGATATGCCACCAGTTCACGCCAATTCCATTCGCCGATGTTCGCGTTGGCTCACTGCGGGTGCCTTCGCATTTTTGGCGGGCAGCAGTACGCTCGTCGTGAAAGCCGAGGATTCCCCGCTGCCCGTGGCTCCGGAATCGGTGGGGCGTTTGGAACTGCCCGTCAATTCCCCGAGAAGAGTCAAGGTTTCCCTGAACAACAAAGCGGATGAGAAAGGGCCGGAACGGAGGCCCTTTCTAAAGTGGTCGCCTAGCGGCCAACCGATCAATCTGAACGCGAGCTTGGCTCTGGGTTACGAGCACGCACCGACGATCCGGGCGGCCCAAGCGAGCCTGGCATCCAGCACGAGCGGTTACCTCGGGCTTAAGAACATTCATCGCGGCGTCGATTTGCTGCGGCCCGATTTGCCGATCCGTCGCCAGCAGGCGCAACGCGGCATTTCCGTGGGCACCGCCGATGTGTTGAAAGCCCAGCAGGAAAACGTCTACGACATCACACGGTTGTATTTCACTTATGTGTACGCATCGCAACAGGAACAAACGGCGAACGAAATCGTCGAGCAGATGGAAAACTTCTACGACGTTGCGAACGAAATCTTGAAGAGCGGAGCCGCAGGACCGAACGCGAAGATCAGTCAGTTCACCCTCTACGGCCTCGAAGATGCCATCAGCGAAATCCGGCGGTTGCGGGAACGGGCGACACTCGGCCGCAAGCAAGCCCTATACGCATGGAAGGAAGCGATGGGCGTCGGCCCGGAGTTCGACGTGTACCCCGCCGATAAAGAATTGCCGTTGATGGCGGGAACCGTCACCCAGGAACAGGTGGTGGAACTCGCGCTCTCGCGCCGGCCCGAATTGGTTCAAGCTGCCGCGGTAGTCGATGTTTCCCGTTTGGAAATCTGTGCCCAAGATCGGCTGAGTACCACGCAATCGGTTTCCACCTTCGCGGCGGGCAGCGATTTGCATTCCCGTGCGATTCCCGCGGCCGTTCGCAACGGGGAATACCGCCCCGGTGCCATCGCCCCGGAAATGCCGACCACTTTAGTGGGGAAGCGGGCCGACCGCGTCGCCCGTGCCTACGATCTCGCCAAGCATCAAGAAGCGGTGTACGAGAAGGTCGTCGGCCTAATTCGACTGGAAGCGATCAACGCTTTCTTGTATTGGCAGTCGAGCGTGGAGCGGGTGAAGGAAGCCAAAATCCGCTTCGATCGTGGCCAAAAGATCCTCGAAGAATCGCGGAAGGTGGCCGCCGCGAAGCCCGACCCGGAACTCCTCGTGAGAAACGAAGCCCTCGCGGGCAAGGCCCAAGCCGAGTACGTCGAGGCCGTGCAGAAACAAATCGAAGCCCTGATCGCCTTGGAAAAGGTGACCGGCGGCGCCGTAGTGCCAACCTTCCCCGGACGATAACTCTTTCCCATATCATTCCGGCCCGGTGCCGATTAGGGGTCCCAATGCCAGTGCGTATCTCCCGTCGAGCGTTCGCGTTGTCTGCCGTTTCCCTCGGTGCCGGCTGGATGATGCCGTTCCCCCGCGCGGCGGAGAAGGCCGAGCCATCGCTGAAGATGGGGATGCTCCAAGGGATGTTCCGCGATGTGAACCCGGCGATGGTACAAGCCCTTTCCAAGCCCTTCCGCGATCTCGTGCAGAAACAAACCGGCTTCACCGGCGATGTCGAAGTGTTCAAAGAGCCAATCGACCTCGTGGACAAACTCCGCGAGAAGAAAGTTCAAATCGGCGTGTTCCACGGCTTTGAATTCGCTTGGGCTCAGCAACTCTATCCCGAGTTGCAAGCGCTAGTGGTGACGATGCCACTGGGAAATAAGGTTCAGGCGATGGTGGTGGTGAACTGCGAATGCAAGCACGAGAAGTTGGCCGACTTGGCGGACGAAACGGTGGCCATTCCGCGCGGGGCCAAAGCGCACGCCATCGCTTACTTGGAGAAGATCCGCGCCGGGCTACCCAATGGGTGCGCGAAACCCGTCACGAAATTGAACATGGCCCCGGATGAAATCCTCGATGCGGTGGCCAATGGCGAACAAACTGCCGCACTCGTCGATATCGGGGCGTTGGAAGGCTATCAAACACTGCAGCCCGGCGTGTTCAAACGTTTGAAGATTCTCCACCAATCAGAGATGTTCCCGGCCGCAGTCGTGGCTTACCCGAAGGGGGCGATCTCCGAAGACGACGCCAAGCGCCTGCGAGATGGCCTCGCCACCGCCAACCAAACCAGTTCCGGCAAGATGATGATGATGATGTGGAACTTGAAAGGTTTCGAGGTTCCCCCCGCCGATTATCAGAAGCGCCTCGATGCGATTCTGAAAGCCTATCCGCTTCCCGCGAAGTGATCACGGAGTCAGTCCCGGCGACCCGGGTCGCGTGAGAGCCAAGAGATTCGTTCGCAAGACTCCGGGCGCTCACGCTTCCGGCTCGCCAAGATCACTTGCCGCCGCGTTTCTGCAAATACCCCGCGAGCGCGATTCCCAAATCGTCGTCCGTGCGAACGCGAACGTAATCGACTCCCAATGCGCGGCAGACATTCTCGACTTCGTTCAAGTGCTTCTGCAACCCCGCGAGGTAGCTTTCCCGGATCGAAAGCGGATCGGTGCTCAGTTCCAACAAATTTTCCAAACCTTTGAATAACGTCGGTTGGCGGAAGGGGAAATCGAGTTCGGCTGCATCCAGCACTTGGAACACGACCACTTCGTGCTTCTGTGATCGGAGGATTCGCACCCCCTCGTGAAACGCCCCGGCATCGTCCAACAAATCGCTGAACACGAACACGATCCCGCGCCGCCCCAGTTGCGATGCCATTTCCTTGAGTGCCCGACCGGTATCCGCCGGTTCCGCGAACGGCCCTTCCGCACACGCTCGAAGGAATTCGCGCACCCGGCCCGTGCCGCCACCCGACCGGCCACCGCTCCGCAACTTCGATCCGTACAGTTGGAACCCGAGGCTATCGGCTTGTTGTACGATCAGGTAACCCAAGGCCGCCGCGAGAATGCACGCGACATCGTACTTGGTTCGCCCTATCGGCCCGACCGTCATGCTTTCGCTCGCATCGATCACCATCCACGCGACGAGGTTCGTTTCTTGTTCGTACTGTTTAAGGTGGTAGCGTTCGGTGCGTGCGAAGACTTTCCAATCGATGTGGCGGGTATCGTCGCCGGGGGCGTACTCGCGGTGCTGGGCGAATTCCACGGCGAAGCCGTGGCGGGGGCTGCGGTGCCGCCCGGCGAGAAACCCTTCGACGACCTGTTTGGCGTCGAGTTCGAGCTTGTCGATGCGGGCTAGAACTTCGGGGGAAAGATGCAACATAACAATCTTTGTTAGCCCGACGCGCCAGCGAGGGCTTCCAGAACATGCGTTGGTTGGAAGCCCTCGCTGGCGCGTCGGGCTAACGAATCTTAACGTTCATCTCTTGGAAGCAACGCAATCAACCGTGTGATAATGGCGTCGGGCGTCACGCCTTCGGCTTCCGCATGGTAGTTCGTCATGATGCGGTGCCGCAGAACCGGGTGGGCCACCGATTTCACGTCGTCGATGGCCACGTAGGTTCGGCCGTAGAGGATCGCGCGGGCCTTGGCCGCGAGGATCAGGTTCTGCCCGGCCCGCGGCCCGGCGCCGAAGGTCACGTACTTCTTGATGAAATCGGGGGCGGGCGAATCTTCGCTCGCTTCGGGCCGACTGCTGCGTGCCAAGCGGGCCGCGTAGCGGATTACGTATGCCGCGGCCGGTACCTTCAACACCAGTTCTTGCATCGCCAAGATTTCGGGTGCTGAGATCACCCGTTCCACCTGAACTTTATTCGGCGAAGTTGTCGCTTCGATAATCCGGCATTCGTCCGCTTCCGCCGGGTAATCGACGCGAATATTGAACATGAAACGATCCTGCTGCGCTTCGGGCAACGGGTACGTGCCTTCCTGTTCGATGGGGTTTTGCGTGGCGAGTACGAAGAACGGATCGGGGAGCTTGTGCCGTTGCCCGGCCACGGTCACTTGGCGTTCTTGCATCGCTTCGAGCAATGCGGCTTGAGTCTTCGGTGGGGTGCGGTTGATTTCATCCGCCAGCACGATGTTCGAGAAGATCGGGCCGCTCACGAATCGGAAGCCGCGTTGGCCGGTGGCACGGTCGTCGTAGAGGATTTCCGTGCCGGTGATGTCTGTCGGCATTAAATCCGGGGTGAACTGCACTCGGTTGAACGTGAGGTTCATCCCGTCCGCGAGGGTGCGGATCATGAGAGTCTTTGCCAAGCCCGGAACACCCACAAGCAGGCAATGCCCACGGCTGAGTACCGCCAACAGCAATTGTTCGAGCACGGCTTGCTGCCCGACGATGACCTTCGCGCATTCATCCAGCAATTTATGGCACGTCGCCCGCAATTGCTCGGCGGTGCGAACTTCATCTTCGCCCAAGATGATCGGCACGAGAACGGGTTCGGCCACGGTGAACTCCAATTACTGTTTCGCTGCCCACCATGATACGGTGCCGGGCGAACGCACGGCCAACTTCTCGGCCTGAAATTCCAATGTCGAGCCGGGCCACGCCGGGATTTCTTGGTAGCCTTGCGGCTGCCCCAAGATAGGATCTAACGCGGCGATCCGAATTCCCCGGCTCGTGGAAGCTTCCGCCAAAGTCGCGGGGGCGGCAAATACATACGCGATCTTGGGAGTTGCCACATACCTCTCCGCAATGCGGAATCCTACGCGTGCCAACGATTCTTCGGGCTGTTGTTGAACCGAGTATACGAACACCGAATGGCGGCCGCGAATCGCTTTGGCCGGGGAATCGCCCAACGGGAGTTCGGCTCGCCAAAGTTCCCGCCCGAGTGCCAGATCGATGGCCACCAGGTTCTTTGAACTCGGCACGAACAATGTGCTGCGATCCGCTGCCGCGTGCGACCAATTGAACGTGACGGTATTTAACAGTACCGGCTTGCCCCATAAGGCACGGCCGGTGTTCGGATCGAGCTTCTGAATTTCGATCCCGTAGTTGCGATGCACCGCGACGAGCAACGCTTGGCCTAGCATTCCAACTTGCGGGGGTACGCCGGTTAGGCTCGCTTCCCCGCCGGCTTCGTATGCCCAATGCTTGCGGTGATTGGAATCGAAGCAGCGCACGGAACCGGCACCATCGGAGAAGGCGACTTTGCCCAAAGGCAACGGCAGCGGCGGAGCCTGCCAGAGAACCTCCGCCGATTTTTCCCGGCGTAGAATTTTGCCGGTGCCATTATCGATCAGCCAGCGTTCGCCTTGGGAAGTTTGAACCCACACCCCGGTCGGGGTGGCCAAGAAATGCGGTGCGAACCTCGGCGAGGATTCGATCGATTTCGGGGTTCTTCCGTTGCGTCCGAGCGAATCCAAGCTCCATTCGATTTCCCCGGTTGTGGGGTTCACCGCCGTCAGACGATGCTCATTCTCAAATCCGATTCGGTGTGAACCGACCGCAACACCACCGGGGGTATTCGTATCCAACGGCAGTTGTTCTTGCGAGGAAAGTTTCAAAGGTAGCCGGAACGCAGGGGCTTTCAATGGATCGAAGTCCGTTGTGATCGGCGATGCGACCGACTTTTGAATCGATGGAACCCTCGGGGGTTCGACGTCGCCCGCCCCGGGAATCCCCTCGTACGCCCAAACTTCGCTCGGCGTGGCGACGATCAGCAGGCCTTCGCCAAAGGCGAGATTGCCGTGCGGCCCCGGCTTGGGGATCGATTGCACCGAACCATCGGCCACGTTCAACCGGTAGAGCTTTTCCATCGTCGGCCAGAGTATCGCATTCTCCGCCGCGATACCCTTGCCGTAGGTGGCGAGAAACGGATCGTCGTGGTTCTGCCAGCCGCGCGGTTCTTGCGTCGAACCATCTTGGAGGTTGAATCCGCGAATTCCCTTTTGCGGCCCGTGGATCGCGGCGATGAGCTTGCCATCGGATACGCCGAGGAGTTGCTGAACGGAAAGTGGCGGGCTTTCCCAGATGGCTCGGCCCGTTGCGGCATCGAGCGAGTAAATCCGATCCCCATCGTTAGGGGCGATGAACACTTTGCCCGAGGCGTATACCGGTGGGCAAAGATCGCGCACGCCGTTTCCCGGTTTCTGCGGAGGGGCATTGCGGAACGCCCACGAATTGTGGCCCGTGGAACGATCGAGGGCGACCGTGATCCCCGAGTGGGAATTGTAAACCACGTTGCTTCCCGCCAAAGTGATGAGTTCTTGACGATTCCGCGCCGCGGTTTGATTGACGTCGTTCTCGTAGATCAACGTTTTCCACAGGAGTTTCGGCGTTTCCGAGTACCGGGCGATGCCGTGGTTCAAATGGCCGCGTTCGTCCATCTGGCAGAATGCCGCATAAAATTCTCCGTCGAATAGCGCGGGCGAACCTTCCCAAGTGGCTCCTTCGGGGGGCAATAAATGCCAGAGCTTCTTGAGAATGCCATTGCGTAGCGGCTCGAATGCCACGATGGTACTCGCCGCGATTCGTTTAACTTTCTCAGTGCCACCGGGCATCGCGGTGGCACCCAGCCGGACGTACAATTTCCCATCGGCGTGGGTGAGCGTGAACGCCGCCCCGAGTAAGTTCGGCAGCGCCAGTTCCATCGCATCGAAGCCCGCGAACTCGGGTTCCACCCGAAGATCGTAAGCGATGCGGGCTTCTCCGGTTTTCAAATCGAAAGCGAAGATCCTCGCGGCATCGGCGATGTAGGCGAAGCCGTTGCACACCACTGGATGAAATGCCAAGGTCTTCGCGGCGGGAATCGATGCCGGGCGCGGAATGCCGCGATCGGTTGGATCGCGGGGGATCGGAGTCTTCCAAATAGGCCGCGTCGCGGGTAAGCGAGGCAAGTTCAAACTCGCATGCAGCGGAGCGAATGTTTCCCCCGGAATCCGCTTCGCAAGAATCTCGGCGAAGGTTCCCTCTTGCCCGGCGAGCCGCCCTTTGGCATTCGGATAATTCTTGGAATACTCGGTGATTTCCGCGATCGCCCGCGATTTTTCCCCCGCCGCGAACGCGGCGAGGATCGCCTTGGCCCGGTACGCGGCGGTATCTCCGGCGGCTTGCGGATAGATGAAGTCGTGGGAATCGGGCGAAGGAAACAACATTCGCCAACTGCGCTCGGCCTCGGCGTATTCACCGCGTTCGAAGTGCAATTCGCCAAGTAAATCCAAGGCCTTTTCGGTAGGCCGCGCCACGAAGTAGCGTTCCCGCAGTTCGAGGAGCGGTTTCGGGTCTCGGTTCTTCGTACCCAGATCGAGCAGTTTCTTCGCGGGGGCTTCGAGGCGATCACGGTAGGTTTTCAACGCTTCGGCGGGCAGTGCCGCCAACGTGAGTTGCACCAACCGCGTTGCGGGTTGGAAATGGTTGTCCTTCACCAGCACGAGATCGTTGCCCGATTCATCCAGAATCTTTTGGAGTTGATCGATCGCATCGGGAATCTTGCCCTCGACGATTTTCTGCTGGGCCTCGGCGATTCGTTTGCGGGTTTGCGTGGCTTCGGTTTCCCCACGCAACCGGGCACCCCCCGGCGGCGACTGCGCCGAGGCGAGCCCGCAGCCGATGAGAAAACCGAGAATGGCTTGTCGAAGCATCATCGAGTCATGTTAGCACCCGGAATTTCAAATTGGCTGCCAACTCTCCAAGATCGCAGAATGCAATGATTCTCGGGCCATTTCCAACTGCTGGATTTGGATGGCTTCATGGCGCCTTGGCGGTCAGTATTTGAATCGAATACCTGTGGATATAATACCGCATTCCCCCACACGGATGCGAACGAACATGGCCGACCGTAGCAAATTCGCCCACCTGCACTTGCACACGCATTACAGCCTCCTCGACGGCTTCAACCGCATCCCCGAATTGGTGAAGCAGACCAAAGCCCTCGGCATGAACGCCTGCGCCATCACCGACCACGGCAACCTCTACGGGGCCATCGAGTTCTACTCCCAATGCAAAGAAGGTGGCATCAACCCGATATTGGGCTACGAAGCCTATCTCGCGCCCGGCTCGCGTTTCGATAAGAAATCGGCCAAAAGCTCGCACGATGCCCACACCCACCTCACGCTCTTGGCCCAGAATAGCAAGGGGTTCAAAAACCTCATCAAATTGGCCAGCATGGCCTCGCTGGAAGGGTTTTATTACCACCCGCGCATCGACCGAGAATGCCTCGAAGCACACAGCGAAGGCTTGATCTGCCTCAGCGGTTGCCTCGGCGGCGAGTTCAATCAACTCATCTTGAAGGAGAAGTACGGCGACGCCACCAAGCTCGCTCAATGGTTCCACAAGGTATTCAAGAAGAATTTCTACATCGAACTCCAGAACAATGGCATCGGCTTGCAAGACATGTGTACGCCGGTGGCCGTGGACATCGCCAACAAGATCGGCGTGCCGCTGGTGGCCACGGCCGATGCCCATTACCTCTGCGCCACCGATGCCATCGCCCACGATGTGCTCTTTTGCATCAGCACGGGGCGGGAACACGATCCGAAAAAGAAGGTGTACCCAGAAGAGAAGATGGCGAACCCGTATTACGTCCGCAGTCCGGCGGACATGTACGAACTCTTCCCCGGCCAAGAATCCGCCGTGGCGATGAGCCAAGAAATCGCCGATGGAGTCGATATTCAAATCGATTTCAAAGCCCGGCACTTCCCGGTATTCCTACCGCCGAAGAAGCTCACGGCCGATCAGTACCTGCGCGAACTCTGCTTGAAAGGCGTGACGGAACGGTACGGCGACAACCCGAAGCCGGCAGTGATGGAGCGGCTCGATCACGAACTCGCCATCATCGCCAAGATGGGATATTCGAGTTACTTTCTGATCGTTTGGGACTTCGTGCGCTACGCTCTCGAACAGGGCATTCCGAGTACGGCCCGGGGGTCGGGTTGCGGGGCCATTGTCGCGTACGTGCTCAAATTGAGCCACGTTTGCCCGCTCGAATACGACTTGCTCTTCGAACGGTTCCTCGACCCTAGCCGAAGCGAACCGCCCGATATCGACATCGACTTCTGCCAAGATCGCCGGGAACAAGTCATCCAATACGTTAAGGACAAATACGGCCACAGTTCCGTGGCGCAGATCGGTACCTTCGGCACCCTCGGTTCCAAGGCGGCGCTCAAGGACGTCGGCCGGGTGATGAAGATTCCCCTCGACCGCGTCGTCTTCATGTGCAAGCTCGTGCCGATGAAAGGGGCGATCTCGCTGGAATTGAAGGACGCCATGGAAGTGGCCGATTTCAAACGCGAGTACAACGCCGATAGCGTCACCCGGCAGTGGATCGACATCGCGATGAAGTTGGAAGGGATGAACCGCAACGTCGGCACCCACGCCGCCGGGGTGGTGATTTCCGATGGGCCGATCAGCGATTATGTTCCCGTGCAAAGGGCCAAACGCAAAGGCGACAAAGAGAGCGACGACAAAGATGCCAACGATGTGGTGGTGACCACGCAATGGGAAATGGGCATCCTCGAAAAAGTCGGCATGCTCAAGATGGACTTCCTCGGGCTTCGCAACCTCTCGGTGCTCGATTACGCCGTGAAGATGATCAAGAAGACCCGCGGCATCGACATCGACCCGATGACGATCCCCTTGGACGACCCCGAAACCTACAAGCTTTTGCAACGCGGTGACGGGAAAGGCGTGTTCCAACTCGAAAGCGAAGGCATCCGCGAACTACTGAAATCGATGAAGCCGGACAACATCCGCGACCTCATCGCCGTGCTCGCGCTTTACCGCCCCGGCCCGCTTTCCGGCGGCATGGTCGATAGCTACGTCAACCGCAAACACGGCAAGGAAACGTGGACGTACCCGCACCCCGTACTCAAAGATATCTTGGACGAAACCTACGGCGTGATGGTGTACCAAGAACAGATCATGCGCATCCTCAACCGCCTCGGCGGCATCGAACTTTCCAAGAGTTACGCGTGTATCAAAGCGATCAGCAAGAAGGTCGAAGATAAGATCAACTCCACGCGGGCCGACTTCATTTCCGGGTGCGAGAAACAAGGGGTGGCGAAGGCCATCGCCGAGGACATCTTCGGCAAGATCGTCTTCTTCGCCGGGTACGGCTTCAACAAGAGCCACACTGCGGCGTACGCACAAATCGGCTACCAGACGGCGTTTTTGAAGACGCACTACACCGCCGAGTTCATGGCGGCGCTGCTCACTTCGGAAATCGAAGATAGTGCCAAACGGGATGTGATGGTCGATCACATCGCCGATGCCCGCAAGCTCGGCGCGGAAGTGCAATCGCCCAACGTGAACACCGGCGGCGTCGGTTTCGAGGTGATGAACGGCAAGATCGTCTTCGGCCTCACCGCGATCAAAGGCGTGGGGAAGGGCACGGTGGAAGAGATCGTTCGCGCTCGCGGCGAGGGTGGCCCGTTCCGCGATTTGTTCGAGTTCTGCGAGCGGGTCGATCTGAGAATCGTCAAATCGATGGCGATCGAAAAGTTGGTGAAGGCCGGGGCCTTCGATTGCTTCGGGGCGGGCAAACGCGCCGCGACGTTGCTGGCCAGTTCGCGGGCGGTAAGTGCCGCCGAGGATAAGGCGGTGGATAAACGGCGCGGGCAGAAGAACATTTTCGACATGATGGGGGGCGGCGACGAGGATTCGCCCATGCCGAAGGAACTCCGCAACGAACTCCCCGAAACCGAGGAGTGGAACGACCTCGACACGTTGAAGTACGAAAAGGAAGTGCTCGATTTCTACATTTCGAGCCACCCCTTGGCCCGCTACGATGAGCAACTGCGGCGGTTCCGCACCCACGATGCGGCGAGTTTGTTGAAAGCCAAGGATCGCACGGAGGCCCGCATCGCCGGGATGATCGTGAACCTCGGCGTGAAGATGACGAAAACAGGCAAGCGTTTCGCACTCTACCGCGTAGAGGATTTCACCGGGCAAGTGAAGTGCGTGCTCTGGAGCGACGAATTCACACGGTTCCAAGAACATATGAAGAACGACGCCATCGCGTTGTTCGAAGGGGTGTTGGAATGGGGCGAACGCGCCGAACCCGATTTCATCGTGAAGAAGATATTGTCGGTCGAGGAGGCGAAGAAGGAGTACACCCGGGGTATGGTGTTGCGGATGAACTATCTGGCCGACGACGACGGCCGCCGGCAGTTCGAAGCGGTCGCCCGCGTGTTGAACAAAGCGAAGGGCAACTGCCCGGTGTACGTGACGGTGAAGGACAAAGCTGGGTTGGCCGCACAGTTCAAATTGAATTCGGAATTCTTCGTGAACCCGGAGAACATCGGCGTCGAGGAACTCGAGATGATTTTGGGGCAGGGCGCGGTGCTGTTCACCGGGCGGTGAGGTAGAATGGAACCGACGCAAAGGGAGGGAATGCGATGAAAACGATCAAGGTTCGTGGACGGTCCGATGCGAAGGGGTCACTTCACTTGGATGTCCCCGTTGGCGAAGCCGATGCGGAGTTCGACGTGACCGTGAGCGTCGATTCCCCACGCGATGCCTCCGGGTGGCTGCCAGGATTCCTAGAACGATTTCGCGAAGGATGGAAGGGCGACGAACTCGTGCGCGGCCCGCAAGACGATTACGAACCGAGGGAACCCCTCCGATGAAGCGTCTGCTCGATACGAATGCTTGGATCGAAGTGTTGAACCGACCGTTCGGGTTAATCGGCACAAAATTGACCGCTTCATTGCCTTCCGAAATCGGCCTGTGTTCGATCACGGTTGGCGAGTTGCGAACCGGGGCTGAGAAGAGCAACTACCCGGATGCGAACCGAGTCAAGGTTGACGATCTGGTTCAACAGTACGGTTGCCTACCGTTCGATGCCGACTCGGCCGATTGGTATGGCCGCATCCGGGCGCAACTCGAACGCATCGGCACGCCCATCGGGTTCCACGACACGCAGATTGCCGCCATCGCAATGTATCACAACCTGATTGTCGTTACGCACAACACGCGGGAGTTTTCCCGCGTGCCGGGCTTGGCTATCGAGGATTGGCAGGTGCCATGACTTGTGAGCGCTTCACCGGTGCGGTGAGCCGATCCAA
>Ga0105048_10009217_pt1 | contig 15734 bp, 14 predicted proteins | sample MAT05_FD_78382 | JGI IMG/M metagenome (GOLD analysis project Ga0105048, IMG submission 78382) | Freshwater microbial communities from Lake Fryxell liftoff mats and glacier meltwater in Antarctica - MAT-05 | ecosystem: Environmental > Aquatic > Freshwater > Ice > Liftoff microbial mat | place...
AACTCCCAGATGTCGGGGAGCGACGCCACTTCGGGCAATGGCGGCGCCGAACGCGAATGGGTCCGGACATACTCGGGTGGCCCAGCCGAGTAGCGCCGGACGTACCGCATGCCGAGCGGCCCGACGACCAGCACTGCGAGCACTCGTGCCGCGACACCGGCGAGGCCGATCAGTGCACCGAACGCGTTCGCCGACACGAACCCGACGTCCTGCCAGTGCAAGACGGCCGCGACCGCGGCCCAGAGGATCGCAGCCGTGCCGAGCAGGTGGCCGGCGACGAGCCGCCGAACTTCGTGTCGGCACCAGTCGGTGGCCGGCTCGGGAATTCGAGTCGGCACCGCCACTCGCGTGAGCGCTGCCCGGGCAGGCCCCGCAGTCGACTCGGGCGCGCGCGCCTGGTCGGGGTCGGTCGGCTCGTCCATCGGTGTTCCATCGGTCGCCTCGGAGGCGTGCATGAGCGATTTGCCGCAGGGCGACCGGTTGCCCCTGGTAGCTTCGGCCGCCGATGAGGTCCACCGCTGCGGGTGACGGGTCCGCCCGGTAGGAACGACGAACCGTGTTCGCCGTGCTCCTCGCCGCGCTTGCGAGCGTTTCCTACGGCTCGTCCGACTTCTCGGGCGCGATGGCCAGCAAGCGCACCGACTCGGCCGTGGTCACGGTGTTCTCGCAGTTGGTGAGCCTGCTCACACTGGGCCTCGTACTGCTGGTCCTCATTCCCGATGCCTGGACGCTGCGCGACCTCCTCTGGGGCTGCCTCGGCGGTCTGGGCGTGGCGGTGGCGCTCACGTGCTTCTACCGGGCGCTCGCGATCGGACCGATGTCGACGGCTGCCGCGACGACAGCGCTCGTCGGGGCGTTCGTCCCGCTCGTGGCCGGGCTCGCGTTCGGCGAGCGACCGAGTGCGATCACGATGGTGGGCATCCTGGCGTCGATCCCGGCCGCAGTGCTGGTGTCGGCCGGTGGGGCTGAGGGCCGGGCCTCGCTCCGCCTCACGCCCCGCGAGCGGTTCGCCACTCGCGAGCACCAGGCCGTCACCACCCGGCTGTCGATCATCGCCGGCCTCGGCTTCGGCCTGTTCTTCGTGAGCCTGTCGCGCACCTCGGCCGAATCGGGCCTGTTCCCCCTGGTGGGGGCGCGTCTCGCCTCGATCGTTCTGCTGGCGGTCGTGCTCACGGGAAGGCGCAGTTGGAGTCGGCCCCGGCGCTCGTCGATCGGCCACATCGTCGCTGCCGGTGTGCTCGACTGTGCGGCGAACGCTTTCTATCTGACGGCGCTCCAGGACGGTCAGCTCACCTGGGTGGCGGCGATCGCCTCGCTGTACCCGGCCACCACGGTGCTGCTCGCGTGGGTGGTGCTGAAGGAGCGGATGACCCGGGTGCAGCTCGTCGGCCTGGCCCTCGCCGGCTCGGCGCTTGCGCTCGTGGCCATCGGCCGCTGACCCTGCACCGATCGTGCACCGGTCGCGACCGACCTCGGGCCGCTACGCCGACTTGAGGTCGGCGAGCACCTTGCTCCAACGCGCTGGATCGGTCTTGTACGGCGCGTAGAAGCTGATCCGTTGGATGATGTCGCCGTAGCGACGGTGCAGCTCGGGAGCGACGGTCTCGGGTTCGCCGACGACGGCGAAGGTGTTGAGCACCTCGTCGTCGATGAGTGTGCCCATCTCCACCCACTTGCCCTGCTTCGACAGGGTGTTGAGCTCGTCCTGCATCCCGCCCCACCCGTGGATGTCGAGCACGCCCCGATAGGCAGGGGTGGAGCCGTAGAACGCGATCTGCTGACGGGTGCCGACGGCCGCGGCTTCCATCTCGGCCTCGTTGCCGCCGGTGACGACGAAGCTCGGGCCGATGATCTCGAAGCCCTCCATCGTCTTGCCCGCCTTGGCGCGCCCACGCTCGAGGGCGGGGATGGTGACTTCGCGCAGGTACTTCTCGGTGGTGAAGCCGTGGCAGATGAACCCGTCACACACTTCGCCGGCGACCTCGGTCATCAGCTCACCGACACCGGCCAGGAAGATCCTCGGCACACCGAAGCCGGCGAGGTCGGCCTTGTCGGGGGCGAAGAACGGTGTCATCAGGGTGTGGGTGTAGAAGTCGCCACGGAAGTCGAGCTTCGTACCGTTCTCCCACGTGTCCCAGATGGCCCGGATCGCGAGCACCATCTCACGCATGCGCGGCGCCGGGTGGCTCCACTCCATGCTGAACCGCTTGGTGATGTGCGGCTTGATCTGGCTGCCGAGTCCGAGGATGAAGCGGCCCTTCGAGAACGCCTGCAGATCCCAGCCGATGTTGGCGAGGTTCATCGGGTTACGAGCGAACGCGACGGCGATCGAGGTGCCGAGCTCGAGGGTCTCGGTGTGCTCGGCGGCGAGCAACAGAGGGAAGAACGGGTCGTGCCTGGTCTCGGCGGTCCAGGCGCCGGTGTACCCAGCGGCTTCGACCTCCTGGGCCTGCGCCCCTGCCTTGTGCAGATCGTTGCCGATGCCTCCGTCGACCTTCATACCGATGCCCCCTCTGCTCCCCTGTGGGCTGATGCCCGACCCAGGTGTCGTCACGCAACGTACTCGTTCGCGGCCGGCCGGGGCGGAGTCGGATGAGCGCCCCGTCCCAGGCGATCAGACGAGCGAAGAGTCAGGCTGCGACGCACCCCACGGGCTCGCGTCGGTCGGCGTTCGCATCCTCGGGCGGCTCATGGGACGAGGCGGTCCGTTCGGGCCGGGTGGGTTCGGTGGCGAGGGACAGCAACTGCCCGAAGGCCCGCTCACGAACGACGGGGGCGGCCACCTTGTCGGCCAGCACGGTGAGCAGCGGACCGCAGTGGCCTCCGGCACGGAGGCGGACGACGAATCGGGCGATGTCGCTCTCGAAGGCGCCGATGCCGTGGTCGGCGATCAGGTGGGCCAACTGATCGAGGTAGGGCTCGTAGGTGCCGATGGTGCCGATGGTGCTCACGTGGGAGGCCCCTTGGGAACCGAGGGTGATCGGGGAGTGGCTCATGTGTCCAGTGTGCGCCCGCACGATTGATCGTGTACAGCGATGATCCCTTGTCATGAACATCACAACGGCTTATGCTCCCAGCATGCTCCACGACGTCGAGATCCGCCAACTCCGTGCGCTCCAGGCCGTGGCCGCCGAGGGCTCGTTCGGCAGAGCCGCCGAGCGACTCGGGTTCACCCAGTCGGCCATCAGCCAGCAGATCGCCGGTCTCGAACGAGCGATCGGTGAGCGGGTGTTCGACCGCCCCGGTGGCCCCCGACGGGTCGAGCTCACGCCCACCGGTGGCGTGCTGCTGGCGTATGCGGATGCGCTGTCTGCCAGGATCCGCATCGCCGAGGACGAGTTGCGTTCGTTGCGTGCCGGCGAGGTCGGCCGGCTCGTGGTCGGTTCGTTCCAGAGCGTGTCGGTGAACGTGCTGCCAGAGGTGATCGGCCGGCTCCGTGCCGAGCGACCGGGCCTCTCGGTGCGATGCATCGAGAGCGACGAGAACGACGAACTGGTGGCCAAGCTGCTCGCCGACGAACTCGACCTGTCGTTCCTCGTCGGGGCGCCCGACCACGACGGGATCGAATCGATCGAGCTGATGCGCGACCCGTTCGTGCTCGTCTCGCCGGCAACCGAGGACCAGTCGGTGGTCGCGCTCGAATCGCTCAGCGGCGCTCCGTTGATCGGTCAGTCGCCGTGCTTCTGTCAGCTCATGATCGACGACTGCCTGCGACGTCACGGCGTGGAGCCCGATTACGTGTTCCGCAGCAACGACAACGCAGCCGTGCAGGCGATGGTGCGCGCCGGCATGGGCCGAGCGATCCTGCCCTTCCTCGCCGTCGACACCAACGACGCCGGGGTGTTCGTGTCGGCGCTCGAACCCGACGTACCGCCCCGCGTCGTCACCATTGCGCGGCGCAAGGGGCGCACGCTCATCCCAGCTGCCGAGCGGTTCGTCGAGCTCGCACGCACCGTGTGTGCGGCCTTACCGACCTTCGACCCGGCGTCGTCGATGGTGCCGTCGTCGATGGTGCCGTCGTCGATGGTGCAGGCCGCGCACTGATCAGTCGCCGGGTCGGCAGGGCGGATCACCCAGCAGATAGCGAGCGCCGGCACCGAATCGGGCCGCAGCGTCACCCTCTTGTGCGATTTCCCGACGGCGTCGAGATCTCCTGAGGGTGCGTTCAGTCGCTCTGGTCGCGCAGGTACTGCTCGAACTCGGCGGCGATGTCGTCACCGCTCGGCAGGTTCGCCGACATGCCGGCATCGAACGCTGCGCCGGCCACCTCGGGGATGCTGGCGTCGAAGACAGCCTCGAGCTGCTCGATCATCGCCAGGTGTTCGGGATTACCTCCCACGAGTTGATCGATGCGCCCGCGCTGGGCCTCGGCCTCGGCCTCGAGCGCGCCGTGATCGATGGACACGCCCGACACCTGTTCGAGGCCGTCGAGGAGCGCCATGCTGGCAGCCGGATGACTCATGGTGCCGAGGTAGTGCGGCACCTGGGCCCAGATGCCGAGCGCCGGCACGCCCTTGGCGACGAAGGCGTGCTCGAGTACGGCGCCCATCCCGGCGGGCACGTCGACGCTGTTCTTCAGGAACGGCACGGTGGCGATCAGCTCGGCCGACGGTGAGCTGCTCGACAGGCGAGAGGCTCTGGTGTGCGGTGTGGCAAACGGGTAGGCGCCGAATACCACGGCCATCCGCACGCCGAGCCCGATCGCAAGATCGGTCAAGGCGGCGGCGAAGTGCCGCCAGGCGGCATCGGGTTCGGGGCCCGACAGCAGCAACACGTCGCTGCCGCCGGGCGTGCGCCCCACCTTCAACTCGATCTCGGGCCACACGAGACGTTCGTTCACGCCCTCGCGCAGTTCCATCGTGGGCCGGCGGGCGCGGTAGTCGATGAACAGGTCACCGTCGAAGGTGGCGAGCGGCCGAGCACCGCACGACTGCTCGATGGTGGCGAGGGCTGCTGCTGCCGCACCGCTCGCATCGATCCAGCCGGTGAGCATCGTGATCAGCACCGGGGCGTCGAGGGTGGGCAGCGTCTCGTGCAGCTCGTAGGCCGGGCCGTCGACAGGCATCAGAGCGACTCCAACGTGGTGAGCGCCATGGCCGCGGCGCCCTCCACCTGCAGCCTGAAGGGTTCGAGTTCGGCTGGGTCGCGCAGGCCGAGTGCGCCACCGAGGTAACGGGCGTACACACCCTCGAGGATGCAGGCGAGCTTCCAGTATGCGAACGACACGTAGAAGGGCAACTGGGTGAGGTCGCGGCCGCTGACCTCGGCATAGCGGGCGGCGAGATCGGCGCGGTCGAGGAACCCGTCGGCCGTGGTGGCCGAGCCGTTCCAGGCGCTCGCCAGATCGTTCGGGCCGGTCCAGTACACCTGCAGCAGACCCACGTCGGCCAGCGGGTCGCCGAGGGTGCAGATCTCCCAGTCGAGCACCGCCACCACGGTGCCGTCGTCGCCCACCATGCAGTTGTCGAGGCGGTAGTCGCCATGGACGATCGTCGCCGGACCCTGCTCGGGGATGCGGCGCATCAGTTCGTCGTGCACCTGATCGACCGCCGGGAGGTCGCGGGTCTTCTGTGCATCCCACTGGCCGTACCAGCGCTTGAGCTGTCGGGCGATGTAGCCCTCGTGCTTGCCGAGGCCGGCCAGGCCGACAGCGTCGAGATCGACCGCGTGGATGGAAGCCATCGTGTCGACGAGCGACTCGCTGGCGTGGCGTCGCGCCGCGGGGGACAGCACCGCCTCGGTCGTGATCCGGTCACGAAGGACGTGACCGTCGACGAAGCCCATCACGTAGAACGGCGCGTCGTTCACGGTGTCGTCGTCGCAGAATCCGAGCGCCGGAGCGACCGGCACGTTCGACCGCTCGAGCCCGTGGATGATCCGGTACTCGCGGCCCATGTCGTGGGCGCTCGCCAGGCGATGACCGAGCGGCGGGCGGCGGAGCACGTAGCGGGTGCCGTCGGCACCGGTGACGCGGTAGGTGAGGTTGGAGTGGCCGCCGGCGATGGCATCGAAGTGGAACGGCCCGGTGGCGCCTGCCACCTGGGCCTCCAACCAAGCGGTGACGGTGGGCACGGCCACCCCCGGAACGTCGATGGGCGAGCCGGGCGGGGTGCTGGTGTCGGACATCACTCCGAACCGTACCCAGGTGCCTGACCGGATCGCGACTCCGGCTCATCGCTGACGTGATCGGTGGCGGCGAAAGTCGGAACGGTCGACACATCACTCGCGACCGACTCGTCCATCAACTGCGACCACCTGCGAACACTGCGAACACCTGCGAACACCTGCGAAGATATGTCGTCGCTAGCCTGAGCACATGCCTGCGCTCGATGTCACCGACGTCACCTTCCAGTCCGAGGTCATCGACCGTTCGATGACCACGCCCGTCATCGTCGACCTGTGGGCCGAGTGGTGCGGCCCATGTCGCACGATCGGTCCGATCCTCGAGCGCGTCACCGATGCCACGGACGGCAAGGTCGTACTCGTGAAGGTGAACGTCGACGACAACCCAGGCGTCAGCCAGATGTTCCAGGTGCAGTCGATCCCTGCTGTGTACGCGCTCCGTGACGGTCAGGTGGTCGACGGTTTCGTCGGCGCCCATCCCGAGCATGTGATCGAGGAGTTCGTCGCCTCGCTGATGCCGAGCGAGGAGGACCAAGTGGTCGCGCAGCTCATCGCCGCCGGCGACGAGGCGAGCCTCCGTCAGGCACTCGAGCTCGAGCCGGCGAACGAGGAGGTCATCGTCGCGCTGGCCGAGTTGCTCGTCGGACTGCCGGACGAGCAGCAGAACGAGCGGGGTGACGGCGACGAGGTGCTGCAGCTGTTGGCACGCATCCCCGAGACCGACCGCACACGCAAGGTTGCCGCAGCGGCGCGGCTCGGCCAGACGCCCGCCGACGACTACGACCGTCAGCTCGCCATGCTGCTCGATCGGGTGAAGGGGGACGACGAGGCTCGTCAGCAGTTCGTCGACATCCTCGAGCTGATGGGCCCCGACGACCTGCGTACCGCCCAGTACCGCCGCCAGCTCACCGCTCGCCTGTACTGACCGGCCCCGTTGGCAGCAGCGCGGCCCGGTCCCGGCCGGCGGAGGCCCGCCCGGCTCCCGACTCCCTGCGACAGGGGGTAGGGTCGGGTTCGTGCCGATCGAACGACGCGAGGGCTACCGGCTCTGGGTGGGCGGACCCGTGCCGAAGGGAGCCGATGGGATCACCCTGGGCTCTTTGGTGATAGTCCGCGAGAGATGCGCCGATTCGCCCCTGCTCCTGCGCCACGAACAGGTGCACGTGCGCCAGTGGAAGCGCTACGGCGTGATCGGGTTCGGCGTGCGGTATCTCGGGTGGTACCTCTGGTGGCGGCTCCGCGGCAAGGGCCACGAGGGGGCGTACCTGCGGATCCCGCTCGAGATCGAAGCGGCATGGGTCGCCCGGAGATCACTCGCCACCGCCGTCACCGACGAGTTGACGGCCGAGGTCTCCCGGTTCTGACTGCGTCGCCGTTCTCGCCTGACGAGGCATCGGCTGCGCCCTACCGCACCCTGTCGGTGCGCGGCGACGGTCGCCGGGCGAGGCCGTTGTTCGGATGCTGCGCTCACGAGTGGTGACGCTCACCATCGGCCGATAGGTTCCGCCTCCGGTTCCCCCGACCAGCCGCCCGATCCGCGCACGCGGTCGCGGGGCACCATCACGGTGTGGATGCGCCCAGGCGCGGGAGGTGTCGAGGTGCCCGAGGTACCCGTCGAGGAGCTGCTGCCCCGTCCCCGTCCGCCCCTGTCGATGGCCGAGCGCGTCCAGCGGCGACGTCAGCCGAGCGTCCCGGGCACCGCCACCGTTGCGCCGGTGCCGGGTCTGTCGGCCGTCGCACATGGTCCGCCTGTCTTGGCTGTTCCGTCTCCGTCTGCTCTTCCGTCTCTCTTGGCTGTTCCGGTCGAGTGGGTGCGATGGTTCGGCATCGGCCGGCTGGTGGCGATCGCGGTGTCGGTGGCGCTGGTCGTGGCAGGTGCAACCTGGCTGCTCGCGCCGCCTCCGCCGCCGGTCGAGGCGTCGCTGCCGTTCACGCCGGGAGCCACCACGTCGATTGCCGGTGCGGCCGGCGGTGTCGGCGGTGAGCCACCACCGTCGGCGGCCGTGGTCGTGGCGACGCCGATGGTGACCGCCGGTGCACAAGGCGCGGCAGTGGTGGTGCCGGTCGACATCGTGGTCCACGTCGCCGGTGCGGTGGTCGCCCCCGGCATCCACCGGTTGCCGGCGACGGCACGTGTGGCCGATGCCGTCGCCGCAGCGGGCGGCCCGACGGCCGACGCCCACACCGATGCGATCAATCTCGCGGCCGTGGTGCACGACGGCGACCGCGTCCACGTGCCGCGCATCAGCGAGGGCCTCACGGTGCCTGCGGGCGTCACTGCTGGCAGCACCGCGATCGCGGTTCCTGGCAACGACGCGAGCGCACCGGTGGCGATCAACATCGCAACCACCGAACAACTCGACACCCTGCCCGGCGTGGGGCCGGCCACGGCAGCTGCGATCGTGGCCCATCGTGAGGCCAACGGGCCGTTCGCGTCGATCGACGCCCTGGCCGATGTCCGCGGCATCGGCCCCGCGAAGCTCGAGACCCTGCGCTCGTTCGTCACCCTCTGATGCCAACCTGGTCAGGGCGTCCGGGTGCGAGATGCGGCATCGGCCGCTCCGGCGTGAGCCCCTCGTTGGCGTCAGAGCAGGACGCGGCCGAGCACCAGGTTGGCCGCCACCACTGCCAACGCCGCGCCCATCCACACGCACAGGCACAGCCAGAGGTACTCCACCCAGAAGCTGCCCCACCCCGAGTACGGCGAGCGGGTGGCACGTCGGGCCGCCACCGCACCGAGCACGAACCAGAGCACTGCGCTCGCGGCTGCGGCAGTGAGGACGGCCCCCGACCCGGCGCGGACCGGTTCACCGAACGCCGGCAGCAATGGTGCGGCCAGCAATGCGAGCGCGAACCCGCCCACCCCCCGGCCGGTGGTGGTGCTGCCGCGCAGCGCGACGACGGCCATCAGCCCCAGTGCGGCGGGAAGCAACAGAGCGAGCAACGGGCCCGATCGCCGGATGCGCGACCGCACGTGGCGTGCGACCGGAGCACCTGTGGGCATCGGCGGTGTGGCCGGTACTGACTCCACGGCCCGTTCCCAGTTGTCGTGGTCCCGGTTGTTCTGGTCCCGGTTGACGTGGTCCCGGTTGACGTGGTCCCGGTTGACGTGGTCCGGCGGCCGGACTGCTGCAGGTCGTCGCGATGGTGTGGGCGCGGAGACGGCTGCGGCCGCCCGAGGCGGCTGCCGTTCGAGCGCCTCGAGACCCGCGAGCGCTCCCGTGCGCTCGCGAGCACGGGCATCACCGCGCTGGCGTTGGCGTTCGTCGTCGCTCGCAGGGTCGCGATCTCGTTCGAACGGTCGGGCATCCACGGGATCAGCGTAGGAGAGCGTGCTGCCCCGCCGGTGGCAGGGTCGTGCGAGGGCCGCTGATGAGGGCCGCTGATGAGAGAGGGGGGACCGGGTCAGGCCAGCGAACCGGTGACGTCGACCACCAGGTGCGTGGCCGCAGTCGTGAACACGCATACCGTGCCGGTGGCAGCGATCTTGGTGATCACGGCGTTGGCCACGGTCTGCCCGGCCACGAAGTTGAGGCTCGACGCATTGGGGCGGGCGGCGTCGCACGGGTACACGGTGAGGTACCCGGCTGCCCCCGGTTCGGTGACGGTCACGTTGAGCACGGCGGTCGACGCGCTCGATGGGACGCCGCCGCGCCCGGCGACCTCGATCTCCACGATCGAACCGCCACGTCGCAGCCCGAGTGACTCGAACCGGCCGTCGACCGTGCCGAGTCCGGTGCGGGTCTCGAGCAAGCGCGACGGGGCCTGCGGGGTGGCGGTGGCGCCGCTGCCTGTCAGGTGTCCTGCGAGGTCGACGACGAGGTCGATCGTCGACGAGGTGAACAGGCACACCGCTCCACCCGAACCGACGCTGACGTAGACGAGGTTCGCCACGGTGCCGCCGGTGGCCACGTTCACGTTCGACGCAGTGGGCCGCGGCGCGCCGCAGGGGTAGACGGTGACGAACCCGTCGGCCCGGGCGTCGACGGCGGTGACGTTCAGCACGACGGCGGTCGCGCCGCCCGGCGTGCCGCCGCGACCCGACACGGTCAACTCGGTCACAGATCCACCCGGACGAGGGCCGAGCGCACGGAACGCCCCGTCGACCGTGATCGCGCCGTCACGCGAGTCGAGCAGGCGGGCAGGCACCAGCGACTGCATCGGCGAGTCGGGACCGAGCACCCCGGTCACGTCGACCACGAGATGCGCGGGTGCCGACGTGAACAGGCAGATCGACCCACCGTCGCCGGTGCTGCTGATCACGGCGTTCGCCACGGTGCGGCCACGCACGAAGTTCACGTTCGAGGCGGTCGGTCGGGGTGTGCCACACGGGTACACCGTGATGTAGCCGTCGGCTGCCGGCTCGGTGACGGTGACGTTGAACACCCCACCGGCTGCATCCGCGGGCACGTCGCCCCGACCAGCGACGAGCAGCGCCACCACCGTGCCGGCTGGCTGGGTCCCGAGCCCGCTGAACTGACCGTCGACGGTGCCGAGGCCCGGGCGGGTGTCGAGGAGTCGCGACGGGACGAGTGATTCATACCCTCGTGGCGCAGTGGCGAACGTGGCCGTGACCGACATCGTGGCCGCATCGACCACCACGGCGCACGAGGGTGACGAGCCCTGGCACCCGCCCTGCCAGCCGGTGAACAGCGACGTGCTCGACGGTGTGGCCGCGAGCGTCACCGTGGCACCGATGGTGAACGACGCCGAACAGGTGGCGCCACATGAGATGCCGCCGGGGGAAGCGGTGACGACGCCCGAGCCGGTGCCGGCGATTGCCACGCTGACGTTGCCCGTCGTCGGGGGCGGCGATGGCGATGGAGGGAGCTGCGAGCCGGACAGCGGGATCCTCAGCAGCTTGTCGGGAGTACTGCAGCACTCGCCGACGACGGCCTTCGTCGAGTCGGCATCGAGCCGAGCCCACACCTGCGCCGGGGTGAGCGTGGGGCCCTCCTCGAGCACCATCGCTGCCGCACCAGACACATGTGGTGAGGCCATCGACGTGCCGGACAGGGTCGCGGCCGCCGTGTCGGTGCCGATGTAGGCCGATCTGATCGAGCTGCCGGGGGCGAACACGTCGGTGCACGGGCCGTGGTTCGAGAACGAGCTCTGGGTGTCACCCGATGTCGTGGCGGCCACCGTGATCGCCGCCGGGTGGCGCGACGGGCTGGCGAGGCAACTCGAGCTCGCAGCGTTGCCCGCTGCGACCACCACCGTGATGCCGTCGGCGATCATCGACTGCACCGCATTGTCGAGCGCGAGTGACGGTGGCCCGCCGAGACTCATGTTCGCGACGGCGGGCACGCCCGTCTGGTGGTCGGCGACGATCCAATCGATCCCCTCGATCACGCCGGACGTATAGCCACTGCCCGCGCAGTCGAGCACCTTCACCGGCACGATCGACACGCCCTTCGCGACCCCGTACTCGGTGCCGCCCACGGTGCCGGCGACATGTGTTCCGTGACCATGACAGTCGTTCACGCCCGTGCTGTCACCGAAGTCGTAGAACCATGATCGGGGGATTCGCCCGGTGAACTCGCTGTGGCTCATCCGCAGCCCGGTGTCGAGGACGTACACGGTGACGCCCTGGCCGGTGAGGTCGTAACCGTACGAGTCATCGAGGGGGAGCTGCGCCTGGTCGATCCGGTCGAGGCCCCACGGTGGTGCGTTCTGGACGTTCTGGTCGTTCTGGACGTTCTGGTCGTTCCGGTCGTTCCGGTCGTCGGTGACGCGGACGATGGCATCGGCCTCGACGTGTTGCACGTCGGCGAGGGCCAACACGTCGGCGATCGAGTCGGCAGTGGCGTCGACGACCAGCCCGGCGCTGGTGCCGGCGTCCCACACCGACACGAGGTCGGCTCCCGCATCGACCACGTCACCGACGGCACCGAGCGCAGTCGCCCCGTCCGCGAGTTCGATGATCCACCGCTGCTCCACCGCTGCCGACGCGTCGGCCCCGGACTCGCCGGCGTCGGCGACCGGTGCGGCCGCCAGGATCGACGTCCCTGCGAGCACGAACACTGCAGCTGTCCGACAGCGGTGACGTGCGTGGGTGTCGCCGCGGCGACGAGGGCCGGCGACGAGGAGTCGGCCGGGGTGAACGATCATCGGTGCTCGGAAGGGTCGATCGGCGGGGCGTGGCATGGTGGTGGGTCGCAGCTGGAGACCCCTGTTCATCGGTGGGTGCGCGAACGGCCTCCAGGCCAGATCCGCGTTCGCCCGGGTGATGGCCCGGGGGGTGTCCCGGGGGGCGTCTCGAGGACGTCGGGGGAGCGGGTCGCATCGTCGGGGCGCGGCCGTGCGTCTCCCGAGGCGGTGGGGATAGGGTCGGGCGCAGCGTTCCCCCGCTGGTTCGACGACTCCCGTTCGGCCGTGCGTGCTCCGTTCGAGCACCGCTGCATCGATGGAAGGGGTCCGGTACGGGCTCGTATGCGGGTCCGGGAGGGTGGTGCCGATGGACGACTTCGTCGATGCGTCTGTGCGACGTCCGGCGACCGATGCCCAGATGGCGGTGTTGGCGCTTGCCACGGTGGGAGGAGTGTGGGCCGGGTTGCCGCAGGCGTGGCTCGTGATCATCGCTGCGGCAGTCGTGCTCGTGGTCGTACCCAGGATCGGCGGTCGGCGTCGAGCCGCCCGTCCGCCTGCCGGGCAGCGATCGTCGTGGCCGGTGCTGGCCGCTGTGGCCGTGGCCGCGCTGGCCGGCGCGGTCGCAGGCGAACGGGCATGGGAGCGAGCCGAGGCCCGGGGGCAGGGACCGTTCGCCGGATGGGCGGTGGTCGCAGCAGACCCGGCACCCGTGAGGAACGGCATCAGGGTGGTGCTCGCCGTCGAGGGCGAGCGGTTCCAGACGTACGCGTTCGGACCGGCGGCACGACGACTCGAGCGCCGTCACGCTGGCGAGCAGGTGGAGGTGTCGGGTGTGCGGGGCCCGCTGCGCGACGGCGACGAATGGTTGCGGGTGCGTCATGTGGTGGGCCGGTTCGATCTCGACCGGGTCGGGGCGTGGGCCGAGGGCGCGCCGCTGGCGCGAGCGAGCAACCGCCTCCGCGAGCGGTTGCGATCGGCTGCGGAGGACACGATGACGGCTGACGATGCGTCGCTGTTCACCGGGCTGGTGGTGGGTGACGACGTGCGTCAGTCCCGTGAGGTGATCGATCGATTCCGAGCCGTCGGCATGTCGCATCTCACCGCTGTGTCAGGCCAGAACGTCGCGTATGTGCTGGCAGTCACGGGGGTGTTGCTGCGACGATTGCCCCCGTGGTGGCGGCTCGGCGCCACGTGGGCCGTGATCGCGTGGTTCGTGGTGCTGACGCGCGTCGAGCCGTCGGTCGTGCGGGCCGGCACCATGGCGGGTATCGGTGCGCTCGCGTTCGCCATCGGTCGTGAGCGATCGGTGCCCCGCATCCTGGCGCTCACCGTGACCGTGCTGGTGCTCGTCGATCCACTGCTGGTGTGGTCGGTGGGGTTCTGGCTGTCGTGCGGTGCCACCGCCGGTGTGTCGGTGCTGGCACCGCCGCTCGCGGTGCGCTGGCGGGGACCGGTGTGGCTGGCGATGCCGGTGGCAACGACCGTGGGGGCACAGCTGGGGGTACTGGTGCCCAGCGTGCTCGTGTTCGATCGGCTGCCCGTCACCGGCATCGTCGCCAACCTGCTGGCCGTACCGGTGGCGGGCATGGTGATGCTGGCGGGGATGCCCGCCGCGCTGGTGGCGTCGGTGGTGCCGACATGGGCGGCGTCGGCGGTGATGCTGCCGGCCGAGCTCGGCACCCGATGGGTGGCCACGGTGGCGGCGCTGGCCGAGCGGCTCGCACCGACCGGCGTCTGGGTGCCCGTCGGGTGGGCCGTGCAGATCGTGGTCTGTGCGTGGTGGTGGCGTCCGCTCGGACGGCGCAGCGGGGATGCAGCGGTGGCCGTCGAGCGGGCATGATGGACGGCGACATGAGGACGACCACATGACCGTGCACCTGATCTCCGGCGACGACGAGTCGCTCGTGCTGTCGGCCCTCACCGAGCTGGTGCACCGGTTGGTGGGCGACGGCGACCGTTCGTTCATGGTCGACGAGTTCGACGCCGCCGACTACGAACTGCGCGCCGTCGTCGACGCGGCCCAGACATCACCGTTCCTCACCGATCATCGGGTGGTCATCGCTCGCGACATCGGGCGGTTCTCCGCCGACGACGTGGGGTCGTTGGTCTCGTACCTGGCCGATCCGCTGCCATCCACCCACCTCGTGCTGGTCGCCGGCGGCGGCCGCCCCCCGAAGGCACTGAGCGATGCCATCAAGGCTGCCGGCGCAGAGGTGGTCGACTCTGATCCTCCGTCGCGGGCGAAGGAGCGCACGGCCTGGGCGGAGCAGCAGTTCGCCACCGAGGGGCTGCGCCTCGACGGCCCGGCGCTCCAGTTGGTGGCGGCCTGGATGGGTGAGGACGCCGGCCGTCTGCAGGGCGTGGTCGAGACCCTGGTGAGCACCTATGGCACGGCAGCCAAGCTGCGCGCCGACGACATCCGCCCCTTCCTCGGCGAAGGCGGTGGTCTGCCGCCATGGGACCTCACCGACGCGATCGACAAAGGCGACACCACCCGCTCGCTCGAACTCCTGCATCGGATGACTGGCGGCGGCCGGCACCCGCTGCAGGTCATGGCGATCCTGCACGGGCACTACACGAAGTTGTTGAAGCTCGACGGCGCCGACGCCCGTGACGATGCCTCGGCCGCTGCGGTGCTCGGCATCAAGCCCGGCTTCCCGGCGAAGAAGGCACTCGACCAGTATCGCCGCCTCGGCGGCGCCGGGGCCACGCGTGCGGTGGGGCTGCTGGCTCAGGCAGACCTCGACCTGCGGGGCGCCAAGGAGTGGCCCGAGTCACTCGTGATGGAGGTCCTCGTCGCTCGCCTGTCGAAGCTGGCGGGCCCCGGCCGTCGCTGACCCCGCACGTCGGGGCAGGACCGGTGCAGGCAACGACCGGTGCGCGAAAACGTCACGAGCCCGGGTGGTGACCCGGGCTCGTGCGGTTGATCGTTGCTCGACTGGTGTCGAGGTGCGCCCACACAGATCGACGTCGGGGCGACGTCGGCTCAGGCGGCGGCGTTGATGCGCTTCATCAGGCGGCTCTTGCGGCGAGCGGCCTGGTTCTTGTGGATGACGCCTTTGGCGGCAGCCATGTCGAGACGCTTCACGGCGAGGCGCAGGGCCTCGTCGCCGTCGTCAGCACCGGCCGACTTGACGGCGTTCTTGGCCCGCGTCTTGAGCTCGCTCTTGATCGCCTTGTTGCGATCAGCGGCCTTCGCGTTGGTGAGAATGCGCTTCTTCTGGCTCTTGATGTTCGCCATGGTGGTTCGTGTGTCTCCTCGATCGGTCGCCGTGCGGGCTCACGTGCAGCTCCTGGGTGACAGGCGGCGCGTGCGCAGAGCAGCCCTGGATGATATCAGCCGCCGGTAGAGTCACCACACCTCAGACAGCCCAGAGATCCGGTCGTGCGCTGCTCAGCCACCGGAGCAACCCCCTCGGACGGACCCAGCCAGGCCCATGGACATCGCCAAGATCCGCAACTTCTCGATCATCGCGCACATCGACCACGGCAAGTCCACGCTGTCCGACCGGATCCTCGAG
>Ga0105048_10009218_pt1 | contig 15734 bp, 9 predicted proteins | sample MAT05_FD_78382 | JGI IMG/M metagenome (GOLD analysis project Ga0105048, IMG submission 78382) | Freshwater microbial communities from Lake Fryxell liftoff mats and glacier meltwater in Antarctica - MAT-05 | ecosystem: Environmental > Aquatic > Freshwater > Ice > Liftoff microbial mat | place...
TGCCCAATAATCTTTCTCCCATGACACCTGCCGCCCAGCCCTTTCCGCTCTCGACCGATGCCGACGGGATCACCACCCTCACCATCGAGCCAAATCAGGGCTCGATGGTCATCTTGGGCGGCCCCCTGATCCAGCGGCTTGAAGCGACCTTCGCGGCCCTTACCCCCGATACCAAGGGCCTCTTGCTCGCCTCCGGCTCAACCCGCGTATTCATCGCCGGGGCGGATCTCAAAGCCATCGCCGCCATGAGCACGCCCGCGCTCGACGAGTACCTTGCCTACGGCCAGCGCGTCTTCGCCATGCTCTGCGCAATGCCCTTCCCCACCGCCGCCGCCATCAACGGTGCCGCACTTGGCGGCGGCCTCGAGCTTGCCATGCACTGCGATGCGCTCATTGCCGCCGCACCCCCGCTCAAGGACGGTCAGCCCGGTCGCCCCTACCCAGTTGGCCTGCCCGAAGCCGGCTTGGCGATCTGCCCGGGCTGGGGCGGCACCAATCTGCTCCCCGCTCGCATGGACCCGCACGCCGCCATCTTCGCCACCGCCTCCGGCACGCCCATGCTGCTGCCAGACGCATACGCGGCAGGCATGTTTGATGGATACTCACCTACGGCCGAAGGTCTCCACGCCGCGGCGAAGACCTGGCTCCTTGCCCACCCGCACGCACACCTCAGCCGGCCAGATAACGCACCGCTGCGCTGGATCGGGCGAAACCCCGAGCCAGTGCGGGCCGTGCTTGAATCCCTCTTGCCCACCATCACCTCCGATGAGGGCCACAGCGTGCTCAAGGCCGTCGCCGCGGGCTTGAATGCCGGTTGGCAAACCGCCCTCGATGTCGAGCGAGCGGAGTTGAACCGCCTGCGTAATGAGCCAGCCGGAAAATCAAAGATCGAAGCGTTCCTGACCAGGAAGTAATCGGCAAAGCCCAACGCCGCAACTGGCTCGCCCGCCAAGTTAGGGCGATTATGCACCGGTTTTCCCCCGCCGCGGCGGGTAGAATCGCACCGATGGCAACATGCACAAGCGAGCGCTGATGAAAGCGGTATCGTGAGGTGTTTTGTGCGATCCGTCAGCGCGATGTCTGACGCCCCGCTTTGTATTTGTGGAGTATCGATCCCATGGCTGACCTCAAGAATCTCAAAGGCCTCAAGGATGCCGACCGCAAGCTGATCGAGGAGGCAGAAGCATGGCTTGGCCCCGACCCCAGCGAGATGGGCGCGCTCAAGAACATGTTCTGGGGCAACTTCCGTCAGGATCTGTACTTTCCTTATCCGCAGCAGGAAACCCGCGAGATCGCTGAATGCGATCAACTCCTCGCCAAGCTTGAGGAATACCTCAAGACCGATCACCCCGCCATCGGCATCGATCAGGAGCAGGAGATTCCCCAGTGGGTCATTACGCGGCTCTTTGAGCTTGGCATCATGGGCATGACCATTCCCAAGGAGTTTGGCGGCCTGGGCATGGGCATCACAAGCTACAACCGCGTGCTCGAGATGATTGGCCGCTACTGCGGCAGCACCGCCGTGCTCGTCTCAGCCCACCAGTCAATCGGCTGCAAGGCCGTCATGCTCTTCGGCAGCGATCAGCAGAAAAAGGAGTGGTTGCCGCGGCTGGCGCGCGATTGGGTCTCGGCCTTCTGTCTCTCAGAACCCAATGTCGGCTGTGATGCTGGCGGCCAGGAGACGCACTGCGAGCTGAGCGCCGATGGCACCCATTACATCCTCAATGGTGAGAAGAAGTGGGCCACATCTGGTGCGCTCTCAGGTCTCTTTACCGTGATGGCCAAGCAGAAAATGGCCGACGGCAAGGAGCGTGTCACCGCTCTGGTCTGCCACCCATGGCTTGAGGGTGTCGACATCTTCAGCCGCAACCGCAGCAAGTGCGGCATCCGCGGCACATGGCAGGCGCGCATCCGCTTTACCAATGTGCGCGTGCCGGTGGCCAACCGTCTGGGCGCAGAGGGCAAGGGTTTGAACATCGCGCTCTCGTGCCTCAACTATGGCCGCTGCACCCTCTCGGCAGGCATGCTCGGCGGCGCACACACCGCGATGGACCATTCCATCAAGTGGGCCCGCACGCGCTTTCAGTTCAGCCGCGATCTGGCCGCGTTCGAGCTGGTGCGCAAGCGCATCGCCAACATGGCCGCGCTCAACTACGCCATGGATGCGATGCTGTATCTCACCACGGGCATGCTCGACCGCCAGGACCCCGACATCCAGGTCGAGACCGCTGTGTGCAAAGTCTTCTGCTCAGAGATGGGCTGGCGCGTCGTCAACGATGCCCTGCAGATCATGGGCGGCGAGGGTTACATGACCGAGAATCATGTCGAGCGCATCTTCCGCGACTCGCGCATCAATCTCGTCGTTGAGGGCGCCAACGAGGTAATGCAGTCGTACGTGCTCTTCAGCTATGGCGGCAAGCAGCTTGCCGAGTATCTGCTGAACATTCGCGATGCAGTGACGCCAAACTCCGAGAAGGGTGTCGGTATCTTTACTGCCGCCAAGAACCTGCTCAGCATCAAGATGATCCGCGCCGCCCTGCCGGTGGCGATGGAGGTATTCCTCGGCAATCGCCGCCGCGCACCCGCCATCAAGCCAAAGGCGCCCGAGCTGCGCGAGCACGCCGAGCGCCTGGCCCGCCTGATCAGCGAACATACGTATCAGTTCAAGGTCATCAGCAAGAAGTTCGACATCACCATTCTTGATCGTCAGTGCGTGCAAGCGCGGCTGGCCGATGTGGCCATGTGGCTGCACGCGTGGGCCTGCGTGCTCAGCAAGCTGGATGCTGACCTGGCCCGGCATAATGGCAATGGCGCAGGCGACCTTGAGTTTCAGCGCGACAAGACCGCGGCTCTGCACTTCTTCGATCTGGCCGAGCGCGCCATCGAGGTCTGCTTCCGCGAGTTGTACGTCAACGCTGACGACACCATGCTGGTGGCTGCGGAGGCGGCCATCAAGTTCAGCGACTCGCAGCCCAACAGCGAATACACCATCTCGGAACGCTCCCCCAATGCCCAAGGCACAGGTCGCGTCATCCGTCAGGACGGCGTCAAGCAGTTTGGCAGCGGCTCGCTGATCGAGACGCCAGCGGGCGCGGTGAGGTAAGACAGCGTCGTGAGCCCAACACGCAGGTTGGCGGCCTTTGGATTCCAAAAGATCGAGTGACCACGCATCGCCGCCAACTCGCAAGAGCGCGGCGGTCGCGCTTTTGAACCATGCTGCGCCAACGCACGCCCCCACTCCCTGCACTTGGGTGCCGGCGATACCCTCGCAGCATGAGTACTCCGATTCTGGCCCTGGCTCGCTTGCCGCGTTTGCTCCCCTGCTTCCGCACCTTCGCCCACGCCTGTGCGGTCGCCTCACTGCTGGCAATCAGCGGCCTTGCCGTGGCCCAGCAACCGGTGTCAGCAGCACCCGCGGTCGCAAGCCCCGCCGCCGCGCAAGCGCCCGCCGATCTGCTCGCCAGCGAGATGTACACCCTGCCCAACGGCCTCACCGTGCTGCTGCATGTTGACCGCGCGCTCCCCGTTGCCGGCGTCAACCTCTGGTACAAAGTCGGTGCTCGCAATGAGCCAAAGGGCCGCTCCGGCTTCGCCCACCTCTTCGAGCACCTCATGTTCATGGGCACCCGCCGCGTCCCCGGCAGCGAGTTTGACACCCTGATGGAGACCGGAGGCGGCAGCAACAATGCCTCCACCTCCCTCGACCGCACTAATTACTTCAGCAACGGCCCCAGCCACATCCTCCCCCTGCTGCTCTGGCTTGAGGCCGACCGGCTCGAGGATGTCGGCGCCACCATGACCAAGGAAAAGCTCGACCTGCAGCGCGATGTCGTCCGCAATGAGATTCGCCAGAATGTCGAAAACACGCCCTACGCCCGCGGCTACGAACTCTCCTACCGCCTGATGTACCCAGAGGGCCACCCTTATCACAACGGTGTTTACGGAAGCCATGCTGATCTCGAGGCCTCCACCACCAACGATGTCAAAGACTTCTTCGCCACCTTCTACACGCCTGAGAACTGCACCCTTGTTGTTGCCGGTGACTTTGACCCCATCCGCATCAAGGCCATGATCTCCGACTTGTTTGGCACCATCCGCCGCGGCAACGCCGCCCCGCAGAGCAAGGCCGTGCCCGAGGCAAAGCTCAACTCCGTCATCCGCTCCACGCTCCTCGACAAAGTCTCGCTGCCGCGCGTGCAACTCATGTTCCACGGTCCTGGCATGTACACGGCCGACGATGCCGCCATCACGCTCGCGTGCCTCCTGCTGGCAGACGGTCAGTCAAGCCCTCTTTACAAGCGACTCGTCGTACAAGAAAAGCTCGCCGTCGAAGTCTTCGCATTCCCCGATGGTGCCGCCCTCGGCTCCATCATCCGCATCGATGCGCTCTGCAAGCCAGATGCCGACCTGACCAAAGTCGAATCCATCATCCGTGAAGAACTCGCTGCCCTCATCGCTGCCGGACCGGATGCTGCCGAGCTGGCCAACCGCAAAACCCAATATGAGCTTGCTCTCGTCTCCGGTCTGCAAAGTGTCGCCGCTCGCGCCGACATGATCAACCAACTGCTCTACGCCTACGGCAAGCCCGGCACGCTGAGCGGAGAAATTGCCCGCTACCGAAATGTCACCGCTGGCTCCCTCCAGGCCGCAGCCGCCCGGTGGTTCACGCCCGAGGCCAACCTGGTGATGCGCATCCTGCCCGATGTGGTCTCCGCCCCGCAGCCGTCCACCTTGCGTGAAGGTCGCCCACCAGATTTCGCCCCGCCGGATTTCTCACCGCCCATGCCCCAGATCGGCATGCTCGGCGCTTCCGCCGGCGGCCCGGCGCACTGGCACTACGCCCGCCCCTCCGTACCACTCGTCAGCATGGCGGCGGTCTACCGCATTGGCACACCGCTCGACAACGCCGCCAAGGCAGGCCGCGCCTCACTGCTTGCCGAGATGCTGCGCGAGGGTGCAGGCCCGTATGACGGCGCCGCACTTGCCGCTGCGCTGCAAGCCGCCGGAGGCACGCTGAGCACTTATGCCACCACTGATATGCTGCACATCGGCATCGAGGGCCTCGCTGCCAATGCCGACAAGCTCGCCGCGCTACTGACGACCATCATCACCGCTCCGCGTTTGGAGCTCGCCGATTTCGCCCGCGTCAAGGCCAATCACCTCTCCACCCTCAGCCAGCAGGCCGAGGAGCCGCAAATCGTCGGCCCGCGCGCAGCCGCCCGCATGCTCTGGGCCGATGGCAACCCCTTTGCCATCAGCACCATGGGCACCCTCGCCACCGTGCCCACCATCACGCTCGAAGATGTCGCCGCGCTGCGCGCCACGCTCCTGCGGCCATCCCATCTCACGCTCATCACCGCAGGCAGCATCAAGGCCGAAGCGGCCGCCAGCGCACTGGCCGCGCTCGCCAGCGATGCCGGGCTGCCCACCGTGCCCCCTAGCGAGCCAAGCAAAGCCAACTTCAACCCCTCAGCCAACGCCGGCAAAGTCTTCATGATCAACCGCCCCGGTGCGGTGCAAACCGTCCTCGCCTTCGCTGGCCCTGCCATCAAGGCCGACGATCAGGCAACCGTTGATCTCGAGCTTGCCAGCACCATTCTCGGCGGCACCTTTACCAGCCGCCTCAATGCCAATCTCCGCGAGAAGAATGGCTACACCTACGGCGCACGCTCACGCTTCGCCGACACGCGCATGCTCGGCTGGGTCACCGCTGGCTCCGCGGTCAAGGCCGAGGTCACCGGGGCCGCGCTCGCCGAGTTCAACAAAGAGCTTGATGCCATCACCAAAGGCGATATCTCACCCGCCGAGCTCACCAAAGCCCGCGAGACTTTCATCGGTGATACTGCCAGCAGTTACAGCACGGTCGGCGGCCTTACCGCCGCCGGAGTCAGTGCTGTTACCTCCGGCCTGCCCGCAAACACCCCGGCCATTCAACTCGGCAAAGCCCGCAGCGCACGACCCAGCAACGTGAGCCAAGCCGCAAAATATTTTGACCGCTCCCGCGGCGTGCTTGTCCTCGTTGGCGATGCCGCCCTCATCCGCGAGCAGCTCAAAGCCATCAGCATCACCAACATCATCGAGATTGATGCCGATGGCAAGCCCGTGCCCATCAGTGCGGCTGTCACCCCATCCGGCACCCCACCCGGCACCCCACCCGCAACCGCACCCGGCATCCGCGGCGAAAACGCGCCCGGCAAGTAGCTCTCAGCTCAGGCATCCGCAACCAGATAGAACCGGGCCACCTTCACATCCAGTGTCGGTGCGCCCGGCTTTTCTACATCCTCATCGCCGAAGGTAAAGCACAACTCACCTTCCATGGTGCCCCACGGCGTGCTCAGCGGGCAGAATGACTCGTATGCAAACCGCTGGCCCGCACCAAGCACGGGGAACTCACCGACAACGCCTTCGCCCTTGACCTCGTGCACAACGCCCTTGCCATCGATGATCTGCCACGTCCGCCGACGCAACTTCACCGTCTCAGTCCCTTCGTTACGCATCTCAATCTCATAGCGAAACACCCACGCCTTCCGCGCCGGGTCCGAGCGCGCAATATCAAACCGCGGCTGGGCCGTTACGCGAATGCCATTGGTCACCGCAGTCGAACCATGCCGGGGCGCGGCGGGAGTTGATTCACGAAGGAGTGTCATACCCGCAATGGTAACCGCCCTTGCGCTCCGCCCCCGTTGAACACGCCCGATAACGCCAGTGCGACGTGAATTCCCAAACGCCCGCGCCCCTGCACCTTGGCGCGCGAGCCGATGTTCAAGTTCCAAACCGGTGCGTCAGATTTCGCCCAGCCGCCTCCACTTCGCTCACCCGTGCCCTTCCATGCACTTCTCTCGCGATCAGTTCGCACACATCCTCGCGGCTCTCCTGGCCAGCAGGCTCGATGCGCTCCGCCCCGGCCAGTCATGCTCCATCTCAATGTTGATGGCCTCGCCATTCAACCAGCACCCGCTATCGCTCTCGCGTGAGACCATCGCCACCTTGGCCATGAACGTCATCGGCGCCATGGAGCTTGATGACCGCGTCGAGATCGACACGCTCGTGGCCTCGCCCTGGCTTGATCGCTGGGCACTGCTTACCCAAGCAGCGTGGGCCATGCCGCGGCACTCCGGTTCCATGCAGCTGCCCAGCGTGCCAGATGGTGGCGTGCGCGCCTGGTCGTGGCGCGAGTTGTGGTCCACAGGTGGTGCGCTGGCCAACATCGTTGCCTCGCGCGCACAAATACGCCGGGTGGTTAATCTCGCGCCGCCGACTGATGCTGGCGCAGTGATCGGTGGCCTGCTGCTGGCCGATTGGCTCTCGGCAGAAACTTGCGACGATCGGCTGGTGCCGCCGCGCGAGCTCATGCCCACCATCACCGCCGGAGACCTCATCGTCGTTGCCGGGTGCGATGCCGAGGGTCTGCTCTCCTTCGGCCCCGATCGCGATGCACAGGCGTGCTTTCCCCCTTGCAGCGTGCTGGCCGTTGGCACCCCGTTGTCCCCCAGTGCGTGGCTTTCGCTGCGCAGCGCAGGCATCAGCGATGTGCTCGAGCTTCATGCCACAGCACAGGCCGGTCCGGTGGCATGGCGCGAGGGCTTCGATCAGCCCTATTCACTCCTGCCACCGTTTGTGCGGCAGTTGGGCTCGAGCAGCAGCATGCGCGCAGCAAACCTCGTCTGGGCCTCACGCATCACGCGCGATGATGGCGCCCAGACTGATCTGCACCTCGCCGCAGAAGCAGGCCAGGTCATGTGGCTCGATCATCGGCGCTTCATTTTCACCGACGCCCAAACCCAGCCCGCCGCGGCAGAGCCCACCCTCACCACAGCAGCCGATCCGCGCTTGCAGCTCGTGCAACTCGCCGACCGCTGCCGCCAAGTCGCCATGGTGCTGCGCGGACACCCCGCCGTGCGCGATGCTGCCGTGCGCCCGCGAAACACAACAGGCAACAGCCCGATCCTCCTCCACGCCTACATCATTCCCCGCTACCCGCCTGCCGATGAACTCGCCCTGCTCTCGCTCATGCAGCGGCATGCCGCCGCGCATCTGCCCGCGCGCGATGTGCCCGAGTCGATCATCCTCGGCCCGTGCCTGACGGCCCAAAATGTGGCCTAGGCAGTGTGGCGCGCAGCAAGTCGGGCTGAATCAGACCGGCACCCTGCCCAACCTGCTACGTTTGCCGGTGACTTTGCGCTGCGGCACATGGTGGGCGTTGCTCTTTGCCCTGCTGGCCATCACTTTGACGTTCGCCGGATGCACGCCTGATCCGGTGCCGGGCACTCCCCTGCCACAATCGCGCATAATCGGTGGGCCAGGTATGGAGCCAGGCCGTTTCGCCAGGCCTCGCTGCATTGATGCTGATGCCACCACACTTTGGATCATCGATCGTGCTGCAAAAGTGCAGCGCTTCGACCCCGCCACCGGCCTCTGCATTCAGTGGTTCGTCATGCCCGAGTCACAACTCGGTAAACCCACCGGCATCACGGTCGCGCCCTCACCCGCGGGCGATGGCTCGCTCTGCCTCTACCTGGCCGACACGCACTACAGCCGCATCGTCGTCTATCAGATTCCGCCGCTGCCAGACGGCTTCGTACCCGGAGACACCGCGCTACTGCCGCAGCGCGTCACACCCACGGAGGTGCTGCGCTTCGGCACCTACGGCCACGGCGATGGCCAGATGATCTACCCGACGGATGTTGCCGTCATCACGCTGGCCGATGGCAAAACCGTCGATCGAATCTACGTCACCGAGTATGGTGGCCACGACCGCGTCAACTGCTTTGATGCCAAAGGCGCATTTCGCTTCGCCTTCGGAACCTTTGGCGTTCCAACCACTGGCGATGCCGCCGACTCCTCGTTCAACCGCCCACAGTCCATCGCCGTATTGCACACCCCAAAGCAGGGCAAGACGAGCGACACCGAGGCCAACCAACTCCTCATCACCGACTCAGTCAACGGCCGCCTCGGCCTCTTCTCACTTGATGGCCAGCCCCTGCGCTGGCTGACGGCCAGCACGCTGCCAAATGGCACCACGCTGCCCTTCTCTCACCCCCGCGGCATCGCCACCCTGCCAGACCAAACCGTGCTCATCGTGGAATTCGGCGCCAATCGCGTCCAGCACATCAATCCGCTTACGGGAGCATGCCTTGGGGTCTGGGGCCGCGGCGGGCGCGGCACGGGCGACCTTGCCGAGCCCTGGGACTTGGCTCGCATCGGCAAGACCAGCTTCATCGTCGATGCCAGCAATCACCGCATCGTCGTGGCGGATATTCCCTAGCAAAGCATCCTGAATAACGCATCGCCACTTACCCTTTTTGGCAACCATCACAACCCGTTTGTGTAACCCATCGCAGCCCATGGCTCAAACCGCTGCCAAAGCACTCTGGCCCCTCGCTCGCAGCGCGCTCATCGCCCTGCTGAGCGGGCTGTGCGCGCTTTCTACCGGCTGCGTCAGTTATCGCACACTCACTGACTCGGAGGCCTCCGCACTCGCCGCAGAGGTAGCCGCACAAGATGCCGCGACAACTGGCGGCGATGTCAGCGTAAAGGACCCGCTGGCCACCGGTACCGGCGCAAGGAGCGATGGTTCGGCCGCCGCGATTGATCTCTCCTGGCGCTCCAGTTCAGCATGGCCGCGGCGACTGCCGGTGTACAGCGGCCTTTCCAGTTGGGGGCGCGCACAGATCGCACCAGACCGCCCCCTGCAGGGCATGATCATCCCTGCGATCGGGCCGCTCGCCCCCGCAGGCACCGCCCGCCCAGCGCAGGCCGCAGTAGAGCGCGAGCTTTACACCGATGTCGCCACACTCATGAAACGCCGCCGCGGCGTGAGTGTCTATCGCAATTACACCGTCGTGGGCGAGGGCCCCGGCTCTCTGCTCTTTACCACCAGCAGCGACCCCTTCGCCAGTGATGTATGGCAAGGCCCGGCCGGCAAGCCCGTCGCGTACTACAAGTTTCTCTCCGCCCGCGCTGCCGAGGCCGCTACTGGTACCGGGCGCGAGGTTGTCTTTACCAGCGAGACCGCCGCCGATGCTGAGCCACTGACGCGACCCGAGGATTCGCGCCGTCTGGTGCTGGAGCGCACGTGGTTTGCGCTCTATGAGCCGCTGCCGGAGGCAGAGCAAACCGGCAAGCCACGGTCTGCCAAGGGTCTCGTTGTCCTGCTGCCAGGCATGTTCGGCACGCCGCAGCAGACAGTGCAGGAGCTGGTGGGCCACCTTCGCTCGCGCGGGTTTGCGGTGCTGCGCATGCTCGCACACCCTTCGCGTTTTACCGAGCAGGTCACCTTTGGCATCGTCTCATCTGAAGATCTTGATGCGCAGGCCGAGCTCGTCGCCCGCACGCTGGGAGATCGCGCTGCCGAGTGTGCTTACGCCGTGCAGGCCGCCGTCATCTACGCCAAGGACACGCGCGCCGACCTGCGCGCGCTTCCCGTCACCCTGCTCGGCCTCTCCGGCGGGGCCATGGTGCTGCCAACCGTGGCAGCTCGCCAACCAAACTTGTATCAGCAAGCGCTGCTCGTCGCTGGCGGAGCCGACTTTTTGCGCCTCTCCATCGAGAGCAACTACCGCCAACTCATTGATGCCGTCCACTTCGTCTGGTTCGATGGCACTTCTGGCCCGAGCAAGCCGCCGCGTGGTGATGGCCGTGTCGCCCCCGATGCCGAGCTGATGGCCGCCAGCGATCACCTCCCGCCGCAGGTCTCCGCTCGCTTCAGCTCGCTTTATCACAAGCACGCAGCCCTTGACTCGCGCAGCACCGGCTCGGCGCTCTCACAACTTCGCACCCGCATGATTCTCGCCCGCAACGATCGCGCTGTACCAATCGCCCGCGGCATGGAACTCTGGCAGCAGGCAGGCCGGCCCCCGCTCACACTCGCCAGCACCGGCCACGAGCTGCTCTTTCTCACTCTCCCGGGCCAGTTTGACGACATATCTACTTGGATCGCCGCAGGTACTCTGCCGCCAATCGCAGCTGTGCCCGCCCGACAGCCCGCAGCCAAGGAGCCCGCACTGCCACCCGTGGCCACGCCTTAAGCACCACGTTACTTCGTTCGCACAGCCATGTACCGCGCCAGCAGCCGCAGCGGCTCGGCTGCCGCACCAAACTCGCTGATGGCCTCTAACGCTTCGGCCAGTAGTTCATCGACGCGCGCATTGGCCGCCTCCAACCCCAAAACACCCGGATAGGTCAGCTTGCCGGCAGAGTGGTCCTTGTTGGTCTTCTTGCCCAACTGCTCGGTGGTCTGCGTGACATCCAAAATATCATCGACGATCTGGAACATCAGCCCAATCGCATCGGCATACGTCGAGATGTGCGCCAGCCGGGCCTCTCGCACCTCGACCTCTGGCTCCGCGGCCAGCGCCAGCATCGCCCCCATTCGGGCTGATGATCGAATCAGCGCTCCCGTCTTGTTCTTGTGAATCAGTTTCAGCTTCGCCTCGCCCGGCAGCGCATCGTCCATGCCCCCCAGCGTGTCATAAACCTGACCGGCAATCATGCCTGCCGTGCCGGTCGCCAGCTCCGCCACCAGTTGCGTGGCCAGTTCGGCCCGGCGCACCCGCTCCACCAAAACCGCAAATGCGAACGTCAGTTTGGCATCTCCGGCCAGAATCGCCATTGCCTCGTTGAACGCCCGATGCAGCGTCGGCCTGCCCCGCCGCAGATCATCATCGTCCATCGCCGGCAGATCATCATGCACCAGCGAGAACGCGTGTACCAACTCCACCGCGGCGCCCGCAGGCAGTGATTCCTCGCCCCGGCCACCCACGGCCTCCGCGGCGTACCACGCGATGACCGGGCGCAGGCGCTTGCCCCCACCAAGCAGCGCGTAGCGAATGGCATCGCGCAGATTCTCCGGCACCACCAGCGAGCAGACAAAGCCGTCGAGATACGCATCAACCTCAGCCAACGGCCGAGCGAGAACATGCTGTACCGAGCGTGCATCACCCATGGCTGCTAACGACTCCGTCTGAGATGCAGCCGGAGCACCCACCAAGTCTGTGACAACGAGCGGCGACTTTTTGGTAGCATGCGTGGCGGTCATTGTTCATCCTCCAATCCCCCTCACCGCAGTTTGGCCGGCCAAGCGGCCAGCTCGCTGCCAGGCCAAACCTAATTGTTAGCGAACTTCCTGCGCCTTGAGCAACTCGTAAATCTCGCCCGCGCTCGTTGCCGCAAACACCTGCTGGCGAAACTCCGCCGAGTTCATCAGCCGTGAGACCCGCGCCAGCGCCTGAATGTGCTCGCTGCTGCGATCAGGTGCTGAGGCCAGCAGGATGATCAGCTTGACGGGCTGCCCGTCAATGGCGGCAAAATCGATCGGTGTGGCGGGCTTGCCAATCGCCATGGCCAGACCATCCACCCCTGGGCACTTTCCGTGCGGAATCGCCAGGTTGTAGCCAATGCCCGTCGTGCGCGTCTGCTCTCGGGCCCACACCGCATCCTTCAGGGCCGCCGCATCACGCACTTTGCCGCTCTGGGCCAGCAGATCCACAAGCTCGCCAATGACTGCCTGCTTGGTCGAGCCCGCCAACGGAGCTTTGATGGATTCAGGTTGAAGAATGTCCAGCAGATTCATAGATTCACCAATCCCTCCCTTCGCGCATGGTCTCGGCGAGTGTAGACCGCACCACCATCGCGGCCACCAGCCAAACCCGCGCAGCCGTCCGCTCACCCCGCCGATCATCCGGTTTGCCAAACGCAGCTTCCATAGCATGCGCTCTATGGCCCCTGCAAGCAATGCCCGCGCTCTCACCTTCGCCATCGCACTTGTGCCGCTGGCCTCCATGGTCGCCTGCCAGGCACCCGGCACCATAACGGGAGATACCGCGCCGCTGCAACCCTCGGCCGACACCAACACCACCGCCCGCCGCTCCACCGCAACCCCCCTCAGCAAACCAGGGACGGCCGACTACAGCGGCTATCTCAGCGACTATGGAGATCTCGCGGCAATCCCCGGTAGACCGGGCACACTCTCCTTTCGCGACCCCGCGCTTGCCCGCTACCGCTCCTTCATCATCGAGCCAGTAGCCGTGCTCACCACGCGCACCATCGGCGGCAGCGAGGTCTCAGAGCTCACCCGCCGCCAGCTCGCGCTCGACTTGCGCGACGAGGTGCAAGAGACACTCCGCCAGGCCGGCAAACTCGCCCCCGTCCACCAAAGCGGTCCTGGCGTGGCCACCATCCGCGCTGCCGTCACCGAACTTGCCCGCACCGTCACGCCCGGCCTCCGCCGCGATGGCCAGCTCGGCGGCGCAACCGTCGAGGCCGAAGTGATCGATTCCGAAACTGGCGCGCGCCTCGGTACAATCGTCATCTCCGAGTCCGTGGCCGAATCCGACGAATCCGTAGCCAACCCCGATGTCTTCCGCGATGTGCGCATCGTCTTCTCCTCCTGGGCCGCTCGGCTGAACAAATGGCTTGACGAATAACGCGGCCGCCCTCTCATGCTCCGCACCTTCCCATCCAATCCGGCCGCCAGCCAAGCCGCTGGCACACTCGCCCAGCAATGGTTGCCCAGCATCAGCGCAGTGCTCATGCTCGGCCCCCAGTTCGTCAAGATCTCAACCACCATCTCCGCCATACCCCGCTGGGAACTTGACCCACTGAGCGTCCCCGCCGAGTTGCTTGGCTTTGGCATCGCTGGCCCGGCAATCCTCGATGTGCTCACCCTGCTGGGCGCAGCACTGGCCCTCTCCGTCGCCCCCGCCTCACGCCCCGCCTCCGCCCTCCAGCGTGCACTCATCGCGCTCTCCTGCTGGCTCATCCCCCTCGGCTGCGCGGCCGCCGCACTTTTCTGGATCATCGCGCCCATCGCACTGCTCCACGATCAGCGCATCACACTCGCCTGGGTCAGCGGCCTCTGTGCCGCGCTAGCGATGTCCCGCATCGGCGCCGATCGCGCGGTGCGCACCATCACCCTCGCCGCCGTCACCAGCTTGCTCGTCATCCTCGCCGCCAAAGGCGCCGTGCAACTGCTGCTCGACCATCCGCGGACGGTTAGCAATTTCATCGAAAATAAGGAGACAATCCTCGCCTCGCAGGGCTGGACACCCGACTCCCCCTCAGCCCGCGGCTACGAACGCCGCCTCATGCAAAACGAGCCGACCGGCTGGTTCGGCCTCGCCAACATCTTCTCCACCTTCTTCGCCGCCGGCGTCGGCCTTTTTGCCACCCTGTTCGCCGCTGCCTTCACGCAAGGCCCCTCAAAATCGCGCACACACATGCGTCTGGCCGCCGCGGCGATGCTTGCCCTCTGCCTCGCTGCTGCCGTGGCCGCTGGCAGCAAGACTGGCCTAGTCATGTCAGCCGCGGGCCTTGTCTCTGCGGGCTGCTGGCTCCTGCTCTCACGCCGCGCACAAACCCGCGCGCACAAGCACGCTTCTGCCCGCCAATACCTCGCCGCTGCCGCCGCGCTCCTGCTCATCCTGGCCGTCAATCTGGCCATTGTCGCCCGCGGCGTACTCGGCGAGCGCATAGCCGAGCTCTCGCTGCTCTTTCGCTGGTTTTACATGGAGGCCGCCTGGCGCATCTTCGCCGCAGGTCCGCTCACCGGCTGCGGGCCAGATGGCTTCAAAGAGCGCTATCTCATCCACAAAAACCCGATCAGCCCGGAGGAGGTTCAGTCTCCGCACAACATCATCCTCGATTACGCCGCCACGCTCGGTCTCGCTGGCATCGCCCTGTCCATCGGCCTGATCGTCCTCGTCATGCTCGCCGCCATCACCTGGTGGCAAGCCGCCGCCAGCCGGCCACACCCACAGCACAGCGCGTCAACCGAACCAGACAATTCCGCTTCGGCTCGCCACGCCCTGCTGCGCATCGTCTGCATTTTGCCTGTCACCGCGACACTCATGGCCCTCTGGCTTGAAACCGCCGGGCTGCCGCCCGAGCAGTTGCTGCTGCGCCTCGGCGGGCTGGCACTCATGCTGCTGGCCGCGCACTTCACCTGCATCATCCTCTGGCCGCAGGCCGAGGATGATGCCGCCGCGGCAGCGCCCGGTTCAAGTCTTACTACTGGCGTGCCCGCGGCTCTGGCCTGCTTTGGCATACTGCTCTTCTTGCAAGGCCTCATCGATCTGGCCCTTTCCTCAGTCCACTCCGGCCCCTTCGCCCTCGCCTGCATTGGCGCCGGCGCTGCTTCGCTACCAACTCTTGCTTCTACGACTCCCGGCCCCACCAACCCATCCGCGCTCCCCCGGCCCGCCTCTCGCGCCCGCTGGGCCACCTCCCTTGCCACCCTGGCGCTCACTCTCACTTGCGGCTACTTCACCCTGCCCAGCTTCATTCGCTGGGAACTTGCCCTCAAGGCCGCCGCCGAGACGCTCCGCCCCTTGGCCGAGGTCTCTGCGCTCATGCAGGCATCAGCTCGCTCCGATGGCGCTATAGCCCGCGCTGCCGCCCTCGCCGAGGCCAGCGAGATACTGACTCTGCCTGCACAACGACACGGCATCACGCTTGGTGCCACCCCCGAGTCGCTTACAGCCGCCTCACTGGCACTTCGCAACCCGCTCATCCTTGAAAGTCGCGCCCTGCTCGCCGCGGCGATGAGCCACACCCGGCCCGATTTTGCCACTTGGCGCGAATACTCGCGTCTGAGCTTGATCAGCGCAGAATTCCGCTTCGCACGGACTGGCGATGGGCCCTCAGGTGAGGCACGCAACAGTTCTCTGCCCGGCCGGGGTGTGATCGCCCTTCCCACCGAAGATACCGCCGCACCTTTCGACCCCGCGCTGGCAAAA
>Ga0105048_10009222_pt1 | contig 15726 bp, 9 predicted proteins | sample MAT05_FD_78382 | JGI IMG/M metagenome (GOLD analysis project Ga0105048, IMG submission 78382) | Freshwater microbial communities from Lake Fryxell liftoff mats and glacier meltwater in Antarctica - MAT-05 | ecosystem: Environmental > Aquatic > Freshwater > Ice > Liftoff microbial mat | place...
ATTCTGCTTCGGTCATGGTCGGTTGTCGTTGGGTATCCATGCCCTAAGCTACACACACCCTGCGACAATTTGAAATGCACCCGATGCAATCCTTTTTTTTAAGTTTATGTTAACAGCTCCTATGAAACTACCGAAATCTTTTATCTGGTTACTCATAATTCCATGTTTTGTTCAGGCACAGTCTGCACAGAAACTTGGCAAGTGGCCCGAAGTTTATGTGGGAATAGATTCATACATACGACGTGAAAATATTAAGCTGCTGGATGTGGGCGGCCAACTTACACCCAGCAACTGGATGTGGAATTATTCTTACGGTTTCAATGCTGGCTATCAGCCAAACAAATGGCTTGCCTTGGAATCGGGTCTATACCGTTTTACGTTCGCTAGACGTGTCAATTTTAATTCCAGCTTTTTTTCTCGTTCTTTTTCTGAACCTTATTCTGCAATGGTTATTCCTATTCGGGTCTATATTAATCCGTTTTCATTCAATCAGTAAAAGCCAAACAGATGGCGACTCCAGCTTGTGACGGGCATGAGTATTGGAAGTTTAAAGCGATATGAAGGCCCTCCCACAAAGTTTTCTGGTAGTGGAGTTGATAGTGGTGTTTTGGGAAACGGAAATTTACCTAATGGTATCTTTCACCTTGAAGCTAGTCAGATTGTAAATGGCTGGGTGTTAAATTTGGAAGGTGGTGTCAACGCGCAGTACCGAATAGGAAAGCATCTGACACTCTCAGGAACCTACGGCTATACAGTGGGCCTCAATACGGTTCATCAACAAAGTATCACCTATCGTTCCCAAACTTTGGGTCCGGTGTATCAGGCTCGTCAAGTTTCAGATGGAAGTGGCCAAACCGTTATGATTGGTGTAAAGTATCGTTGGGGAGTTGAATAAGAGTATGGAAACTGTATTTTGACTGCGCTGCTCGGATGGTGTCGGCGATAATTTGCAGGCTCCGGCGTAGTTTGGTCTTTGGCAACTGAGCAATTCGGCATCCGGCGACAGGACTAACGTCCCGTCTTCGGGCCGTTCACCCAACCTGCCGTGTGTGCAAATGGGTCGCCCCGCCATCAGCACCCCGGGGCGCTGGGCAGTCATTCACATCTACCCTTGCCCTTCGAGTTGTTGTAACTGCAGGTGTTGCAGGAGCATGATCGTTTTCCCATCCTGAATTTCACCGGTTTTCATCATTGCTATTGCCTGGCTGAGGGGCATCGACGAGGATGTCGATGTCTTCCTCGTCGATGCCCCCGCCGGTGCTGCATTCGGTAGCCCTGCTGTTATACCTTTTCAGGGTAGGTCGCTTGCTACAAGCCATCAAATCTTGATAAAGTACAAAACGCGGAAACGGTTGGCGTAGTGTAAACAGTGGATTGAGCACCCGTATTTTGGGTAGATTCTACCCGGATTTGATTGGTTATGAAAAAAGGGTTGTAAAGCTGTGGCAGGATTAAGAATTCAGCGTAAACTTGTAGTAGGATTAAGCGGGCGACAAGCCCTGTAAACTGTAAACCTATTTTAGGACGGGACACGGCCACCGGCGACACAGGGTGCGCCGGAGTCAGCAACTATGTTTTTACACTAAATTAGCTATATGAAAATACAAGAGATGAGCAGTGAGGCTTTGCTCAAACGGAAAAAAACAACAGAAGTCGTAACGGCCACACTCGCTGGGTTACTTACATTACTACTGATTGCAGCCCTATTTTTGTGCTTTAACAAGGAATCCTCCGTTGGAATACCTTTGCTCATCGTTCCACTTGCTCTGTCTCCCATTCTGTACATCAACTTCAATGATGTGAAAGTTGTCAAGAGGGAACTACAGGCACGAAACGAGGTAGTTTAAACTCGCATTTCCAGCCCGCTTGCGACACAGGAAACGCCCCGGTCGGTTGGGTTTGAAAAATGGAAGTTGCGTTGTTGAGCTTCGCGCTCTACATAGGCAAGATGGAATTTGCGTTGTTGTCTGCTTCGCGCGTTTTGCGTTCCGGCGACAAGTAGCAACCCGGTAGCTCACGTCTTTTGGCCACCAAGAAATTCAGCATCCGGCGACAGTTGGCACGCCCCAAATTGGGCCGTCACCCAACCACCACTTTGTTCGCATGCGAACGAACCCACAAGAACGCATGAAAAATATGCGCCCATCCCCCATATTCACGTAGCTATCAGTAGCCCCTCGTGGGAAGATCGTCCTGCTCGGTGGTGCTAAACAACCCACGCGCTGACATTAGACTACTAATCGTCTTTATCTTATGCGTTCAGTTCTATTCTTCCTCTTCTCGCTTGCGTTGACGGCAGCTATTGCCCAGAGTACCGCACAAAAACGGGCCGCCCGTCTGGGGCTGGGCATGAACCTGTCGTACCTCGAAGGGTACTGGAACGGCACCAGGGCCCGGCATTTCAGCGATTTTGTCAAGCCGGACGAAGTCAAAGCCCGTCAGCAAGGACTGACTGACATGGCACGGGCGGGGTTTAAAACCGTGCGTATTCCCGTCTGCTTCGGGGCGTGGGCAAGTCTTGACAAACCCTACCGCTGGGATGCCCCCGCTGCGTTAGCCGCGCCCGATTCGCTCCTGAACTGGGTGTTGGCCAATAAGCTGACGGTCATTATTGACCTGCACCACGTTGAGTTCGATGGCAGCATTCCGGGTGCCGACAGTACCGACCGCGTTGTTTGGTTGTGGCAGCAGCTTGCCGAACGCTATAAACACACTGACCCCGACCGGGTGCTCTTCGAGCTGCGCAACGAGCCGCACGATATGACCGCCGATGCCTGGCGAATGCAGGCCAACCGCCTTATTGAAACCGTTCGTGGTATTGCGCCCAATCACACACTCATCGTGGGTTTTCACGACTGGAATGGCCGCGATGCCATGCTCCGCTCCGAACCCTTTGCTGACCCAAACATCATTTATACCTTTCACTTCTACGACCCGTTTATTTTCACGCACCAGGGCGCGGGCTGGTCTGCCCGACCTGAAGAACGTTCCGTTTCCAGCCAATCCGGCCACGCGCATCACCGTACCGGCTTCGGCCAAAGGGACGTGGATAGAAAGGGCCATCGCCAATTACGCCAACGAAGCAACGTACAACGTGGCGTTTCAGCGAATTCAGGCTGCCAAAACCTGGTCGGATGCCAAAGGCGTTCCAATTTTCCTCGGCGAATTTGGCTCGTACAACCTCAACGCCGATCCCGACAGCCGCTGCCGCCACGCCGAGTCGATTTACGTAGCCCTTGGTCGGTTCAATATCCCGTCGGCCTGGTGGGAGTGGGACGCTGGTTTCTCGATGTTTCAGAAAGGCACGACTACCATGATGCCCTGCATGAGTGATGCCGTAGCCACCTACACCACCGGCCAGCTTCGGGTGTTGGCCACCGAGCCGCCGGGCAGCGAAGCCATTCAGGTGTATCCTAACCCAGCCCAGGACGCCCTGCGCATTGTATCGACGGGCCAGGCCATTGCGCTGATTCGCCTGACCGACGCCGGTGGCAAAACCGTGCTGACCGGACCATTGCAAACCGAGATATCCGTTGCCACACTGCCCGCCGGTACTTACCTCCTGACTGTTTATGACAGAACCGGCGCAGTACTTAGTACGAAGCGCGTCATAAAGCCCTGACCGCGTCTGTCCTGGAACAACTATCGTACCAGTACCACCCGCCCGCCCGCTCGTACTAACTCCGAAACGGGCCAGACGTTATCCAGCACGAGTTTATAGATGTAAACGCCCGCCGGGAGCAGTACGCCCGCGTCGCTAAACCCGTCCCACGCCCATTCGTTCAGACCGATGCGCACCGGAAGGCCATACTGACTTGCCGAAAGGTGCCGGACGGTGCGACCTGTCAGATCGGTAATGGTTAGCGTGGCGGTTTTTGGTGGCTGACTGCCGGTTAGGGAGAACGTAAAAAGTGTTTGCCGGTGGAACGGATTTGGGCACACGCTTAGGCCGGTCAGGTTTTGCTCGTTCACCACCCGGAAGCGCGTCAGATAGGGCGGGGCCGCGTTACCCACCGCATCCCGCGCCGTAACGCGCAGCCGATACGTTCCGGCCACCAACAACTCAGATGCGTACTGAATCCGAAAGATATTATCGGCTCGGGTGGGTTGCATGGTGGCATTACGCCAGCTAAGCGGCTCAAAGGCCGACTGACCGGGGCGTTGCAGCGCGAGGGTTAACCCGGTGGTGTCCTGGCGCAGAAGCGAACGGTTATCGTCGGCTATTAGTACGTCGACAATGGGACGGGCCGACACTACCGCGTTGTCATTGATGCGGAGACCGTCGATGGCTACGTCCAGCACGGGGGCCAGGCGGTCGGGCAGCACGGGCAGGAGTAACGAAACGGTATTGTTCAGGAACGAATGTTCGGGTTGCAGACCGGGGTTTATGGTCAGAATAAGCCGGTTCAGGCCAGGTAATACGGTGGTTTCGATGCGTACTGGCAACCGCAGCGTATCGCCCGGCGCGGGTGCTTTCGCCCAAAAACTGGTTTGTCGGGGCTGCTCCACATTGGCCGCGTACAGCGTTTGCCGCACCAGTAACGAATCGGTAAACGGAACGGGGCTGAGGTTCGTGAACGCAATTTGCGCCGTTATTACATCGCCCTGCCGGATGTCGGTTGGAAGCGGGTTCAGTAGCAAAATATGGCCTTCGGGCCGGGTCATGCCGGCGCGGGCGGGCAGGACAGGAGGGGCCTCGGTGAGCAGGTTTACTTCGACAGATGCGTCGTTATTGGTGTGGTTGGTTTCGGGCAGGGCGTCGCGCCGGTCGGTGGGGTTTACGGTGATCTCGAAACGATTCAGCCCGCCAACTTCTCCGGCGTTGGGCAGCGTCAGCCGGAGCGTATCGCGGTTGGTTACTGTTCGTGGCCACGTCAGGTTGTACACGCCCCACGCGCGTCCGTTCACAAACCGACGAATCTGCACCGGCAGCGGACCGGCCCGTACCTGTCCGGCATTGCGCACCACCGCCCATACCACCACTGAATCGCTGCTGCTGCGTAACGGCTGGTTGCTGGTGCCGGTAATGCGTATGGTATTGGCGGTCAGTAAAAAATCGGGCGTTGTGAACGGAAATAGCCGAACAGCCGGGTCGCCCTGCAACACCATCTGCTCGGCGTTGGCCAGCGTGTACCCACCCGGCGATTGTGCCAATACACGCCGGACGGTTTCCTGCTGCAACTGCCCAATGCTCTTACTCAACCAGCTACTATCGGCCAGAAGCTGGTAAAACGTTCGGCTGTACTGATCGAGGGTATTGACGTAGCCGAGGTGACTCTGTGCAATGCTGACGATGGCTCCGCGCCGGGGCGTCAGAATCCAGTCGGTGGTGAGGGTGGGGCGTCCGAAAAAGAAATTGCCGATGGCGCAGCCGTTGATGAGCAGGACCGGATAACGACCCCGGTTGCGGTAGCCAAGCGCGTCGTTGGAGACGAAGCCAATGTCGAGGTCGGTTACGTCCAGCCCGGCATGACCAAAAAACGTCATCAGCCCCACGCCTTCGTTCACGGGTGTTTTTACGTCGAAAACCTCCGTGGGGGCGTCGGTCTGTTTGCTGATGGTCGTTACGGACGCGCCCAGCGATGCCCCCTCGGCCAGCGTTCGGTAGTTGTCCACGAGCGTTCGGAAAAGTTTGACTTCGCCCAGCGATTTACCGCCACTCAGGTGCAGGATGTTCTTGCGCCAGAGGGCGTTGGGCGGGGTTTGCTCATACTCGATGAGTTTTTCCAGATACCCCAGCACCTCAGCAGGCGTTCCGGCATTGACACGCCCCGTGGGCAGGGCCGGAACGTCGGGCGGAAACCCGTCTAAGCCCGCCGAAAAAGCCGCGTCAGAACTTGGGAAGCCCATTGTCATCACCAGATCGAGCGTGGTCTGGGCCGGGTTTTGCCGGATACCAGCGGCAGAACGACCGCGCCCCAGCAAAAGCAGATACTGCGGTTTCGGCCCCGCCTGACTTTGGCGAAACAACTGATCCAGAAACCGGCGGATACTGAGCGGATGCCGTTCGCCGTAGCTGTACTGGTCAATAAGCTGCTGCATCGTAACAACCAGCGTATCGAAATTTCCGCCTGCTGCCGATGCCCGGTAGGTAGTGTATTGCCGCACTGCGTCGGGGTTTCCGGGTGTTGACTGCATCAGCGTTTCGTGGCTGACAATGACGTAGGTAGGTTGCCGGTTACGGAAATCCCGGAACGTAACGCGCTGAATTTTCCCAACCGAATCGGGCGGGCCAACGCTCAGAATGGTACGCTCTGCCTGCGTGTTGCGCACTACCAAGCGGGCCGTATTGCCGGTCTGCAACGCGCCGATTCGCACCGGTGTGGCTGGGTCGGTGATGTCGAAGAAACGGATATTGGGTAACACGTTCCCGACAGACAGCAACGACCGCCCTGCCGGGTTGGGAATCAGCCGAAACACCCGCAGCGGTAGCCCTTCGGCAGAGATAGTTTGCGGATAGCGCAGGCGAATGAGCGACACCGAATACCGGTCCGGCCCCAGGTGGTCGGTTTGCGAAACGGTGGAAACAAGCAGCCGCCCATCCTGACCAACGTCAGACCAGTTCAGGCTGTCGCGCAGGTAGGCGTTGTCATATTCGTTAAAATTGACCTGACCCAACCGCCGTAGTTGGTTGGTTTGAGAACCCGCCGAGCTGGTGACGCGGTGGCGGGTAAAATCACGACCGGCTAACAGGATGGCGAGTTGTGGAACCGGACCTGAACTGGCAGACCCAGCCAATTCAGGCCGGGTACGAAAAGCATTATACAGCGTAAACTCGTTGGTGTAGGAAACGCCATTCTGTTGGATAGGTCCGGTATGGCCTTCGCCGGGTTCATAATGGCTGTATTCTATTTTGGGAGCCGAACCAGCCGCGTAGCCAGGGTACGTACTGGTAAACAGCCGCACATCATCCGCCCAGTGAAATGACTCCGGCGTCAACCCGGCCATAACTGTATCAGTGTACATAGCCACGCGCCGACCGGGTTGGCCGCTGGTGCGCCAAGTCAGAAAATACGCTGTAGTATCGCTGAACAGGCTGAAATACGTATGTGGCTGCGCGGGCAGGCCGTTGGGACCGCTGCCCCGGTACAGGGCCGAATCGGCCAGGCCGTCGTTACCGCGCCCGTAAAATTCGAGGTAATCGCCGGTATCGAATCGTCTGTTGGCTTCGCCTGTTACGGTAATGGCCTGTTCAACGCCCCGGTGAAAAAGCTGGATAGTGCGCGGGTCAATCTGGTCGGTAGAAATGCCCGCCCGCTGTAATTGCGGCTGAGTGATGCGGTACAGACCGGCTTTGGCAATGGGAATTTTATAATACGGTTGCCCGTAGTCAATCCACTCGTTGCCAGCGGGCTGCTGCGCGAGGGCTGCCGCTGTCACAAGCAGAAGTAAGGGTAAGTAGCGCACGGGCCGAACCTACGAAAAATCACCACTCAACCCAACTTATTGACCATTAATCCTAAAAATCTAAACGTAACGGCTTGGTACTTTGTATTACATAGTACCTTATGCTACCTTTGATATACCAATTGTGAATGAGCGAATGAGTGAATGAGTGAATAGTTGCTGACGCACGAGAATTGACGTAGAGTGCTACATGCGTCAGCCTATTCACTCACCGGAACGCCGGACCATCACAATTCACTCATTCGCTCATTAAACCAAGCGACATGAATATAGAAAATGCTCAGGTGCAGATGCGGAAGGGAATTTTAGAATTCTGTATCCTGCACATCATATCGCGGGGCGAAATATACGCGTCCGATATGCTCGACGAGCTGACCTCCGCCCGCATTATGGTGGTAGAAGGAACGCTCTACCCCTTACTGACCCGCCTGAAAAACGCCGGACTGCTCGACTATAAATGGGTCGAGTCCACCTCCGGGCCCCCGCGTAAGTACTACCTGCTGACCGAACTGGGCCGCAACTCGCTCACCGCCCTGGATGATACCTGGCAGGAACTGTCCGAATCGGTCAATTCCATTGTCGGCAAAACGGCGAAGCACCAGAAACCCGAAAATGGCATAACGCTCGTGGGTGTGTCTGTTGGCGCAGCCCCCGCTATTTCTTCCTCAAAACCAGACCTAAACCAGTAATCCCGGACGGTCCTCCAACCGCATTACGACCATGAAAAAGACTATCAGTATCAACATCAGCGGGGTTATCTTCCACATCGAAGAAGATGGCTATGATAAACTCCGCCAGTATCTGACCTCGGTACAGCAGTATTTCTCGACCTACGAAGACAGTCAGGAAATTGTGACCGACATTGAGAATCGTATCGCCGAAAAACTTCTTGCCAAGCTAAAAGCGGCAGGGAAACAGGCGGTTTCGCTCGATGATGTGAACGAACTCGTAGCGGCTATGGGTACCGTATCGGACTTTGAAGCCATCGAAGACGAGGAGGTGTTAGTCACCGCCGGTGGCCGCAACTCTGCCCAGCCTGGATTGGCCGGGCCGCGTTCGACTGGATCTCAAAACCCCGGCCCGCAACCTGCCGGTTCGTCATCGGGCTACGCCGGACAAAACCCCGGCGCGGGGGCTTATCAGCAACCCCGTCGGCTGGTGCGCGATTTGAACCGGAAAACGCTCGGTGGTGTGGCGGCTGGTCTGGCCCATTATTTCAACATCGATGTGGTATGGGTACGGCTGATATTCGTAGCCTTAGTCGTTGGTTTACCCGCGCTGGTGGGTGCGTCGAATGGCGACGGCGATTTTACGGGTGGCCTGAGCGGCTTCACGGTCATCGTCTATATCGCGATGTGGATTGCCCTGCCCGGCGTGGCGGGTATCGAAGAAGACAAAACCGTCAAGAAATTCTACCGCAACCCCGACGATAAGGTGCTGGGGGGCGTGGCATCGGGTATTGCTGCTTATTTCGGTATCGACATCGGTGTGGTGCGGCTGCTATTCGTGCTGGGTATCGTGTTCTTCGGGGTCGGTTTTCTCTTGTATGTCGTGCTTTGGATAATTTCTCCGGCTGCCAATACGCTCACCGAAAAGATGGAAATGCAGGGTCGTCCCATTACGCTCTCGAACATCGAATCGAGCATTAAGCAGAACCTGAACATCCACGAATCGCCCCATAACGAGAGTACGCTGACCAGAATTCTGCTGTTTCCGTTCCGGGCCATTGCCACCATTATTGGCGGGCTTGGCAGTGCGCTGGGGCCGCTGATGAACGGCGTCGTGTCCATCGTTCGGGTATTTGCCGGGATTATAATGCTGGTGCTGGCCTTTGCCGGGATGATTGTTTGCCTGACGCTACTCGGCGCGGGCCTCGGACTTTGGTCGAGTACGTCGTTCGGTCCCGGTGGTTTTCCGGTCGATTTGTTCCGGGCAGATATTACCGCGCCAATGGTCGTGTCGGCGTTCGCGCTTGGGATATTACCCGCCTTCGGGCTGGCCGTGTTGGGTATCATGCTTATTTCTAACCGTACCGTTATTAGTGGTCGTACCGCCATCACGTTAGTAGTAGTTTGGTTTGTGGCCCTGCCCCTCTTTTTCACCACTGCCGGGCCGCTGTTGCGAAGCTTTCAACGTAGCGGTACGGTTGAGGAAACAAAGGTGCTGAACGTTGCGGGCAGCACCCCAACCTTCGCCATCAACGATATTGACGATGAATACGACAACTGGGGAACCCGACCATCTATAGAGCTGAAAGGCTACGACGGAACTACGGTTAACCTTGTGCAGACATTCAGGGCGCAGGGCAGTACCCGTGCCAACGCCCAGAAAAATGCCCGGATGCTGCGCTACAATTTTGCCGTGCGTGATTCGGTCGTGCGTTTCGATGACGCCGTGCAAATGCGGGGGCGGTTTCGGGCGCAGGACCTGGACATGGACCTGATGATTCCCTACGGAAAACCGTTTCGGATGACGCCCGAATTTGCCCGCTATGTTCGCAATCGGTTTGGTGAAAAAGAAATTGATCGGATGAAGGCCAGCATCTGGCAGTTCAGCCGAAACGATTCCGGGGAGGACGAACTCGTGTGCATCAATTTCCCCCGCGAAAAAGACCGCGACGCTGACAGCGAAGACCGCGACGTAACTGACATCAACGACGAGGTACAGAACGCCATCACCAGCGAACTCGGCGACGATTTTGACGACATCGGCAGCAACACCCGGCAGTTCAGCGTCAGCGATTTCTCGAAAGTTGACGTGGGTGGAGCGTTCGTAGTCCGGTTTCGCAAAGGCGATACGTTTAAAGTTGTGGCCGATGGGCGGGACGAAGACCTCCGGGACGTAGAGGTGAAGGTACGCGGCAATAAACTCGACGTGTCGATGGACCGCAAAGGATTGTTTGACTGGAGCAATCACGAGCGCGTCGGCCTAACCATTACCATGCCTGCAATAGTTGAACTGGAGCTGTCAGGCGCGAGCAAGGCCAATTTGACTGGTTTTGGTCCACAAAACAGCTTGAAAATTGATCTGAGCGGGGCCTGCCGCACGGTATTCGACGGCGACGTGAAGAACCTCTATACCGATCTGTCCGGCGCGTCTAACCTCGTCATGCGGGGCCGTGCCAGCCGACTGGAAGCCGACCTGAGCGGAGCCTGCAAAATAGAAGCTACAAGTATGCAGATTGACCGGGCCAAAGTAAATGCCAGCGGAGCGAGTCGTGCTACGCTGGGGCAGGTTGGTAAGCTGGAATCCAACACGTCGGGCGCGAGTAAAGTAACGCGGGAGTAACGGATCGAAGCTATTAAACGGCGTGAGTCACTCCGTTAGAATTCGGAGTGACTCACGTTAAATGTTGGTACACCTATGCCACAGCTACTTTCTGCGAGCGGAGCCAGTCCGGTTTGGTAGTACGGATAGTGGCTTTTAACTCGTTCAGCATGGCGTACAGGCCGTAGTAAGTGCGGTTCACGTACAGGCCATCCTGCGAGCCGCGCACCACTTTGGAAGAGCGCAGTTCTTCGAGTTTCGACAGGTTCTCTGCGAAGGCATAGACGCGGCTGAAGTATCCGTCGTCGCCGAAGTTGAACTCCTCCACGGCGAAGGGCGCGCCCAGCATCTCGATCATCTGCACGAATAACTCGGAGAAAAACTTGCGGTCCTGTGCGGAGTCCTGCGGCACCAGAAATTCCAGATTCTCAAAAATATCCTGCGTCAGTACGGGGTCCAGAATGGTGTCGGGGTTGATGAGCCGGAAGTAATTGTCATAGTAATACTCCGGGATAACCTTCACACAGCCAAAGTCAATAACGCCCAGCGTCCCGTCGGGCCGCATCAGGAAATTGCCAGGGTGTGGGTCGGCGTGTACTTGCCGGAGGGTGTGAATCTGGTAGTCGTAAAAATCCCAGAGCAACTGCCCAATCCGGTTGCGGGCTTCCTGACTGGGGTTAGTGGCCAGAAACTCTTTCATATGCAGACCATCCAGCCAATCCATCGTCAGGATACGCTTGCTGGACAGTTCAGGGTAGTATTTCGGAAATACCAGCCCGTCGATATGAGCGCAGGCTTCGGAGATTTCAACGCTGCGCCGGAGTTCGAGGTCGTAGTCGGTTTCTTCGAGGAGTTTGCTTTCTACCTCGCCCATGTAGCGGTCAATCTGCCGTTCGTCCAGTTTCAGCAGCCGAATGGCGAGGGGCTTGGCAATTTTCAGGTCGGAACTGACGGCATCGGCCACGCCGGGGTACTGCACCTTCACGGCGAGTTTCTTTCCGTCTTTCCACGCCACGTGTACCTGCCCAATACTGGCCGCGTTGACCGAATCGATATCAAACGTATCGAACAGCTCGTTCGGTGATTTGCCGAAATACGTGCGGAACGTCTTGACCACCAGCGGCCCCGACAGCGGGGGGGCCGAGTACTGCGCCATCGTGAACTTGTCGGAGTAGGCCACCGGCAAAATACCCCGGTCCATACTCAGCATCTGCGCCATTTTCAGCGCTGAGCCTTTTAACTCGCTCAGTGCGTCGTAGATGTCAGCCGCGTTGTCTTTGTGCAGATCATCTTTCGATAGGCTGGGGTCAAGGAGTTTCCGACTGTAGTGTTTGATATAGTTGCCGCCAACCTTTACGCCGGCCTTCATGAACTGGCTGGCACGGGCAACTTTGGTCGTCGGGACGGAGGTTTGGGTTTTCATAAGTCAATGAGCGAATGAGTGAATTGTGAATGAGTGAATAACCTGCGGCTTCAGCTTACCCGCGTCAGCCATATTCATACATTCGCTCATTCACTCATTCACAATTATTTATTTTGGTAAACGAATTTGGCGAAGTCGAAGAGGGTATCCAGTGGCGAACGGCCAATGAGGTCGAAGGATGTGTTAACGGCTTTTTCGATGGCGGTGTCTGTCTTCTCGAAGTTTTTGCTGACGTCTTTAAGCCAGAAATCGAGCAGAAACAGCGTTTGGCTCCAGAGTGCCTTGGGGTAGCGATCGGTCACGAAGGGGCGTGGCTCCACCTCTTTGCTTTCGCGACCTTCGGCCAGCAAATCGCGGGCGTAATCGTTAAACGCATCTTTAAAGGGGTGCAGCACCCGGCTATTAGCCGTGGCTCCGCGGCCCGACCGCATTCTGGCCCGTTCGATGGGCGTGGCCGTTGCCGGAATCTGGCGGATGCGATTATTGCTGTACGTAGCAAAACTGCGCTGTGCTTTCAGCAACTCGATCCAGGTATAATAAAAGGCCAGTAGTTTCTCACGTACTGAATAATTCTGATACGTTTCATCGGCTTCGACGGTGGTTTTGGCATCCTGAAAGAACGCCAGCCAGACATCGGCTTCAATAGCGTCAAAACTGCCGTAATGCGTATAGAACTCGGCTTCGCTCAGTTTCAGTTTTTTGGCAAAGGCAAAGACGGAGGTGGGTTGGTGTCCGTTTTCAAGCACGTAATCAGTGTATGACTTACGGATTTTTTCGAGCGTTTCCATGCACTTTTAACGGTCTGTGTTGTTGAAAAGTTTGGCCGTTTCTACAAACAAACCAGCGAATATCCCGGCGTCCGAATCAGGACTTTACACGTAACTTTACGTACTTTGCGTTCAAAAACTATGACACAAAGCATGAAAATTTCTTCAATTCTCGGTGTAGTTGTTCTAAGCACACTGCTGACGCTATCGGTTGCGGCCCAGTTCATGCCCGGTGGGGGCGGTATGAGGCAGCGGGGTATGGGTCAGGGTATGGGTCAGGGTATGAACCAGCAAACCGGCCCGCAGCGACCCATGATTCCCAATATTGCGGGCGACATGGCCAATAAAGAAACGAAGTGGCTGAAAGAAAACCTGACCTTGGATAAAGAGCAGGCGAAAGCGGTGAAGAAACTCAACAATGAGTATGCCAGTCAGCAGCAGGACGCCATCAAGGATATGGTGGGCAAAGATGGCAAGCCCGGCCCCGAAATTCGTGAGCAGATCCAGGATATGATGGTCATGCTGAACGAAGAAAAAGAAGATCAGCTCAAAACCATCCTGACGCCGGAGCAATGGACAGCGTACCAGACTAAAAAACCGCAGATGCAAAAAGAAATTGGCGGTTTTCGTCCCGCACCCAAAGGCTTAGCTGCCCAACCCGACTCGGCTCAGGCAGCCAAGCAATAGCCAGATTCAATCCAGCTCCGTCACGTACGCGCCCATCTGCCGGACGGAGTAACAGGCGATACCACGTTGCCTGGCGTCGGCCAGCAGTTTATCGGTCAGCGGGGTGCGGCTCGAATCGTCGAAGATAATATGCCGGGCCACTACGCGGTTGGTCAGTTCGTCCCATTCGCGCAGGGCGTTGCGCCGAATGATGAGGTAATCGACCACGGCGGGGAGCCGCCAGCGCGAATAACCGCTAAGTCTGTTGACCAGCAGAATTGTTTTGCCCTGCCAGACCCAGAGCGTGTAGTCTTTATGACGATAATAAGCGGGTACAGTTTTTAACGAGTCGGCGCGGACATTGGCGATGGTCAGTTCCTTGACGCCCCACTGCCCAAAGGTATTTTTGAGGTAGAAATCGTAGGAACGCGTGTCGGTGGTGTCGAGGTCGGTGAGCAGGGTGCTGCGATGCCCGTCGGTCAGGCTTACGGCCGTGCGGTGAGGTAAAAAATGAACTGCCAGCCGCCGTTGGTGGGTTTTCTCGTAATCCAGCCAGACGGTCAGCCCGGCCAGAGCAACAGCAGTCGTGCAGGTGGCCCACAGGTACGCCCGCTGCCGGGTCAGCAGCAGAGCCACCCCGCACAAAATTACGGCGTAAACCAGCAGCAGGGCCACGGGCGAGAGCCACAGCCCGGTCCAGGCCGCGCCTGGCAACTGCCCCGTATGACTCACCACGTAATTGAGCAGCCACGCCACTTTTTGCAGCAGGAACCCCGCTACGTCGTTGAGGTACGGAACCCAGCTAACGGCCAGCGTCGCCATTGCCAGCGGCAATAAAACAACCGACAGCACCATCACGGCAGGATTAGCCAGCAGAAAATACGTGGGAAACTGGTGAAAGTAATAGACGCCCAGCGGAAAGGTAATCAACTGCGCCACCAGGGCCACCGCCGTAAGTTCCCAGACGTAGTTGACCACTTTGTACCGAAACGCTAACGTTTGCACAAACGTGGACTGCCACGAGCCGATGCCCGCCACCGCGAGGTTGGACAGCTGAAAACCCGCTGAAAACAAACTGTACGGATCAACGCAGAGGATAAAAAACGCCGACGCGCCCATCGTGTTCAGCAACTGTTGCTGCCGCCCGGCTGCGTGGGCAATAATCAGCACCGTAAACATCCCCGCCGACCGCAGCACCGGAGCCGACATGCCCGTGACCAGTACGTAAAACCACAGAATGAGCAGTTGCAATCCGGCCATGAGTAACCTGCCACGGGGCCGCTTCACCAGAAAACTGAGCAGAAACGTTAGCACCGCAAACAGAATCCCGACGTGCAGCCCCGACACCGATAGAATATGCACGGCCCCGGCGGTGGCGTAGGCCCGGTACATGTCGGGGTCCAGGTCGTCGCGGACGCCCAGAATCATGGCGTTCACAATACCGTATTCGGCGCGGCTGCCCACCTGCCGGGTAAAGACACTATCGGCCCAGACATTTACGGCAGTAGCCCACCGCAACACCCGGTTCGGCGGGTCGTAGCCAACGATCTGCCGCTGAAATGGGCGCAGGTATTGCTGATGGTAGATGCCTTTGTAGCGCAGGTAGCTCTTGTAATCGAACTCGCCGGGGTTCAGGGGCGGGTCGATGGGTCGGGGCGCACTATTCACAAGCCAGACTTCGCCGTAGCGCGGTAGCCTGCCAATCCCTTTATCGACGTAAACAATGACGCGTCCGCTGAGGGGTTGCCAATGGCCAATGGTATCGGCGATTGTGTTGGACCATCTTCCCTGCCGGATGCCCAGCTCGACCCGGTAGGTTTTGGCGCGTTCTTCGGGCTGCACGGCAATGACGCCTTCGTAGGCCCGCAGCGTATCGGTCAGGTGCAGGATATTGTCGGGCTTATTGGCGGGCGTTCGCTGGTAGGTGATCGCCCAGCCAGCGGCCAGCAGGAGCAGCAACGCCCCCATGCCCTGCCCCGCCTGAATGGATTTGATGGTACTAGCCCGGAACCGAAAGAAACCCCAGATGAGTAGCCCCGCGCCAACTATCAGCGCTACAGTCGGGAGCCAGGTTTGACCGGGGAGCCAGTTGTAAAGCGCGATGCCAGAGGCCAGCGCGGCTACGTACCGCACAAACGGAAACCCTTTCATGATAATTTAGCGAGGAAACCCCCGGATTTATTCGGGGGAGGAATC
>Ga0105048_10009226_pt1 | contig 15724 bp, 11 predicted proteins | sample MAT05_FD_78382 | JGI IMG/M metagenome (GOLD analysis project Ga0105048, IMG submission 78382) | Freshwater microbial communities from Lake Fryxell liftoff mats and glacier meltwater in Antarctica - MAT-05 | ecosystem: Environmental > Aquatic > Freshwater > Ice > Liftoff microbial mat | place...
ATCCGGAATCTCAATGGTTGTGCCATGGTTCCATGATCACTGTACCTCACGCAGCCGAAAGTCATATTATACTCTACGCGGTCAAGCGTGAGAGAACTGGCGAGCGGCATGCGTCAGCTTGCCTGTACAAGAACGAGATACCGGAGGGCTCACGCCGCTCCGCTCGCCGGTCTCATTTCTGACCGCGCGAAGCATAGAATGCAATTTGGCAAAAAAAAGGGCCGACCTTCCATCGAAAGATCCGCCCTGTGCCTTTGATTCTTTCGTCGCGGCCTCGGGCTGTTAGGCGAGCCTCAGGCTGTTAGGCGAGCGGCAGATTTCTGGTTACCGTCGAAAACCGGGGGCTAGCGCCCTGCGGCTGATAAAATCAGCCGCCACGCGCTAGCGTCCGGTTGTTCGGCCTGGTAGTTCCTAATCTTCCGCTCGCCTTGCTGTCAGCGGGCTGACAGAATTATTCAGCCTTCAGCGTAAACTGTTCCATCAGGACACCGTTTTCGTCACCGACCCAGTAGCCGCCCGTAGGAGCCATGTACTTTTCGATGACATCAAACGATGGCAGTTTACTGAAATCAATCTTTGCGAACAGGTCTTCCATGCCGGGAAAATTCTCGGCTGCTTCGCCGTCACGCAGCATGTCATAAAGACGCCGGTACTGTTCGGCGGGACGCGAAAACGTCACAGCCAGGGCGCCATCCGGAAAGTGTCCTGAGACTGCTTTGAAGTCGTCAGAATCAGCCAGCGGACGCACATCGTTGTCATTCCTCAGAGCCTGCTCCAGCTGATCTCCGCCGACCGCGACCAGCAACTGGCTGTTGGCCACGGTGAACGAAATCTTCTGGCCATTCCCTGGGTTAATTTCGTAAACCGTGATGCCGTTGACTTCACGTGTCTCGCCGGGAAACCCCGGTTGTGAGGTCAGCTTATTGAGCAGATCCGCAAATGTCTGGTTGTCCTTCACACCGATGGCAAACAGCATGTCATCGGAAGCCGCTTTCGACGTCCGATCGCCTGGCGACATCACCACCTGCATCTTCCCATCGAGTTGATCAATCACGTCCTTCTTGATGTGAACCTGAGGTCCCTGATTTGAAAGTGAATCAATGGTGCTTGCAAACGCGCCGGCACCCTGAAACATATCAAACAGTGTTTCAACTGCCGTATAAGCTTCTCCAGCTTTCCACTTCGTTGCCATCCATACACTGGTGTCTTCTTTGACCCATGATGGCGGTACAGCGTCAACTGTGTCTAGCTGAAACACCTGCATGGCTCCCTGGAGAGGCTGTTCGCAATACAGAAACGAGCGTGACACGCCTTCAAATTCATCACCTCCCATTTCGCCGGACGAACCCATGCCCTTAAGCTGGTTGATGCCCAGTGTCGGGAAAAACCCGATCGCCATTCCGGCAGCGGCACCGTTTGGACCGAGCGAACCGGTCTGAACCAGCGCCGTAAACATACCCACGGGATCAACGAAGGTCGTCATCTGTCCGGCACCGGGAGTGGATTCGCACTTCTCCATGATGTAGGCGTAGACGCTGTTACTCTTCAGAGTTTTTTCGGAACCGCCATCCCAGTTGTCGAGCGTCAGCTTCAACAGCGCGCTGCTGTTTGAAGCAACAAGGCGTTCGTCTTTCAGAAACCAGCCAAATTCTTTCGCCAGCGGAGTCTGCTTCGCGACGTCGCCAGTGACGGTGTACATCGTCAATTCGGTGCCATCGTGTTCAACGTTGGCAGCTTCCAGTTGATCGACGTCATTCAGAGCGGCGCTCGCTTTTTCGAGCAGGCCTTTGACTTCAGATTCATGCGAACCGTAGTCCATGAACAGGATGACGCCCATCTTGTTCGACGAGGCTTTCGAGACTGCAATTGTCACTTCGCCACTTGGAATTGCCATCAACTCGTCAACCGTCAGACCTAATGCGTCGTTAACCTTTGAAAGGCTTTCCTGCATTTCACTGCTCAACGCACTGGACACTTCAGCTTTGAATTCTTCGAGAGCTGGATCAGCAAACAAGCGACCGCTGGACGACTTCTCGAACGATTCTTTGAATTTTTCCACGCTCGGCATGGACAGATAGAAATACGTGTCCCTTGGAAGAATCTGACTACTCAGCACCTTGGTGTCAGTCGTTTGTGCAGCAGCAACACCACACAGGCCACCCAGCATCACGGCAGACGCGAGCAGCGGTTTTTTTAATCGGGCCAGAAACATCGAAAAGTCTTTCACTGTTAAGGGAAACCGTTGCATGTTGAAAAAGGTGTCTGGAACTTTGGAGGCATCAGTAACCACGCACGAAATCTAATGCCGGAGAGTTCCAGACACCTTTTTCAACTCCGAACCGAGGCAATTCGTCGCCTTTAAAAGATTCCTGGCGAGATTGTCTGTAAAATGCTGAGAAATGCAAGGGATTCGACCGACGTCGGATATTTCTCACTCGGAAAGGCTGTTTGACGCTGCCTTCAAACATCGATATCCTTCCCCGCTTCAAATTCCCGGGACCCGTGGGGGTCTCGCCGGATTCTGTCACCTCCGGATTTTTGGTGACGTGCTGCGTGTCGAATCGCGACTTCGCGTTTCGACATACACACAATTGTTCTGTGCGAGTCCCCATTCGGGTTGCTCGCTGCGGCATGCCGCCGCAGATCACAGGAGATCGGCAATGGCTGAGATTGTGGTAAAAGAGATTCTGGAAGCGGGCGTTCACTACGGACACCGATCCAGTCGCTGGAACCCGAAAATGCGACCGTATATTTACGGTCGTCGTAATCAGATTCACATCATCGACATCAAAGAAACCATCCGCGGTCTGATCCGAGCAAAAAAATATCTGCTCAAAGTCGCTGCTCAGGGTGGACTGATCCTATTCGTGGGAACCAAGCGTCAAGCTGGTGCTGCCATCGAAGAACTGGCTCAGGACTGCAAGATGCCGTACTGCACTGAGCGCTGGCTGGGCGGTACGCTGACAAATTTCCGCACCATTCGTACGCGGCTGAAACGATTGGAAGAACTTGAGACTCTCCGCGAAAACGGAGAAATCAAGAACTACTCCAAGAAGATGCAGTCGACACTGAATCGTGAGTACAACAAGATCTACCGCAACCTGAACGGCATGCGAGAAATGAATCGCCTGCCCGAATGCCTGGTAATCGTGGATCCGACCAAGGAAAAGAACGCCGTCCACGAAGCTCGCCTGCTGGGCGTGAAAATTGTGGCGTTGATTGATACCGATTCCGATCCGGACATGGTCGATCTGCCGATTCCGGGGAATGACGACAGTCTGCGTTCGATTCGGCTGGTCATCCAGCACCTTACTGACGCGATCAAACAAGGACGAAGTATGCGTCCGGACGATCCGAAGAAGAAAACAGACGATGCTCCTGCATCGAATGAGCCAAAGGCTGTACCCTCAATTCGGTAATGCCAATCGGCGAACTCGCACGGCCTGACACACGTCCCTTCTCCCCTGAGACCGGGGGAGAAGGTGGCCGAAGGCGGGATGAGGGGGCTTGAAGTCGTCCTGCGACTTTTTGTGTAAATAACCAATGATGCTCCGCGCCGGCCTGCGTGAGCTGTTTTATTTCAGCCGAAGTCGAGAGAGCTGAGGCGACCTCCGAATTCGCACGAATTTCGGCGACAAACCAGTGTCATTGTCGCTGAGCTGCGACTTGAAACCTGACACTCGATTCATGACTAAGGAGATTCTGATGGCGGAAATTACAGCCGCTGCCGTAAAGGCACTTCGTGAAAAAACTGACCTGCCAATGATGGAGTGCAAGAAAGCATTGACTGAAGCCGGTGGCGACGAAGCCAAAGCCATGCAGATCCTGCGTGAAATGTTCAAAAAGGTTCAGGAAAAACGGGCTGATAATGTCACAGCGGAAGGCCGCATTTTTATCGCTGCGAAGCCAGACGGTTCCGAAGCCGCGATGGTCGAAATCCAATGCGAATCGTCTCCGGTCGCCACCGGCGAAGTGCTGCAGAAGTTCGGTCAGGCAATGGCCGATCAGCTTCTCGCAGGCCCTGGAGCTGCCGATGCAGCCTCGTTGATGTCCCAGAAAGGCGCGGGTGCCAGTCAGACGTTTCAGGAACAGTACGAAGAGATCGTCAACAAGATTCGGGAAAAGATCGTCGTCAACCGAATCGTCCGGGTCAAGGGACCTGTCGGTGGCTATGTCCATCACGACTTCAAAACCGGCGTGCTGTTCGTGGCATCCGGGACCCCGAAATCTATGGACATCCTCAAAGACGTGGCCATGCACATCGCTGGAATGAGTCCTTCAGTGACCAAACCGGAAGATCTGGAACCGTCGATAGTGAACGCGGAACGTGACCGCTTGACGGCCGAAGCGCGAGCTTCAAAGAAGCCTGAAAACATTATTGAGAAGATGGTGGATGGCCGTATGAAAGTGTTCTACGCTGACCAGGGCGTGCTGCAGATGCAGCCGTTCGCGAAAGACGACAGCAAGACCGTCAGCCAGGCACTTGCCGAAAGCGGCACCGACGCCGTACAGTTCTACCGATGGAAAGTCGGTGCTGGCTGATCGTTCATCTGAATCCTCCAGGAGTTTGTTGATGTCTGTTTCCAGTCTGCGACCTGCCTACAAACGTGTGCTGCTCAAGATCAGCGGCGAGAGCTTTTGTCGCGAGGGCGAATCCGGCATCAGCATGGCAGAACTGACATCTGTTGCTGAGCAAATTCGTGATGTGGTCAGGAACGGTGTCCAACTGGCGATCGTGTGCGGTGGGGGCAACATTCTGCGTGGCAAACAGTTTGCTGACATCAGTCAGCAGATTGTCCCATCGACCGCACATTATATGGGAATGTTGGCCACAGTGATCAACGGGCTGGCGTTGCAGGATGCATTGGAAAGCGTCGGCGTTGCCACCCGTCTGCAAAGCGCGATACGCATGGAAGGCGTAGCGGAACCATTTATCCGACGACGTTGCCTGCGCCATCTGGAAAAAGGTCGCGTTGTGATTCTGGCCGCTGGCACAGGAAGCCCGTTTGTCACGACCGACACCGCTGCGGCATTGCGGGCTCGTGAGATTGATGCGGACGTGGTTCTCAAGGGTACGAAGGTCGATGGCGTCTATTCCGAAGATCCGATGAAAAATCCTCACGCGATCCGCTACACGGACATCTCATTCCGGGAAGTACTCGACCAGAATCTGCAGGTCATGGACGCTCAAGCCTTGCATCACTGCATGGAACACAACATCGATATCATTGTGTTTAACTACAAGAAGGTCGGCAACATCGCTCGAGCCGTCTCTGGCGAACGCATCGGCACACGAGTTTCCACAGAAGGCCGTGCGTCTTAAGTTTAAGTTACTGACAGAACAAAAAAACACCTCGGGAATTGCTTCCCGAGGTGTTCTTGTTTTGAATTCGAATCAGCAGCGAACTGCCATTTCGACTGGAATCACTGCGCAACTTCTGCTGGAGCAACTTCTGCTGGAGCAACGGCGGCGGCAGCAGGTTGACATCCGCCACAAGCTGGTGCTGCGGGGTGGTAAACCTGACAGGAAACAACCTTTTCGACCATCTTGCAGACCTGGACCTGAACGTCGCGCTGTTCTGGTTTGCACACTGTCACTGAGTAGGTGTACGGAACCTGCTCTGAAACCTGACGTGCAACCTGAATCGTACGAGTTCGGGTTTCTGGTTTGCAGGCCATCACAGCGTAAGTGTAAGGCAGCTGCTCAGAAACTTGACGAGCCACCTGAACCGTACGGGTCCGAGCTTCTGCCTTACAAAGGTTCACAGTGTAGGTGTAAGGCACCTGTTCTGAAACCTGGCGGCATACGTTGACTGTGCGTGTTTTGGTTTCCGGATGGCAGACCGTAACACTGTACGTGTAAGGCACTTGCTCTGAAACCTGGCGAGCAACCTGCACCGTACGGGTGCGAGCTTCTGCTTTGCACAAGTTTGCGGTGTAGGTGTAAGGCACCTGCTCTGTAACCTGACGGCACACGTTGACTGTGCGTGTTTTGGTTTCCGGATGGCAAACCGTAACGCTGTACGTGTATGGCACTTGCTCTGAAACCTGGCGAGCAACCTGAACCGTACGAGTGCGAGCTTCTGCCTTGCACAGGTTGACGGTGTAGGTGTAAGGCACCTGCTCGGTAACCTGACGGCACACGTTGACCGTGCGAGTTTTGGTTTCCGGGTGGCAAACAGTCACGTTGTACGTGTACGTTTCCTCAGATTGCTTCGATTCGTAAGCCGTGTACTCAACAGTGCGCTGAACCTGATTGCAAACCCAGACTCGGCGAGTCTGGGGGCAGCAGCCTGAAGCCGGAGCACATCCTCCGCAAGGACAACAGCCATTGCATCCACAACAGCCGTTGTTGCTTCCAGCACCGGCAACAGCCTGTTCTTCCCAGTGCCCCTGATCTTCACATACAGTTCGAGTCTTCGTGACTGGAACCTGATGGCACACAGTGCGGGTGCCAGTGCGTGCTTCTGTAGAAGGCACCATCACAGTGTATGTTTCCTCCTTAGGCTCGGAAACCAGCTTGCAGACAGTGCGAGTTCCTTCACGCTGTTCCGTGTAAGGAACCATCACTGTATATGTTTCCTCTTTCGGATCGAAAACCGTCTTGCAGACGGTGCGAATCGCTTCGCGCTGTTCTGTTGTTGGCACCATGACAGTGTATGTTTCCTCTTTTGGCTCGGAAACCAACTTGCAGACAGTGCGAGTTCCTTCACGCTGCTCCGTATAGGGAACCATGACAGTATAGGTTTCCTCTTTCGGATCGAAAACCGTCTTGCAGACAGTGCGGGTTGCTTCGCGCTGTTCTGTTGTTGGCACCATCACAGTGTATGTTTCCTCTTTGGGCTCGGAAACCAACCTGCAGACAGTGCGAGTTCCTTCGCGCTGTTCTGTGTAGGGAACCATCACATTGTATGTTTCCTCTTTCGGATCGTAAACCGTTTTGCAGACAGTGCGGGTTGCTTCGCGCTGTTCCGTGTAGGGAACCATCACGGTATAGGTTTCTTCTTTCGGATCGTAAACCGTCTTGTAGACGGTATGCGTACCCTCTCGCTGTTCCTGGGAAGGAACATTGACAGTCACGGTTCGGGTCTCGGTTACCATTTGAGGTACCATGATTGTGCGGGAAACAGTTTCCCACGTGCCACATGTGTCAGTGGTGCCGCCGGAATTACTCCCGCAGCCAGTATTGCAGCCGCCGACCGAATTGCAGCCGCTGCATGAGCCGACACCGCATGGGTTGCAGCTGGCCGCGCAGGGTGCCGAGCAGCAGCGGCTGACTCGGTGGCGGCAATGACCAGCGTCCGCCGACGCTGTTAAGGCGACGACTGCCGCCAAAGACAAAAATAAACGCATACTCTGTAACTCCTCCCAAAGATGATTCTTGATCAACCTATACCACCGAAATGCCCGACACCTCGTCAGACAGTGAATCCCGAGAATAAACTGCGCGTTCTTCCGACACATCACCAACAGAAACTACTCCGCAATTATACTGAACGCTACAAATTACCCATTATGTTGCCAGGAAACAGCAAAAATTGCCGAAAGCAGACAACGTTTCCGGCAAAGTCCACAAGATGCACAGATATCAAGAACCGCAAAAATCACACTATTTGCGCGATATCGTGTGCAAGAATCGTCGAAATTCCGGATCGGGAGGGCAGCGTACTTTGGGCCACCTGGGTATACAACGAATTTTCAGTAGTTTCTAAAAAAATTGGTCGACTTTGACATCAGTAGTTCAAAGCCCACCAGGAAGTGCGCATCCGTATTTTTTTCTCAAAAATGTCCCGTGGGGATTGTCGCGGATTTCGTTGTCAGCGGTGGACCTCCTAAACTGCAGACCAAAGAGTGGAAGTGCTCACGGTGACACCATTCCCCGGCGACTGTTTTTGGGCAGGATTTTTAGGCTTGCAGGCAAAGGTCCCATGAAGTTCTGTCTCGTCGATCGCATCACATCACTTGTACCTGGTCAAAGCATTTCCACGATCAAGCACGTTTCGATGGCGGAGGAATATCTGCAGGATCACTTTCCTGGGTTTTCGGTGCTGCCTGGTGTCATGATGGTGGAGTGTCTGGTCCAGTCGTGTGCCTGGCTGTCTCGTGTGACCGATGATTTCAAGTTCAGTGCGCTGTTGTTGAAGCAGGCCCGTGCTGTGAAGTTCAATAATTTTCTGAAGCCGGGGCAGACGCTGGAAGTTACGGCGACGATGAAATCGACGGATGATACTTCGGCAGAGTTTATGGCATCCGGCACAGTTGGTGGTTTATCTGCAGTGAGTGCGCGGTTAATTCTGTCGAAGGAGAATCTTGCCGGTCGCAACCCGCGATTGGCAGACAACGATGCCAGACTGATTGCGTCGATGAAGGAACTTTTTGAGCAGATCAAAGGCGTGCAATAATCGACCGCACGCATTCGCATTGATACGGCATTTCATTTACCTTGAGGATTCGGACACATGACAGTTCAGGGCAGAATTGCTCTCGTCACAGGCGGCAGTCGAGGCATTGGTCGCGCGATTGTGGAAACGTTGGCTCGCAACGGAGCCAAAGTTGCATTCGTCTATAGCTCCAACACCGCTGCGGCGGAAGACGTCGTCAAGGCGCTGACGAGCGAAGGTCATGAAGTGTGGGCCATTCAGGCAGACGTGCGTTCCAAACCGGCGGCGGACAAAGTCATCGCAGACGTCGTCGAAAAATGGGGCAAGGTCGAGATTCTGGTGAACAATGCAGGCATCATTCGCGACGGACTGCTGGCCACCATGGACGCTCAGCAGTGGCAGGATGTCATCGACACGAACCTGACGAGCGTATTTAATTTCTGTCAGGCCGCGACTCGCCAGATGATGTCACAGCGCTACGGTCGCATTATTAATATGTCGAGCGTCGCGGCTGACGTTTCAAATCCCGGACAAGCGAACTATGCGGCCAGCAAAGGCGGCGTGGAAGGATTCACGCGCTGCGTTGCTACTGAGCTTGCACGTCGCGGAATCACAGCCAACGCAGTGGCACCTGGTTTTATTGAGACCGACATGACGGTGGCCGTGGTCAATGCGGCCGGCGACGAAATCAAAAAGAAAATCCCCGTGAGGCGACTTGGGCGTCCAGACGATATTTCGAACGCGGTGCTCTTTTTTGCTGCGGACGAGTCGTCGTACGTGACCGGCCAGATCCTCAAAGTTGATGGCGGGCTGACGTTGGGTGGCCTGTAGAAGTGAGTGGAATGGCTAGTCACCAGTGTTTTCGTGTTGTTTTCAGACATTCAGAGTGATTTTCGTGGCCAGCAGACCTGGCAAATCGAGGATCTTTTTGGATGTGTCGGGATTTCGACACCATGACGTCTGGAACAGTTTGACATATGTCGCCACAATAGAGCGTGGCTGAATTCAGCGATGTCCGGAAACTGGGTCCGTGACATTGGTGTATGTTGTGCTTCGGGATCGGTCGCCAGCCGGAGCAAATGACTGGGTTTTCTGGCGATCGTCGTCTTTGCCAAATTGAAAGTCGGCACGGACCGGGAGTAACTGTTAATGGCATCTGCTGATGAAATTCTGGTTAAGGTACAGGAAACACTTGTCGATGCATTGGGAGTTGACGACGACGAAGTCACGCCGACCGCAACACTGATCGGTGATCTGGGTGCCGAGTCCATCGATTTTCTCGACATCGTGTTCCGTCTGGAAAAAAACTTTGACATCAAGATTCCTCGCGGTGAACTCTTCCCGGAAAATCTGGCAACTGCCGATTCTGGTTTTGTGGCAGATGGCAAGGTGACTGAAGAAGGCATCGCCCAACTTCGAACTAAGATGCCGCACGCAAACATCGACGCCTTTGCTGAAAATCCTCTGGTGTCTAGGCTTTCCGACTTGTTTACAGTGGACATGATTTGCAGGTTCGTCGCCACTCGATTGAAATAATGGGATGAACTATACTCCGCATTCAAGGAACTCAGGACCAGCGCAAGCGGGCACTGAAACGTCGCCACGGCGAGTGTTTGGGGACTGTTCGTATAATTAATGGTCGAGACCGTGAACTATGCGTTGGTACTGGATTGATCGATTCATCGAATTTGAATCGGGCAAACGCGCGAAGTCTGTGAAGAATGTGTCGCTGGCCGAAGAACACCTGCACGATCATTTTCCTGGCTTCCCGGTCATGCCCGGTTCCCTGATGATCGAGGGCATGGCGCAGACAGGTGGCATTCTGCTGGGCGAACATTACAAGTTCGAATACAACGTGATTCTGGCCAAAGTACCGAAGGTGACCTTTCATAGTTGGGCTTGTCCGGGAGATCAATTGATTTACTCAGCCGAGCTTCAGGACGCTCGAGTCGAAGGCGGCAGCGTGACCGTGACAGCGTCAGTCGGTGAGCGGCTTGTGGCGGAAGCGGAAATCGTGTTTGTACATCTGAATTCAGATGATCCGCAACTGAGCCGGATTGACCAAAAGAACTTTGTGTTCAGGTCGAACCTGCTCGATATTCTGACCGTCGGCAAGGCCGGGGCCGGCGGCTGACCGGAGCCCGGCGTTTGATGTCCGAGTCTGACCAAACTGTATTCTCTACGTTGCAGGACTGACTGAAATGATGAAACGTCGTGTCGTTGTGACCGGAATGGGCTGCGTGACTCCGCTCGGAAACGACGTGGAATCCATGTGGCAGGCGCAGAAGGAATGCCGCAACGGCGTTGGGCCGATTACGCACTTTGATGCGTCTCATTTCCCGACCCGTTTTGCTGCTGAAGTTCGAAACTATGACTTCGAATCACTTGTTGATGATCCGAAGCGATTCGCAGACGCCGGACGCAATATTCGTTTTGCGATCGGAGCTGCGAAACAAGCCGTCGAAGCGTCGGGCATCTACGATGACCGTGAGTTCGACCCCGCGCGATTCGGGGTTTATCTTGGAGCGGGCGAAGGTCAGCAGGACTTCATGCAGTTTATGAATCTTGTGGCCGATTCCAATAACAACGGTGAGCCGGACCTGCAGCGATTCACTCACGACTTCATCGAAAAAATGAATCCTCGGTTCGAACTGGAACTTGAACCAAACATGCCGGCAGCGCACCTGTCCAGTTTGTTTAACGCGCAAGGACCGAATCTCAATTGTCTGACCGCTTGCGCAGCGTCCAGTCAGGCGATTGGTGAAGCGACAGAAATCATCCGCCGCGGCGATGCTGAACTCATGCTGTCAGGGGGAGCCCACAGCATGATTCATCCGTTTGGAGTTACGGGCTTCAATCTGTTGACGGCTCTGTCCGAACGAAATGATTCGCCCACGACGGCATCACGTCCGTTCGACCTCACGCGCGATGGATTCGTCCTTGGTGAAGGTGCCGGGATGCTGATTCTGGAAGAACTGGAACATGCCAAAGCACGTGGAGCGAAAATCTACGGCGAAATTCGCGGCTATGGATCCACGGCTGATGCATATCGTATCACCGATATCCATCCCGAAGGCAGGGGTGCGATCAGTTGCATTAAGATGGCACTGCGGGATGCTGAAGTCAATGCGGAAGAGATTGGCTACGTCAACGCACATGGGACAAGTACCAAAGTCAATGATCAGGTCGAGACGATGGCGATCAAAGGCGGGCTTGGGGATCACGCACGAAACACGCCGATTTCCAGCATCAAGAGCATGATGGGGCATCTGATTGCGGCTGCTGGTGCGGTGGAAGCAATGACATGTCTGCTGGCGATTCGGGATGGCGTGTTGCCGCCGACGATCAATTACGAAACGCCCGACCCCGTATGTGATCTGGACTATATCCCGAATCAGCCCAGGGAAAAGAAAATTAAGGCAGCGCTTTCCAACAGTTTTGGTTTTGGAGGCCAGAACGTCGCATTGATTGTTTCGGAATTCAAAGCGTAGGTGATTTGAAAAATCGGAGTGACCTGGACGGCCCCGGCTCAAATCCTGAGTTGCCAGCATTCGGGAGTTCTCAAGTGATGTGGGTTTGGACCTCACTCTTCGTGATTTTTTCCACCATGGCGTGCAATCTGGCATTTCGCCGATATGTGACGCCACGCATTGTTGACATCTTCGAAAATGTGCCACCGTTCAATGTCGTTGCTGCAACACCCCACCCGTACGATAAACGCCTCCTGATCCCGACGGCCGATGGTGTGACGCTTCAGGGAAGTCTGCTCAACGGTGATCGGAAAGATGCCAGAGGGCTGATCCTTTTTCTGCCGGAACTTCGCGGAAATCACTGGATGGCAAGTCGCTACTGCGATGCACTGATCCGGCATGGTTATATCGTCATGGCGGTGGATTTTCGCAGTCAGGGAGAAAGCGGCGAGATGCCCGGCTATACTCCAATCCACTGGATCACAGAATACGAAATGACTGACGTCGAAGCGATGCTGGAATTCATCGAATCGCGGCCCGAGTTGAAAACATTACCATTGATTGCCTACGGCGTGAGTCGCGGCGGCGTCGCAGCGCTGGTGGCAGCCTGCCGATATCCTCATATTCGAGGTGTCATTGCAGACAGTGCATTTGGCACCATGTCCATGACGAAATATTTCGTCGATCGTTTTGTGCATTATGTGATTCCAGTATGGGTGTATCGATTGCAGCCGAAATGGCATGTGGATCAGATTCTGCGGAATGCGATGCAGCAGAGTGAGATTCGCCGTGGTTGCAAATACGTGCATCTGGAACGCGAACGCGAAACCCTCGACAGCGAAATGGTGCTGCTGATTTCCGGAGGCCGCGATTCTTATGTTACGCCTGAGATTGCCGCGCGGCTGCAGTCCATCGTCGGTAAACATTGTGAGCTCTGGATCGCACCGGGTGCCAAACACAATATGTCCCGCAGTGTTTGTACCGAAGAATACGATCGCCGTGTGCTGAACCACTGCGACGCCTGTTCTGATATGACACTCGATCCCGTGTCGATCAAATACGACCCCACGCTGGCCAGATCTGCCTGATTCATCACCGATATTAATCCACGTATCGAAAATCCACCGACGCGAACAAACTGTGAAACAACGCGCTCCAGGCACTTGCTGAATCCGGCTGTTCGCCGACAGTTTGAAGCGCCGCCGTTAATTCTGCACTGGAAGGATCGCGTCCCAGGCAAATACGCCACGCGGCGCGAACACTTCGAGATGCATCGCCCGGCTGGAAAGACGACGACTTTAAAAAACTCGCTGCTGCCTTTCGTGCCTGATCCATCACAAACGGACTGTTGAGCATGTACAGCGACTGCGCTGGCCGCAGACTGTTCGTACGTTTTCCGGTAACAACGTTCGGGTTCGCTACATCAAAAACCTCGAACAGGTCTAACATCGTATTTCGAAATGAGGGCACGTAAACGCTGCGGCAGGATATCGGATGTTCGTCGTGATGGAATTCGTTGTCGTACGTCGATAGCTTCGCAATCGTGCGACCGGATTGAATCGACAAATCCAGACTCCCGCTGATCTGGAGCAGTGAATCGCGAATGGACTCCGCATCCAGCCGCCGACGGAATCCTCGTGTCAAACTCTGATTTTCAGGATCCACAGTTCGTGACTCGATCGAATCCCGAGACGCCATTCGGAACGACGATGTCAAACACAGCCGACGCACCAGCTTCTTCGTAGACCACGCATCTGCCGTCACGAAGGAGTCGGCCAGATAATCGAGCAGCTCCGGATGTGTCGGGCGTTCGCCCGTTTCGCCGAAATTGTCCGGAGTGCGGACAATGCCTTCACCCATAACATGCATCCAGACGCGATTGACATAAACGCGGGCCGTCAACGGATTATCTGGTGATGCAAGCCATTCAGACAGCTCCCGCCGTCCGCTGGATGATTTCGCCGCAGGGACAGGCACCGTGGAAGAAATCGTGGTCGGCGTTGCGACCGTGAGAAAGCCTCGCGGCACAACATCTCCCAGATTACGAATCTCGCCGCGAATATGCACATGCCAGTCGTCAGGCTTTTCTTCGTCACGGACACACATCGCTGTCGGCACCATGGGTTTGTGTTTCTTATGCTCCGCCCGGCTAGCTTCGAGAGCTTTGCGTTGATCATTCAGACTGGTGACTGCCTCGTCGCTGTTTGGCGAATCTTTTGTCGCGATCCTGCCTGGGGTTCGCACGTCGGGCGATCCTGCGACAACGATCATCGACGATTCAACAAACTGAATGGCATCCGCAATGACATGCCCCGGCGATGCCTCCGAGGCCTTGATTGTAACTCTCGCCGGCGTGCCTGCGGCAAATCGAAATCTTCCGAGTTCCGCGAAGACGCCGTCGCCAGATGGTGCCGTCTTCTGACTGACAGTCACGATGGATTCGCCGTCTGCATGCACAATCAGGACAGGAACGCTGTTCGAGCGACTGTCGCCGGAATTAATGACCATCCGAATACGATATTCACCATCGACAGGCAGCATTGCTTCATAATGCACAGCGAGTCCAGTTCGCGGTTGTCCGCAGTGCCTGTAACCGTCGCCGACAAAAGGTTGCTGAAACGAAGACGCGATCCAGGTGCCTTCAAACGTTGCTTCATGATCATCTACGACGACGCCTGCCAATTCCTCCAGCTGCGACGACTTTGACGCAGCCACGGCACCATTCCCCGTGCCTTTTGGTATGGACTTCTGCAATGCTGCGATCTGTCGCTCAAGTTCCTTATCGCGCGCGGCCCAGGCGTCCACCGCAGATTGGTCGTAGCCGACACGCAACGGGGCTGTCACAAAGTCGCTCACGTTGTTCGGCAGCAGTGACTTCGTGCTGCGGAAAATTCCCGCCAGGGCGTAGTAGTCTGTGGTCGGGATCGGATCGAATTTGTGGTCATGGCATCGGCAACAGCCCAGCGTCATCCCCAGAAAGGAACGCCCCATTGAGTCGATCTGTTCATCCACGACGTCCATGCGAAGCTGTTCTTTGTCCTGTTCTTCATAGTTGATCGCTCCCAGCATCAGATAGCCCGCGCCGGTGATGTGTTCGTCATGTTCCTGATCACTGGAAGACGGCAGCAAGTCACCCGCAATGTGTTCCCGCACCAGCTGATCAAACGGCTTATCAGTATTGAACGCACGAATTACGTAGTCTCGAAATCGCCACGCATCCGGCAACATCAGACTGCGACCACCACCAGTGGATTCCGAAAACCTCGCCACATCCAGCCAGTGACGTCCCCAGCGCTCACCGAAATGCGGTGATGCCAGTAGTCGATCGACGGTCACTTCCATCGCCGTCCGGGAATCATCTGCCCATGCGCTGGTAAAGATCTCCTGTTCCTCAAGTGTGGGCGGAAGACCTGTCAGCACAAATGTCAGCCTTCGAATCAGGGTCTCCGGCGAGGCATCTGCAGCACGCACAAGCTTCCGACCATCATTTGAAATCGCCAATTGCCGTGCCACGATAAGCCGATCAATATCGGTCGTTGCCCATCCTTCGTCAGTTGCCGGAATTGCCGGTCGCTGCACGGGGCGAAAACACCAGAACTCCCGCCCCTGTTCGATGTCGATCATGCGCTTGTTGTCAGCCACTTTGCCCTGGCGAGGATCAGCCGCACCGTCACGAATCCATGCGGCAAAGTCGGCGATCACGTCATCCGGCAGTTTTCGATCCGGCGGCATTTCGAGCTCTCCATGCCGCAAGGCTTTCAGCAGCAGGCTGGCGTCAGGTAGCCCCGGCACCAAAGCCGCTCCCGAGTCTCCGCCAACGAGTATCCCCTGTCGCGAATCCAGTAACAGGCCACCTTTCACTTCCTTTGCCTC
>Ga0105048_10009228_pt1 | contig 15722 bp, 11 predicted proteins | sample MAT05_FD_78382 | JGI IMG/M metagenome (GOLD analysis project Ga0105048, IMG submission 78382) | Freshwater microbial communities from Lake Fryxell liftoff mats and glacier meltwater in Antarctica - MAT-05 | ecosystem: Environmental > Aquatic > Freshwater > Ice > Liftoff microbial mat | place...
CATCATCGACCTCGGCCGCAAACACCGGCTCTACACCGGCAGCGCACGACAAGCAGCCCTCGCCGAACACCACACCTGCTGCCACCCCGGGTGCGGAATCACCGGACACGGCATCCAACTCGACCACAACACCCCCTGGGCTGCGCTCATGGGACCCACCGACCAACGCAACGTCCGCATCAGATGCCGCCACCACAACCGTGACAAGGAACGCCTCGGACACCGAACCGAACGCCACACCCGCATGCGCGGCGCGTACCGCACCTTCCGAGCCGACGGAACCGAAATCGCACCAAGAACCTCACCCGCCACCATCCGCCGCCGCAATCACCCGCCCGACCCCACCGGATGACCGGCGGGAGCGTCGACCACTCTGAATCGCGAACACGACCCACAGGTTCACGATGAAGTGATGGATCGGGTAGACCAATACGCCCACCGAGAGGTCGGGAGCGGCGAGGATCGCGACGGCTCCGGCGACGGCGTCGATGATCCAGGTCGAGATCGTCTCCGATTCGGGGTTGGCGTGGGCCTTGCGGGCCGTGAGTGAGATCGCCGCTATCTCGGCGGCGATGACGGCAGCAATTGCAACGATCGGACGGTCGACGGCCACCGAGAGCACTACGCCCGTGATGCCGACTCCCAGAGCCATGAGATCTCGACCCGTGCTTCCACCTTCACCGTGGCGGATCGAGGCGATGGCGACTGCACCGAAGCCGACGGCCGAACCGGCGGCCAGGAGAGCCCCGCTCGATGCACCTTGCGACCACTGCGACAACGCAGCGAATGCCGACAACGTCGCGAATACGAGCCACGACACCCGCTGAGGACGGGTCGTGCCACGGGAGATGTCACGCAGGTACGGCAGCACGCAGACAGCAGTGAGACCCGCCGAAAGGATGCCGAGCACCGTCCTCATCGGCGGCGTCCGATCGCGAAAATCACCGACGAGAAACCGTGGTTTTTCTCGTCGACAACATCGGCCACCTCGATCGACAAGTCGCCACGTGAGAACCCCTCGGATCGCAGCACTTCGGCGACATCGAATTCGGTGACGCCTGCACTGGGAAACATCGAATCTCCGACCCTGTAGGCAGCTGCGTTTCGGAGCGCAGTGAACACGAACCAGCCGCCCGGTTCGACGAGCGACACGATGTTGCGCATGCAGCGCCGCCACTCGTCGATTTCGTCGGTAATCGAGTCCGGGCAGAAGCAGCACAGCACCAGCGGATATCCGCGATGCGGGTTGGCATGGCCGAGCGGGCGAACGTAACGGGCGTCGGCGAGATGGCGTGAGACGATTCGATTCCGGGTGAGACGGACACGCTCGTCGACCTCGTCGGCGGTGGGTTCGAGCCCCCCTTCATCGCGCAGTGTGAATGACACGAAGGAGGACCAGTCGTGACAGTCGGGGGCACCTGTCATCCAGTCCGCCACAGCACCAAGATTGCACTCGAGGTAGTCAGCGACGTGGATCATGTGAGCTGATCTGGCGAACGGGAACAGGTGGTGCACCGTCGGCCCGCAGCCGAACTCCAACATCATGGGAACCGATCCGATCATCGACGCCGCGCGGACGAGGAAGCGCATCGTCGCCTGCTCGTCCGGCTGCACGGACCGGTAGTAGCTGGCGAGATACTGCTCAGGGCGCCAGTCATCCTCGAATGAGGCGTTCGCTGAGGCAACGCTCTGGCTTGGCATGCACGAATCCCTTCGGTCATCACGTCCGTACATCGGCCCCACGATGCATACGCTTCCTACGTACGAAGCGTATGTATCTTACGTACGAAGTGTATGTAGTGTCAAGGCAGACTGAAGGGGTTTACGTGGCGAGCAACGGCGAAGGAACACGAGAGCGACTACACCGAGACGACGCCACCGACCGCTACACCCGGGCGGGCGAACTCGAAGTCTTCCGCCAGATCCAGCGCGACGCCGAAACGATCGACGCGATGCCGGACGATCGGCTCGAACTCGCCGTTGGGCCGTTCGCCCGACTGCGGGCGGACGCTGTCGTGGAGGCGGTCGGCAAGACGCGTGGTGCCATCAACAACGTCTGGGGCAGCCAAGAAGCTTTTCGCGCGGTGGTCATGGAGAGTTTCCTCAACGACAGCAAATTGGGGGCCGACGATGTGAGCTATCCCGATCCAGCCGACAGCATCGATGTCGATGCGTGGCTGGACCAACTCGCCAGCACGGAGATCGATCGGGGCCCGCGCCACGGGATGGATCCCGACAATCGCTATGGCTTGCGCTGGGCCGCATGGTTGGGCCTCGTTCCCTACGGGATCTGGAGTGAGCGCATTGCCGGTCCGTCGCTCAACGAGTACCGCCACAACGTCGAGCGGTATGCGACCGACGTCCTCGAGCCGGCGCTCTCCCGCTTTTGCCTCGAACCTACAGACCGAACAACCATCGTGCATCTCGCGTCGGCGATGGTCAGCATGATCGAGGGCACGTGGCTCAACTCGTGTCTGACACAAGCGGATCCGGGCAACGACACAGGCGCGATCAACGAGACGCTGGCCCGCTCGTTGGGGTTGCTGGTCAGCGGTGCGACCCGGCCGACAAACGTTCGGCAGAACGCTCGCCACTGAGCGCCGCAGGGTAGGGATTGCCCTACCTCGATGACACCGGGAGGCTCCCTCGACCTGAAACGGCGACTTCCGTACCGTCGTTGACATGAAGACCGCACCGACATCCGCACCGACATCCGCACCGACATTGGCGCCGCCACGACCCCCGTCCGCTGCTCCCCGGGGCGGCCTGATCGCTGCTCGAACGGAACTCGCGAGCAAGATCTACGGCCACGCAGGCACCGAGGTGAGGGCGCTCGACGGGGTCACCGTCAACATTGCGGCCGGCGAGTTCACGGCAATCATGGGCCCGTCTGGCTCCGGAAAGAGCACGCTGATGCACTGCCTGGCAGGCCTCGACACGCTGTCGTCCGGCAGGGCCTTCATCGGCGATGTCGATCTCGGCAAGCTCAGTGACAAGCAGTTGACCAAGGTGCGCCGGGAGCAGATCGGATTCATCTTCCAGGCCTACAACCTGCTGCCGACGCTCAGCGCTCGCGAGAACATCACGCTTCCAATGGACCTCGCTGGCCGCAAGCCCGACAAACAATGGCTGCACACGGTGATCAACACCGTCGGACTCGGCCAACGGCTGAAGCATCGTCCGAGCGAACTCAGCGGCGGACAGCAACAGCGCGTCGCCGTCGCCCGAGCTCTGGCGGGCAGACCACAGGTGATCTTTGCGGACGAGCCGACCGGCAACCTCGACAGTCGCTCGGGTGGCGAGATCCTCGAGTTCATGCGCAACGCCGTTCGCAACCTCGGCCAGACGATCGTGATGGTCACCCACGACCCGGTCGCAGCGTCGTACGCCGACTCGGTGCTGTTCCTCAACGACGGTCGCATCGTCGACCGGATCGTCGCTCCGACTGCCACGAGCGTTCTCGACCGGATGAAGGCATTCGGAGACTGATCATGTTGCACGCCACCCTGAAATCCATCTGGAGCCGCAAGCGGCGGCTCCTCGGCGCATCGACCGCAGTGGTCATCGGCGTCGCCTTCCTCGTGTCGACGCTCGTGCTCGGTGACTCCATGCGCAGCGGGTTCGACTCGTTCTTCACCAACGCACACGCCGGCACAGACGTCGTCGTTCGCAACAGCACCGACCTCGGCTCCGGCGCGTGGAACCAGTCGGGCACACTCGACGAGTCGATCGTCGACACGATCGCAGCGATGCCTGAGGTCGCCCGCGTCGCGGCCGGCATCGAGGGCGTCGCCCAGATCGTCGGGGCCAACGGCAACCCGATCGGAGGTGACGGTCCTCCGACGTTCGGCGCCAACTGGATCGATGAAAGCGCTGTGCTCGCTCCCGGTGAGCCAGGTTTCAATGGCTACTCGATCGTCGACGGTCGTGCCCCGGTAACAGACAACGAGGTGGTCATCGACCGCGGGTCGGCTGAAACGGGCAAGCTGCGAGTCGGCGACACGACGACGATTCTCACCCCCGATCCGGTCGCGGTGGACATCGTCGGTATCGCTGCATTCGGCGAGGCCGACAACACTGGCGGCAGCTCGTTCGTCGGGTTCACGTTCGACGCCGCCCAGCGGTTGCTGCTCACCGAGCCCGACACGATCACGAAAGTTCAGATCGATGCCGCCGACGGTGTCACGCCGGAGCAGCTCCGAACCGAGCTGCTGCCGGTGCTGCCTGCCGACGGCGAGGCGCTCACGAGGAGCGAACTCATCGATGAGAACAACGAAGCAGTCAACGACGATTTCCTCGGCTTCTTCGAGGCATTCCTGCTTGCCTTCGCGATCGTCGCCCTGCTCGTCGCGGCGTTCAGCATCCACAACACGTTCTCGATCCTGGTCGCCCAACGCACCCGTGAATCGGCTCTGATGCGGGCACTCGGCGCCAGCCGACGGCAGGTGATCTCGGCCGTCACGATCGAGTCGCTCATCGTGGGTACGTTCGCTTCGGCGATCGGCGTCGGCGTGGGTGTCGCCCTCGCAGCAGCGCTGAAGGCGTTGATGACTGCCGCCGGATTCGGTCTGCCCGACGCGATTGGACTGGACATCGCGACCGACACGATCGTGATCGCGATGGTGGTCGGCGTCGTCGTCACGCTGTTCGCCAGTGTTGCCCCGGCGATCAAAGCGTCGCGTATCGCGCCGCTGGCTGCCCTGCGCGATATCGCTATCGACCGCAGCGGAGCATCGAAGTCGCGAGCGATCGCCGGCGTGGTGTTCATGGCCGGAGGCATTGCCACCGTGCTCAGCGCGACGTCGGCCGGCAGCGGTGCGCTGGCGAGAGCCGGTCTCGGTGCGCTCGTCACCCTCGTCGGAGCTGTCGTCCTCGGACCCGTGGTGGCGACAGTTGCGACGGCTGTCCTCGGAGCCCCGATCGCCGCCACACGTGGCCATGCCGGATCACTCGCTCGTCGCAACGCGATGCGCAGCCCGCGTCGCAGCGCCGGAACTGCCAGCGCATTGATGATCGGTACGGCTGTCGTCACCCTGTTCGCGACGTTCGGCTCGTCGGTCAAGGCCTCCTTCGACGACATCGTCGAGGGCTCGTTCTCGAACGAGTTGGTGATCGCCCAGAATGGCGTCACTGGCGCGCCGCTCAGCCCCGAGTTGGCGCCTGCGATCCAGAACCTGGCCGAGGTGGCTGGAGCTGTGGCGTTGGCCAACGCGCCGATCAGCCTCGGCGGCGACGAAGTAGTTGCGTTCGCTGCCGATCCTGCGGGAGTTGCCCTGGTCGCCGATCTCGATGTCTCGCAGGGCTCGTTCGCCGAGGTCGGCGACGCCGGCTTCGCCGTGACGAAGGACTACGCCGAGCGAAACGACTGGACCATCGGCACCGTCGTTCCGGTCGACTTCGCCGACGGGGCCGGCACCACGCTCACGCTCCGCGCGATCTTCGACAACAAGAATGCGATCGGCGACTTGCTGATACCCACCGCTGCCTGGCAGCCGCATCAGGGCCGCAGCGGCGACGCTGTGATCCTCGTCGCACTTGCCGATGGCGTGAGCGTCGACGATGCCAAGATCGCAGTGCAGGCGGTTGCCGATCGGTACGGTCGGCCCGATGTGCAGGACCGCGACGAGTACGTCAAGGCCAACACCGAGCAGATCGATCAGTTGCTCGGCCTGATCTACGGCCTGCTCGGGCTGGCGATCCTGATTGCGGTGCTCGGCATCGCCAACACATTGTCGCTCAGCATCCACGAGCGCACGCACGAACTCGGCCTGCTCCGAGCGGTGGGCCAGACTCGAGCCCAGTTGCGCAGCACCGTCCGTTGGGAGAGCGTGATCCTGTCCGTCTTCGGCACCGTCGGCGGCGTCGGCCTGGGGACGTTCCTCGGGTGGGGCGTGGTGCGGGCGATGAAGACCCAGGAGGATTTCGGCACGTTCGAACTCCCGGTTACGACACTCGTGGCGGTGCTGGTGATGGCGCTGTTCGCCGGCGTGATCGCCGCCGTCCGACCTGCTCGCCGAGCTGCCAAGCTCGACATCCTCTCGGCGATTGCAACGGCCTGACCGCTTCGGCGGCTGACGCGTTGGCCGGCGGCGGACGCGTTGGTCGGCTGCTTACTCGACCTCGGCGGCGGCGCCTGCGAACTGCGCGTTGTACAGCGTGAAGTAGGCGCCGCCGCTGAGCAGGAGCTCGTCGTGATTGCCCTGTTCGACGATGCGGCCGCCGTCCATCACCAGAATCGTGTCGGCATCACGGATGGTGGACAAGCGGTGCGCGATCACGAAGCTGGTGCGTTCGGACCGCAGCGCGTTCATCGCCTTCTGGATGAGCACCTCGGTGCGGGTGTCGACCGAACTGGTTGCCTCGTCGAGGATCAGGATGGTCGGGTTGGCGAGGAAGGCGCGGGCGATGGTGAGCAACTGCTTCTCGCCAGCGCTGACGGTGCCGCCCTCGTCGTCGAGGATCGTGTCGTAGCCGTTGGGCAACGAGCGCACGAACCGATCGACATAGGTGGCCTTGGCGGCCGCAAGGATCTGCTCCTCGGTTGCCTCGAGGTTGCCGTATGCGATGTTCTCGCGGATCGTGCCGCCGAACAACCAGGTGTCCTGCAGCACCATGCCCATGTTGCTGCGCAGTTGATGGCGCGACATCTTGGCGATGTCGTGACCGTCGAGCGTGATCCGCCCGGCATCGAGTTCGTAGAAGCGCATGATCAGGTTGACGAGCGTGGTCTTGCCAGCTCCTGTCGGGCCGACGATCGCCACCGTGCGACCGGGTTCGGCGACGAGTGACAGATCCTGGATGAGCGGCATCGACGGCGTGTACGAGAACGACACGTGCTCGAATTCCACCCGGCCGCGACGCGCGTCGTCGAGAGCATCGGAGGTGTCGTCGGGTGACTGCTCCGGCGCATCGAGCAACTCGAAGCAGCGCTCGGCTGAAGCAATACCGGATTGCAGCACGTTCATCATCGATGCGAACTGGGTCAGCGGCTGGGTGAACTGGCGCGAGTACTGGATGAACGCCTGCACGTCGCCGAGGCTCAGCGACCCCGACGACACCCGTAGCCCGCCGATGACGGCGATCGCAACGAAGTTGAGGTTGCCGAGGAACATCATCGCCGGCTGGATCGTGCCCGACGCGAACTGGGCTCCGAAGCTGGCCTGGTACAACTCTTCGTTCGTGACCCGGAACCGCTCCTCGGATTCGCGTTGGCGGCCGAAGGCCTTGACGATGTTGTGCCCACTGAACGTCTCCTCGATCTGAGCGTTGAGCATGCCGGTGTGTTTCCACTGGGCGATGAATCGGGCCTTCGAACGTTTGGCGATCCACTTCACCGTGTAGAGCGACAACGGGATCGTGACGATCGCGACCAGCGCCAGTACCGGCGAGATCGTGAGCATCATGATCATCACGCCGATGATGCTGAGCACCGAGGTGAGCATCTGGCTGAGCGTCTGCTGAAGGCTCTGGCTGATGTTGTCGATGTCGTTGGTGACGCGGCTGAGCAGGTCACCGCGCGGTTGGCGATCGACGTAGCTGAGTGGTAGTCGGTTGAGCTTGTCCTCGACATCGGCGCGCAACCGGTACATCGTTCGTTGGACGATGCCGGCCAACAGGTACGACTGGGTGTAGCTCATCACCGACGCAGCGAGGTAAAGCCCGACCACCATGTACAGGATCTGATGCAGCTCACCGAAGTCGATGCCTTCGTCGCCGCGCAGGCCGCGGAAGATGACATCGGTTGCATGGCCGAGCACCTTGGGGCCAATGACCGTGAGCGTCACGCCGGCGATCGCGAAGAACAGGACCGCGACAACCCTGAGGCGATCCGGACGCAGCCGACGCATCAGCCGTTTGACCGAGTTGCCGAAGTCTTTCGATCGTTCGGTCGGAATGCCGGCGGCACCGAATCGGCCGCCTCCGGGCCCAGCACGGAGCTCGGACGATGGCGGACGGTGGTCGGCCGGGTCGTCGATCTCGGTGATCGGGTCGTCGCTCATCTCGTTGCTCATGCAACGGCCTCCACGCTGTGTTGAGACGCCACGATCTCGGCGTAGGTCGGACACTGTTCGATCAGGTCGGCGTGTTTGCCGAGACCGACAGGATGGCCGTCCTCGAGCACGAGGATCTGATCGGCGTTGGCGATGGTGGAGACGCGCTGAGCGACCAGGATCACCGTCGACTGGCGGGTGTGTGGCACCAAGGCGGCACGCAGACGAGCGTCGGTGGCGAGATCGAGCGCAGAGAACGAATCGTCGAACAGGTAGATCTCTGGTTTGCGCACGAGGGCCCGAGCGATCGCCAGCCGCTGGCGCTGGCCGCCGGAGACGTTCGAGCCGCCCTGGGCGATGCGGGCTTCGAGACCGCCCTGCATGGCGCGTACGAAGTCTTCCGCTTGCGCGACCTGCAGCGCCTCCCAGAGTTCGTCCTCGGTCGCGTCGGGCTTACCGTAGCGGAGGTTGCTCGCGACCGTGCCGGAGAACAGGTACGGCTTCTGGGGAACCAGCCCGATCCGGTTCCACAGCGCGTCGGGTTGCAGCTCGCGGACGTCGACGCCGTCGACCAGGATCGATCCGGAGGTCACGTCGGCAAGGCGCGGGATGAGGTTGATCAGGGTGGTCTTACCAGAGCCTGTACTGCCGATGATCGCTGTCGTCTGGCCGGCGACCGACGTGAACGACACGTCCTGCAACACCGCGTTCTCGGCGCCCGGGTAGTGGAACCCGATGTTGCGCAATTCGAGCGAACCGCGGGTTGCGACCTCGGTCACCGGCATCGCCGCCGTGACGACCGATGGAGCGGTGTCGAGCACCTCCTGGATCCGCTCGGCGCACACTGCAGCGCGAGGGATCATCACGGCCATGAAGCTGGCCATCATGACCGACATCAGGATCTGGGCGAGGTAGCTGAGGAACGCGACCATCGCTCCGATCGTCATCTCGCCCCGGTTGATCCGGTCGGCGCCGATCCACACCACGGCGACGCTCGACACGTTGAGCACCACGAGCACGATCGGGAAGAAGAACGACTGCAGTCGTCCAGTGCGCAGCGAGGTCTCGGTGAGCGCTTCGTTGACCTCACCGAATCGAGCCGACTCGTCGCGCTCACGGACGAACGCGCGCACGACCCGCATGCCGGTGATCTGCTCGCGGAGCACGCGGTTGATCCCGTCGATCCGGTCCTGCATCACCCGGAACTGCGGCACCATCGCCATGATCACCATCGTGATCAGGAACACCAGCGCCGGCACCGCAACCACAAGGATCCACGACAGGCCGGTGTCCTCGCGAAGAGCCATCACGACCCCACCGACGATGGTCATCGGCGCCGCGATCAGCAGTGTGCAGGTCATCTGCACCATCATCTGCACCTGCTGCACATCGTTGGTGATGCGGGTGATCAGCGACGGTGCACCGAACTGGCCGACCTCCTGGGCCGAGAAGTCGGTGACCCGGTGGAACAGACTGCTGCGCACGTCGCGGCCGAAGCCCATCGCCGCCCGTGAGCCATAGAAAACAGCGGCGATCGCGAACCCGATCTGGACGATCGTGATGCCGAGCATGAGCGTGCCGGTGGACCAGATGTAGCCGGTGTCGCCCTTGGCGATGCCCTTGTCGATGACGTCGGCGTTGAGGCTCGGCAGGTACAGCGAGGCGGTGGTCTGCACCAATTGCAATGCCATCACCGCAATGAGAGTGACCTTGTACTTGCCGAGGTGGGACTTCAGCAGTTTGACGAGCATTCAGGGCTCCAGAGTGTGGGAAGAAGTGTTGGAGGCGGACTCGGATCGGACGCGAATACCGTCGAGCAGGAGGGAGACGATTTCGTCGATCGGCATCGGGCCTTCGGGGGCGAGCATTGGGTGGCTGAACGCCATCGTCATAGAGCGCAACATGCGTGCGGCGATGAGCGGTTCGTGGTTGATCCGGTCGCGGTCGGGTTCGAAGATCGCGGCAAGGCCCGGCAGGTCTGCCCGCTTTTTCTCGGCGTGGACCGTGTCGACACCGATCGTCGAGGCCAGCCGCCAGATGATCTCGACTCGACGGCGAATGATCACGATCGCGACCGTCAGTCGATCCTCGAGTGGCAGCGAGAGGTCGATCTCGGCCAGGGCGCGTTCCGACGGCGCAGGATCGAATGCCGTCTCGACCACTGCCTCCATCAGCGAGTCCTTGTCCAGAAACACTCGGAAGATCGTGCCCTCTGCGATTCCTGCCGCGACCGCGATCATCCGGGTGCTGACCGCAGCGCCGTGCTCCAGCACCAACGGCAGCGTGGCGGCGACGATCGCCGCGCGCCGTTCGTCCGCCGGCATCGCCGCCGCCCGTTGGGGCTTGGGAACGTTGGAAGCCGGTGTCACGGAACGGGAGCCTACCCTGAGTGAGCACTCACTCATGGGTCCTTGTGGAATCTCGTCGCGGCCTCGCGGCGGTGGAGGCCAGCGAGCAATGACTGGTCAGCAGGGTCCGCTGTTCGACCCGGCCATTGCGCCCGATGCGAGGAAGCATTGCAGTTCGGCACTCGCTGGTTCCAGGTCGAGTCCGCGTGAGGCGAGCCATTCGGGGTCGTAGTAGCTGTGCCGGTATCGCTCGCCGGCGTCGCAGATCAACGACACCACCGATCCGGTCTCGCCGACTGCGAGCATCTCTGCGATCAGCGTGAACGCGCCGTGCACGTTGGTTCCGGTGGATCCGCCGACCGACCGGCCGAGTACGTCGGTGGTCAGTCGCATCGCCGCGAGCGACGACGCATCGGCGACGCACAGCATCCGGTCCACCACTTCTCGCACGAAGCTCGGCTCCACTCGCGGTCGGCCGATGCCTTCGATCCGTGACGGGCGATCGCCAGTGAGACTGGGATCGCCGAGTCGGAAGTACCGAGCGAACACACTGTCCTCGGGATCCACCACGCAGAGCTGAGTCGCCAGCCGCCGATAGCGGACATAGCGACCAATGGTGGCCGACGTTCCCCCGGTGCCGGCCCCGACGACGATCCAGGTCGGGATCGGATGCCGTTCGAGCGCCATCTGATCGAAGATCGATTCGGCGATGTTGTTGTTGCCACGCCAGTCCGTCGCCCGCTCGGCGTAGGTGAACTGATCGAGGTAGTGACCGCCGCACTCGGCAGCGATCCGGGCCGACTCGGCGTAGATCATGCTGCCGTCGGTGACGAGGTGGCACCGTCCGCCCTGCTGCTCGATCAGGGTTAGCTTCTCCGGCGACGTCGTTGCCGGTACCACTGCGACGAACGGCAAGCCGATCATCCGGGCGAAGTAGGCCTCGCTGACCGCCGTGGATCCCGACGATGCTTCGACCACCGTCGTGCCCTCGACCAACCAGCCGTTGCACAGCGCGTAGAGGAACAGCGACCGCGCCAAGCGGTGTTTGAGCGAGCCGGTCGGGTGGGTCGATTCGTCCTTGAGATACAGGTCGATCCCCCACTCGGTCGGCAGCGGGAACGACACCAGATGGGTGTCGGCCGATCGCCGTGCGTCGGCCTCGATCTTGGCGATTGCTTCGTTGACCCAGGTTCTCGCATTGTCCGACGGCACGGGTTCGACACTAGGCCGCTCACTGATCACCGCTCGACGGGCGACACGGGAGTCGCCGAGAATGACCGTTCGCAGAGGAACGGCGGCCGCGACCCTCCAGAGTGATAGCGATACACCCGGCCACCGGCTCGTAGTTCGATCAATGTTCCGTCGACTGTCACCTGTGCGTAGGCCATGCCGGGTCGTGGACACCCGAGCCCCTTGTCCGGCCAGACCACCGCCGTCGCCGACACCACCTCGATCTCGGCCTCCCGAGCGTCCAACCGATCACCGAGGTCTTCGATCGCACGATCGATCATCGGCTGCAGGCTGACATCGACCGCCACTGGTTCTGTGTCCTCGCGACGGTCTGGCCGGGGTTGGTCGGACGGGTCGTGGTGCGACCCGTCCGACGCTGCCGTCATACCTGCTTCACTTCCTCGTCACCACGATCGGGGTGTTGACAACCGTCGTTCCAGCGATGACATCGGTGATCATCGACGACGTCAGAGTCCGATTTCCGACCCTGTCACCACGGATCGTGAGGACATAGCTCACCGATTCCCCGGGCTCACCCGGGGTCGAGGTGATTGCATAGCTCGACGTCGGCGCGCCCGCGATCTGGGCACCGGCTGTGCCGGAACTGTTCTCTGCTCCGACGGTGAGGCCGTAGCCAGGTGGCGTGTCCATACCGAGCGAATTCGCGGCGTACTCGTAGCTGATGTCCTCCACCCCGTTCGTCCCGATCCACACCTGCATACTTCGCGAGCCTGCTGCGTCGGTGGTGCCCCAGAGTTGGACATCCCACTGGACGACGACCCAGGAACTGACGCTGTCGGTGAGCGAGGCGACCCGAATGCCCGGAGCGTTCGTGCCATCGAGGTCCGACCAGTACGGCGCCAGGACTCCGTTCGGCTGAGCCGGGTCCGGCAGGTCCTGCGGCGTGAACGCGATGTCCGCCGATCCCGTCGATCCTCCGAGCACGACATAGCCGTTGCTGACCACTCCGATCGAGGAGTAGTTCCGTCCGCCGAACACGAACGGTGAGAGGTCGAAGTTGAGTGCCTCCTCGTCGCCGATGGCGGTGACCGGGATCCCGAAAACCTCGAGCGGCAGGTATCCGCCGCCCGGTGTCGCCGTCGCGGGTGCAATCGCCGGGATGGCATCGGTCTGCCCGGCCAACGTGACCGGGACGACGCTCGCGGTCCGACCGTTGCTGGAAGCGCCGTCGGCGTCGACGATCGTCAGGCCTCGCGAGACCGTGGAGTTCATCGCCACGACCGCTTCACCGAACGTCTGGTTCGACGCCGTCACCGTGCACGTCGTCAACTTGCGCTGTTTGATCGTCGTCGGGTCACAGGCCTGCGCAAGGGTGACAGAGCCTTGGGTGTTGTAGAAGGCGACCGGCAGGTGGACCGGAACCGCGTTCTTCGACGTCAACAGGACCTCGCCGAAGTACTGACCCGTCGGGGCATTCGATGTGATCGTGATCTCGAACGTGGCACTCTGCCCAGGGCGAATCCTGCCCTTGGACGGCTTCACGGTGATCTTGGCTCCTGATGGGGCTGTGGTGCTGATCTTGTAGTCGACCGTCTTGTTGCTGACGTTGCTCGCCGTGCGCTTTACCGTGACGGTGCCGGGCATCGTCGGGACGTTGACCGACGGCAGGTTGAGATCGAGCGCCGTCACGGGATCGTTACCGAGGGCGAGCATCCGGGTCGCCGACTCGTCGAACACCAACCGTGCGCCGCCGGCCTTGGTGAGATCGATCCGGCCGGCGCCGAAGTCGAACGGGTCAGCGGGGGTCACGAGGTCTTCCTTGACGACGTCGGTGATCGCCGTCGTCATCAGCGCCGACTTGATCGCACCGGGTGTCCACGTCGGGTGCAACGCCTTGAGCAAGATCGCGGCTCCCGCTGCGTGCGGGGACGACATCGAGGTCCCGGCGATCGCCTGGAAGTACTCACCGGGAGGACCGACGTCGGGCGAGTCCGGGGTCGGCGTGTGACCAGTGAGGATCTGCACGCCGGGCACCGTGACGTCGGGCTTGAGGAACTGGCCGCCGGGACCTCGGGACGAAAAGCCGGCCATGACATCGCCCTGACCAGCGGCGGCGACGCCATCGGTGAACGTGCCGGTCGCACCGGGGTGGGCCTCTAGGAACGCAACGAAGTCGGTGCCGTCCGCGAGGTGAACCGTTGGCAGCCAGTGGTTGTCGGTCTCGGTGTCCTGCAGGGCCGCGTTGTACAGGATCATCGCCGCAGCGCCACCCTGGAGAACGTTGTAGCCCTTTTGAACCCGTCCGTTGCCGCCACGCTGACACGCCACGATCGCGCCCTCGGCGATCGTTCCGACCGGCAGCGGAGTGGTGCACAGTCTGTCGTAGCCAGGGATCGACTCGGCAGGCACGATCGGCAACTCGCCGATGCCGGACGTGATCGACGAGCCGGTGAAGATCGCCGACTCACCGCCGCCGGAGACCGTCAGGGTCGATTGGAATTCGCGGGTTTGAGTCGATGCGGCAACCGTGAGGACCCATGGGCTGAGGTGATTGACCGTGCCGGCGCCCGGGCCGTCGTTGCCGGCCGAGGCCGCAACGAGAATGCCGGCTTCGTACGCGCCGAGGAACGCGAGTTCGACGACGTCACCGTACGGGTTGACGCCACCGGAGATCGAGAAGTTGATCACGTCGACGCCATCGAGAATCGCTTGCTCGACCGCCGCGGCAGAGTCGGAGCCGTAGCAACCACCGGAGCCGCACACCTTGTACGAGATCACCCAGGCGCCCGGGGCGACACCACTGATCGGACCGTGCTCGGCGCCGAAGATCGGTGCGCTCTCGACGATGCCGCCAGCAGCCGTTGTGGTGGTGTGGGTGCCGTGGCCGTCGCTGTCGCGAGCGGAGTCGGGGTACACCTCACCGCCGGTCACGGCGTTGTATGTGTCGATGAACGGCTCACCGCCGATGAGCTTGTTGTTGCAGACGAACACATCGGTCTCCGGCGTCAACGGGTTGTCCCCGAAGTCACAGGCGCGAGGTGATGCCGTGGGAGGGGGAACTCCCAAACCGTCGTCGTTGGCGAAGGAGGGATGCTCTGGCCAGACGCCGCTGTCGAGGTCACCGAAGATGACTCCGCTGCCGGCGAGGGCCTGGCCACCGATCTGATCCCAGATCGTCGGCGCGCCGATGAACTCGGTGCTCGAGTCGGTCTGGATCTGGTTGAGTTGGTCGACCTGCACGGCGGCGACCTCGGGCAGCGCGAGTAGCGTCGCGACCTGATCGGCGGGCAGCGTCACGGCGACGCCGCCGTAGACGGTCTGCAGACTCTTACCGGCATCTGCGGACGGGATCGCGGCGGCGAGTTGATCGCGGAAGGTGGCATCGACGTCGCTGGTATAGGTCTCATAGGCAACCTCGGCGGGGGTCTCGCCGGTGAGGGCTTCGCCGGTCACCTTCGGACTCGTGGCTTCGAGACCCTCGATGTCGCCGGCGTAGCTGGCGGTCGCGTCGTAGTCGAGCTTGACCACGACGTTGACCGGGGTCGAGTCGGTCCTGCCCAGCAGCGTTGGATCGGTTTGGGCCAGACGGCCGGTGATCGACTTCGCGCCGGTGATCCGCGACACGGGGCTGAGCCCAGTCGCGGTCAGTTCACTCGGATCGACTGCCGACGGGACGGCGGTTGCCGAGCTGGCGGGGCCGATGGCGGTCAACGCCAAGGCGATACCGCTCACTATCGCGGTCATTCTTCTCACAAGCACGCATCCTTTTCTGTTGCCGTTCGACGAACGGTCGCCCACTGTTGTTGATGCCGCGCGACCGATGCTCCACCACCGGCCTCTCCCGGTGGAGCAAGCTAGTTCGCGCATTCGTGGTGTGACAAGAGCAACATGACAGATTTTGGAAAGTTCGTTCCAATCCCAGCTGCCATCGAGTCATATCTGCCAGGTCAGGGTCGATGCGAGAACGGCTCGACGTCAATCGAGCCGGGTAGGCGTCAATCGAGCCGTGCCAGCGTCAATCGAGCCGGGTAGGCGCCGTGGTGATCGGTTGGCTGCAGAGAAATGGATTCGTCGAACCGCCGGCGTGATACCGGTAGTTGGCCGAGCCAACAGAGAGCTCGATCAGCGCTCCATCGGCTTGGACTTGGGTGTACTGGATGCCTTTCTCCGCACATCCGAGCGAGGAATCAGC
>Ga0105048_10009229_pt1 | contig 15720 bp, 10 predicted proteins | sample MAT05_FD_78382 | JGI IMG/M metagenome (GOLD analysis project Ga0105048, IMG submission 78382) | Freshwater microbial communities from Lake Fryxell liftoff mats and glacier meltwater in Antarctica - MAT-05 | ecosystem: Environmental > Aquatic > Freshwater > Ice > Liftoff microbial mat | place...
CGCTTGCTCTGGAAGTCAAGTCTGGCCTTGCCCGTTCAACAAGCGGCATGGAAACTTTCCGGCAAAAATTCCGTCCAGACAAGTTGCTGCTCGTTGGTGCAGGGGGATTGCCGTGGGAGGATTTTTTAGGCATGGAGGTAGGACATGTCGTGGTGTGACATCAGCCCTTGGCCAACAACAAACCGTCGAATCCCCCCAGTTTTATCTCCTGCTTTTCCAGCAGCGTCATGTTTTTGCGACTTGAAAAACCCGCTCCGGCAGGTGCGGTATCTTTGTAGCAACAACCACCCCATGGCTCCGGCGCTCCGGCAGGAGCGCTATTTCACAAACCCAGAGAAGCTAAAATATGTTTCAAATACATGATTTTCAATTATTTGAGCAATATTTAAGTGCGAGATCAAACATCCTTTATCACGGATCAGACCCTAAGTGGGGTGTCATCTTCAACACATGAGGAGGTAACCTCTTACTTAGTTCGCTTGCTTTTTTTCCGAAACGTATGAGATGTCACATCCTCCTGCGTCGTAAATGATACCTCACACCATGCCCATGTGCGAACAAAATGCGATACCGCAAATAACCTAATACCTAACACTTTTTTGCTTCTCCATTAATGCATCTACGACCGCCTCATTCTTTCGAATCGAATCTGAAAACGCTGCTGTGCAATCCAGATACTTTACGTTTTCGCGTTAAAAAAATGCGTAAACAGGACTTATTCTTTTAAACATAGAATGCTCAAATGGGGGAAAAAAGGTGAAGTTTGGGGGTAAAGTAATTTGTGGTACAATGCACAAATATCCCGTACTTCTATTTTCAAATTACATCCATCAAATTGATGCCGTATTGTTTTGATTGAAGCGGTGCCAGAGGTGCATCTACCTCGGGAGCATAGGCTGGGCATGAAATAATAGTATTGTATGCAAATATTCTATCATGACGGATAATATCAATGTCTGTAGTTAACACTATAGAATCGTGACGGTACAGAGGGTCGCCTGGGTATGGTTCCAATTTTATTCGCAGTGTTATCGTATCTTCAAGCAAATTGGTCTCCTTCAAAGCATGATCGCGAAACGGCTTTTGAACGATATCCCATTTGAACATACCACTCTCCTGCCAAGTAACTGTGACACGCTGCAGTTCAAGCAGAACTGGTGGCAGGTATGGTTGCGGTAGAATGAGGTTGACTACAATTCAAACCAAATAAGATAACTGTTAATAAAAAATAAATCCGCATTGTTGAGGCGCTTTTATTGAAATTTCAATTTGCAAACCCTCACACCTTCCCAAAACTCAACCCCGAACTCAAAACCCCATTGGTTCTGTCCAATATCCGCTTGTCGGTTTGCACTTGAACCAGAGTTTCGAACACTTTTTTCTCGTCTACTTGTGCGAGCATGGCGGCGGTTTTTAGGCCCGATTGCGCCCCTACCCTGCCCACGGCATCGGCCACCATGCGGCCCATGCCGCCGTTGCCCTGGTTAATCGCTAATGCAATGACGATGGTGAGTGCGGCTTCCGATTTCAGGATGCTGTTCAGTTTCGGGATGGCCACGTTGATGCCGCCCACATTCACGTCGAGTTTCCAATTGAGCGCAGGTTGCACGTACAGGTCGTTGGCCATGCGCAGTTGCTCGCGCACCAGTTCCCGGTCGAAACCTGCCTGGATGAAAGCGCCGTACAATGTCAATGTTTTTTGGATGTACAGCCAGGCGTTGTCGCCGCTGAGGGTGGCACCGGAGGCATCCCGCACCGTCACCACGCCGCCCGAAACATCAATGCCTACGCGTTGAAAGATTCGGTTGAAAGCCGCCGAAGCATTGATTTTCATACTCGCCATCACACGGTTGAGGCTCGCACCTACGGCAGCCGAACCGACAAACTGAATGAATCCGTAGGAAAAAATGGCCTTGTCGTAACTGTTGATGGCGTCGAACTTGCCCTCATGGGTGGAAACGTACTGCAAAGCTTTTGCCTGTTGCGTGGATAGTCCCACCTGTTGGATGGTCGCCACGTCGAGCTCGAGGTTCGACAATCCTGCGTACGACACACCCTCGGGGTACACGAGGTGGCTCGAATAATTGACGTTGTTGCGCATGCGCGCCTGAATGGTTTGTCCGCCGCAATTGGGCACTGTGATCGTGATGCGCTGGAAATCGCCTTCTGACACTTTGGCTACCTGAAAAGACGCGGTTGTGCCGCTGGCTGAAGCCATTTTGTCTTTTTTCTCCACGGTGGAAGAAGGAAGAGGCAGGGTTGGTGTACCTGCCGGGGCGACCACCTTAAGTTGTTGTCCCAATTTGAGGGCGGTGGAGGTAAGTCCGTTGATACGGGAAAGTTCATCGGTTTTCATCCCGAATCTACGGGAAATGCCGAAGAGGGTGTCTCCTGCAAGGACGGTGTAGGTTGTGTACATTGGTGAGGCTTTGTTTGTTTTGAATTGGGGATGAATACGTATTACTCGTAAATAATTTTAACGTTGCGTACACCAGTTTTCATGCTCAGCCATTCGGAAATATTTTTGGTTTTGTCGCCCAGCTTTCTTTGTGTTTCAATGACGGTGAGCAGCAGGGTGTCCACCTTGCCATCCTGCCGCCGTGATAGGGCATCGGTGATAACCACGGATTGGATTTCCGGAAACAAAATTTTCATTTCACTGGCCAACGAAGCCTCCGTTTTTTTTAGCTGCTCCATGGTATTAAGCCTATTTTTCAATTGCAATATCTGGGCATCTTTTTGGTCGATCATGTACCTGTTTTCAGCAATAATTTCTTTCAAAATAGTACTGCGCATGGTCTTTGTGGTCTGCTCGTCGTCGTCAAGTCCTTGCTGAACAACCGTCAGACGTGTATTTTCCAAATTGTACAAAGGCAGTTTGGCTTGAAGTTCTTTGAGCATGCTGTCGGATAAAGGTTGTCCAACCACCACCGCTTCGATGTTTCGTTCATCAGGATCGATGTTGGAACGCAACAAAAAACTGCGTTCAAATTTGAGTTCATTGCTTACAAAAGTTTCCGCAGCACGCTGAAAAAAGCTGTTGTGTACCAGTCTCCAGCCGAGGTACACGCTGGGCAGCAACGTAACCAAAACGGTTATGTACACATAACGGCGCATACGTTTCCCTTTTTCCACATCTTCAAAATCCCGCAACGGAAGTTTTAAATACCTGACAATCAGAAAGGTGGAAAAACTGATGAATACACTGTTGATGAAAAACAAGTAAAAAGCCCCACCGAAATAGTACATGTTGCCGGTGGCCAATCCGTAACCCGCCGTACACAACGGAGGCATAAGCGCCGTAGCTATGGCTACGCCAGGCAGTACATTCGATTTTTCCCGGCGTGTTACTGCCACCATACCTGCCAATCCGCCAAAAAACGCGATCAGCACATCCCAGAATGCTGGCGACGTACGCGCCAGCAATTCCGAACTGGCATTGCTCAACGGCGTTATGAAAAAATAAGTAGCTGAGGTAAGCAAACTGAACAAAACCGCAACACCCAGGTTTTTGGCCGATTTGCGCACCAATTCGAAATCTACAATACCAATGCCGTACCCGATGCCCATGATGGGACCCATTAATGGCGAAATCAACATGGCGCCAATAATTACAGCCGTGGAATTCACATTCAATCCGATAGACGCAACAAACGTCGCAAAAATAAGCACCCAAAGGTAGGTGCCTTTAAACTCCACCCCACCCCGAATGTTGGCGTCAATTTGTTCGTTTTCGGCGGTGTCGGGCGACAGGTCGAAATAATGGCGCAGGACTTTGCGAATGTATCTTAGGATGGCCATTTCACTATTTTTAACAAGATAAAATCTGTTTCTACCCGTTGTGCAACATTTTCCAAACCATTTCTTTCAACAACTCCTCTTCGGGCTGGTCGTTGTTTACGCCTTTTGAATACAAATCGTAATCGTGCAGCAATCCCAAAACATGTTCGCATTGGGCCAATGAATAATGCCGCAACGCCAGTTTGTAATCTTTTAAAAACCATTCGCTGCGCAGATCCAAAGCCTTCACTTGTTCGCCATCGGTTTTGCCGACGTAAAAATGCAGGGTGTAAACTTTGGAAAAAAAGCCGTACAAACTCGCAATGGTAGGAATCAGTGGATTTTTCTTGATGTTTTCAGCAAAATAATGCACCATGCGCGCCAATTTAGGCGCATCGCGGCCCGCCATGGCTTTCTGCAGCTCAAACGTGTTGTACTCCTTGCTGATGCCAATGTATTCCTGCACGTTGGCCTCGGTAACGGTAGCACCTTTGGGCAAATTCAAAGCAAGTTTATCGATTTCGTTGGCTATTTTACTCAAATCCGTGCCAAGGTACTCGGCCATCAATGCTGAAGCGGCGTGTTCTATACCCAGTTTTTGGGATTTGGAATAACCCGCAATCCAATCGGGCACTTGATTGTCATACAGCTTTTTACTTTCAAAAACGAGGGCTTTTTCCAGCAAAGCTTTCCCGAATTTAGTGCGCATGTCGAGCTTTTTGTGCTTGTAACACAACACAAAAAGCGTTGTCGCCATGGGTTTTTCAAGGTATGCTGCCAAATCGGCGATGCCTTTCATGTCCTGCGCTTCACGCAATACAATGACCTGCCTTTCGGCCATCATGGGGTAACGGCGCAGGGCATCGAGGAGGGGCATGGGCTCGGTGTCCTTGCCGTACAACACCGTTTGATTAAAACTACGTTCCGCTTCGGGAAGCGCATGATCTTCGATGGCTTCCGCTAAACGGTCAATAAAAAAAGGTTCCTCCCCGTGCAAAAAATACACGGGGTGGAACCTCTTGGCCCTAATGTCGCGCAGAATGTCTTCAAAACTCATGGGGCGAAGGTAAAAAACTAAGTCAACAGTCAACAGCCAACAGTCTAATAAGTCGACTGTCGACTGTCGGCTTAGTTTATCGCGAAGCCTTCACCAACCGCTTAACAACCACATTTTGTCCGTCGTTCAAACGCACGAACAGCATGCCGTCGGGCATGTTTGTAAGTTCGAGGGAAACGAACGTTGTGCCTTGCGAAACGTGCTCTGTGCGCAGGATTTTGCCCGATGCGTCAACCAATTCTACCGTACAATCGCTGTTAAGCGGTTGTTCAAAACGGATGTTGGTTTCCGAAACGGCCGGGTTGGGCGCCAGTTGCCAAACGATGCCGTTTTCAGGTTCGTTGGTGGAAGTGCCAATGACCTGAATGCAGTTCGACAAGCGGCTACAGCCGTTTTGGGTTACAAACACCGCGTATTGTCCGGTAGCTTCAGGAGTAAAGCTTTGGCCAATAGCGTTTGGTACAGGCAGACCCGTCGAGCAGTTGATCCACAGGTAAATTGCATTTTGTGCCGTGGCCGTCAGGGTGTTGCCCGAAAGGGTTACGCTGTTGTTCACTGGTGTTACCAGCAGGTTGAGCGTAACGGTGGAATCGCAGCCGTTGGCGGCAGGATACACGGCGGAGTACACACCTGGCGCGGTTACGAAGCTGCCGTTGAAGAATGTCGAATCGCCTTCACAGAGGCTCTGGTTGAGTGTTGTTATTTTGTTGGGCAACACGGTGAGCAGCAGTCCGATAAGGGAGTCACAACCTGCCACGGTGGCCAAAATTTCGGTGTATGCGCCGCTGATGGTCAGGTTTTGTCCAAAAAAGCTATACGATTCTCCCTGGCAAATGCTGACAACGAGTACCGTTGGCGGAACGTCCTGGTAAATGGTTAGGTTGACCGTTACCATGGAGTCGCAGCCGTTGGCGGCAGTGAAAACAAACTGGTAGGAACCCGTCTGGTTCAAAACGGAGCCACCGTATTCAAACGGATCGCCATTGCAGGTGCTTGCATCAAACGCGCTGCTGAGCCCAGGAAGCACCGTAAGGTTTAACGTGACCGTGGAATCGCAACCGTTCACGTTTGTGAATCCAGCCGTGTAAATGCCAGTCTGTTCGAGGATTTCACCATTGAACGGATAGGAATCGCCTGCGCACAAAATGATGTTCAGGCTGGTAGCATCCTTGGGTAAAACCGTCAGATTGAGGGTAACGATGGAATCGCAACCACCAATTGCTGTGTAAATTACCGAGTAGGTGCCGCTAACGTCAAGTTCCTGACCGTCGAAAAGATAGGTATCACCTCCACAGATGACGGCATCTTCCGAGGAAATCAGTTTCTCATCTACGCTCAGCACAAGGGTCACAGTAGAATCACAGCCGTTGGCGCCGGTGTAAATGGCAGTGTAGGTGCCAGACTGGTCCAACTGTAGGCCATCAAAAGTGTAGGACGTACCTTGGCAAATTTGAGCGGTAATGCTGCTCGACGATTGCGGAAGGACTATTAGCTGCAGGGCAACTACCGAGTCGCAACCGTTGAAAGCTACGAGCACATCAATGTAAACGCCAGCTTCGGTAAGATCTGCTCCGTTAAAATCATACACGTCGCCAGCACAAATGGTTGACTGCAACAGTGTTTCGGAAATGGGCAACACATTCAAGGTAAGCGACACCGTAGAGTCGCAGCCGTTGGCCGCAGGCAAAACTGCGTTATACATACCTGCTTCAAAAACCACTTGTCCGTTGAAATCATACGTTTCTCCATCGCAAATGGTAATTTCCACCGATGAAGCACTAACCGGCAATACCGTCAGCGAGAGGTTCACCGTAGAATCGCAGCCATCAACCGACTGGAATACAGCAGTGTACGAACCGGCCTGATCGAGATCAACACCGTCGAAAGTATAGGTGTCGCCATCACAGATGGCGGCGGCCACGTCCAAAGCAAATACCGGATTTACAGTGAGTACAAGGGTTAAGGTAGAGTCGCAACCGCCCACAGCAAAAAGTGCCTGGGTGTAGGTTCCCGACTGTGTCAGTTCGTTGCCATCAAACGTAAAAGTCTCTCCTTCGCAAATGGCAGCGGTGATGGTTTGTGCGAAAAACGGCACAAAATTGAGCGTAAGTGTCACTGTCGAGTCGCAACCGTTGAAAGCCTCGAGCACGGACGTGTACACGCCTGCAAGTGTGAGGGTTTCTCCGTTGAACTCGGTGCTGGTACCGTCGCAAAGGGTAAGCGCCAGGTTGGTTTCAGCCAAAGGCAGTACCGTGAGGTTTAAGGTTACCGTGGAATCACAACCGTTGAAGGCAGGAAGAACAACCGTGTAAGTGCCTGTTTCATCCAACAAGTCACCATTAAAATCATAGGTATTGTTGGCACAAATGGTCGCAGCAATGGCGGTCGCAGCATTGGGAAGTTCGATCAGTGTAAGGGTTACAGTCGAGTCACAACCGTTGAAGGCCTCGAGTACCGCAGTGTAGGTACCTGCATCGGTAAGCAATTCACCGTTGAAAGGATAAAAACCGCCTGCGCAGAAAACACCTTCAAGAGCGGTTTCGGACACAGGCAGTACGCTGAGCGCCAGCGCCACCGTGGAGTCGCAACCGTTGGCTGCGGTAAACAGGTAAGTGTAGTTGCCAGCAGTATTCAATGTTTCGCCGTTGATGACAAATGTTTCGCCTTCACAAATGGACGCCAATAGGTTGGTAACCGAAAGCGGCAGAACGGTCAGGGTGAGGTTTACCACCGAATCACAACTGTTGAAAGCTGTATATGTCTGGGTGTAGGTACCGGCTTCGGTGAGTAAGTCTCCATTAAAATCATAATCCGAACCGTCGCAAATGGAGGCTTCAAGCGCCGTCTGCGACAAATCCCTTACCGAAAGTGTAAGTCTGACCGTGGAGTCGCAGCCATTTTCTGCTGCAAGAATTTGCGTATAAACACCTTCATCAGACAGGGTATCTCCGTTGAAATCGTACGTTTCATTGGCGCAAATGGTGGCTTCGATGGAGGTCGAAAAAATGGGCAACGTTGAAAGTGTAAGCGTCACCACCGAATCGCAACCGTTGATGGTGGACAAAGAATCGACGTACACTCCTGGAGCCGATAAGGTATCGGTGCCGAAAACATACAAATCGCCGGTGCAAATGTCGATGTTAAGCGCCGTTGACAGGTGGGGAAACACCGAAAGCGCAACAGTCACAGTGGAGTCACAACCACCGAAAGCTTTCAACGAATCAACATACACGCCGGGCAGTGCCACAATGGTGTCGCCGAAAGTGTATGTTTCTCCTTCACAAATGGATTCCTTCAATTTGATGTCGAAAAAAGCTACGACTTCAAGTGTAAGCACTACGGTGGAATCGCAGCCGTTGAAAGCTGGATAAACCGCCGTGTAGATTCCGCTTTGGGTGAGTTGTTGCCCGTCGAAGGTATAAAATGAACCGATGCAAATGCCAATCCGCAGATTGGTCTGGGAAGTGGGAAGCACCTCCAGGAAAAGTGTTACCACCGAATCACATCCATTGAATGCCGTGTAAATCTCAGTGTATACGCCTGGGTTAAACAGGTCTGTTCCGCCAAAATTGTACGATTCGCCACCACAAATGGTAACATTCAGATCGGTTTTGGCCACCGGCAAAACGATCAGACTGAGCGTCACCGTTGAATCGCAGCCGTTGAAAGCCGGGAAAATGGCAACGTAAATACCGCTCATGTTGAGGTTCGCACCGTTGAAGGCATACGTTTCATCATCGCAAATCTCCGCTTCCACCGCATTGGACGAAGTTGGCAATACGCTCAGGATCAGCGTCACGGTGGAGTCCGAACCGTCGGACGCCGTAAGCACAACTTCGTAGGTGCCGGTCTGGTCGAGCAGTTCACCGTTGAAATCGTACGTTTCGTTGGAGCAGATGCTCGCTTCAATGATGGTGTCGCCGGGCATGTGCGTTACCGGCGCTTCGGCGCGAAGCGTGGCATTGAACCCGACTATAAGAAAGAGGAAAAGCAGCCCGAATTGCTGCAAATGTTTGCACCGAAAGAAAGTTGGCGCAGCAAGGATAATTGGTAAATAGGACATGTTTAAAATAAGATTAATTAAAAAATCATGGGTGTATAATCAGGGCTACACGCCAAAAGCGGGAAGCCGAAAATTCGAATGCAGAAGCTTTAGGATCATGTGCTACACGGTCGATTTAACGGCACGGTAGAAAATGCATAAAGCCCGGACGCAGGTCCGTTGAACAAAAGAATCAGGAAAAGATTAGACACGCCGGATTAGAGCCAGCGTCGAAGCTATACGGGAAAGTAAGCTTTTAACATTCAGCGAACAAACTGTGGCGACACCACAAGATCTTTTGATCCGGGTGTGTACACATAAAATCCCTCGCCGCTCTTCGCGCCAAGTTTACCGGCCATGACCATGTTTACAAGCAATGGACAAGGCGCATATTTGGGATTGCCAAACCCGTCGTGCAATACGCGCAAGATGGACAAACAAACGTCGAGACCGATGAAATCCGCCAATTGAAGCGGTCCCATAGGATGGGCCATACCGAGTTTCATCACCGTATCGATGCCATCTACGCCGCTTACGCCTTCGTAAAGGGTGTAAATGGCTTCATTGATCATGGGCATCAGGATACGGTTGGCAACGAAACCAGGGTAGTCGTTTACTTCTACGGGAACTTTGCCGAGTTGTTTCGACAACCGCATGATTTGTGCGGTCACGCCATCGGTGGTGGCATAACCACGGATCACTTCCACCAGTTTCATTACCGGTACCGGGTTCATGAAGTGCATGCCGACCACTTGCGCAGGGCGTTTGGTAGCAGCTGCGATCTGGGTAATGCTGATGCTGGAAGTATTGGTAGCCAGGATGGCAGATGCCGGAGCATGCTGGTCCATTTCAGCGAAAATTTTAAACTTCAGGTCCGTATTTTCCGTGGCGGCTTCCACCACCAAGTCGGCGTGTGCGACGCCTTCGGACAATACGCTTGCCGTGCGGATTCGGGCGAGTGTTGTGGTTTTGTCTTCCTCGCTCAGGGCCCCTTTGGCAACTTGGCGATCGAGGTTTTTGGAAATGGTGACCAATGCTTTTTCCAAAGCTGCGGGAGCAACATCGATGAGGGTGACATCAAAGCCGTGTTGGGCAAAAACGTGGGCTATGCCGTTGCCCATGGTGCCTCCGCCAATGACCGCAATGTTTTTCATACGTTGGTAAAAGTTGGTTGAATACGGCAGCAAAGGTGCAGTATTGCAGTTGAATTTAAGACGGCGTTTTTTTCTTTTTTTCTGAAACAGATTTCGGTGCTTTTTCAACAAACTGACTGTCTTCAAACAATACGGCAGGATCCATTTCCAGGGGCGTCTGAACCACCTCACCGTCTACCTTACTTTGAACAAATATTTCAGGCCACATAAGGCTACCCTTTGGAGAAACCACAACCTCCATAAAGGTATCCTCGCTGGCAAATATCTGATAGGATGCTGATCCGTCCAGCAACCACCGGCTCAGTTGGTTGGAAAAATCGTTGAGCCTTATCTCTCCGGTGTCCCATAAAGCGGCAACCCAAAATGGTTCAGCTTCCATGATGCGTAAAATCTTGGGCGTAGGTTTTGTGTCCATAGGAATCGTCATTTTGCAGGATATACCGTTCGCCCGTAAGGTACCCCATTCGGATTTCAACAAGGTTTTATTTTTTCACCCAACCCACCATCACCGACGGTGTAAGCCCCAAAACCTGGTGCCATTCGGTAGCTGCATCAATGCTCAAACCGTTGTTCAAACGCAGTCCGGCACCCAGGGCAAACCGGGCAGGACGACTGCGTACACCCACCCTGAAAACCACTTTTTCCAGCGGACGGTATTCCAAACCGCATTTTATCTGTCCCGTGCGCTCCAATTCTTTTTCCACTTCAGCAAGTAAAGCAAATACTGTGCCCGGCCGCCAGGCGCCGCCCAGGGACAACACCGTCGGCAACGGTGCGTACGACAGTTTTTGCTGCAAAGGATTTTGTATGCGGGATGCCAGCCACACCTCCGGCAATACCCTGGCCAAAAAACCGATGCTAAACGTGATTCCCGTTGCCGAACCATATTCCGCAGCCGACAGGTGCAGTACATCAGCACTGGCGCCTAAACTCCAGTTTTGAGCCATTTTTCGACCGTAAAGCATCCTTAAGCGCTGCTCGCTGTATGCATCGATACCTGAATGCACGACATCAATGCCGGCGCCGCTGTTGCTGCCAACGCGAAAAAGTGCCTGTGCCTGGGCAAACCGCCAGTCTGTGATTCCGTATGGCACTGCCGAACCCGCTCCCGCGTAGGTTTTTTGTGCAAAAGCAGCAACGGCCTCGTTGCTGAAACCGGCGCTGGGATCGGAAAAAGCCAGCGTAGCGCCGCCGAGCCCCATCGCAACCGCATGGTCGAATGGGCGCATGAATACCTGGGCATGAGCCAAAAGAGGTAAGGAAAAAAGAAGCTGGAAAATGAAATGTATCATCCGGAAACAAGTTGAGGCCAAAGGCCTTGTACATGTGGCGTTGAAGCATATCAACGCAGGATCCGGAAGGATAAGCCCAAAAAAAAAGAGGGGTATGGGCAAAAAAAAGCCCCTCACCGCGAGCCTATCCGGAGGGGCAACCATGAGATTATAATGGTTCCATTGATGGGTGGAAAGGCCGCGCCGAAAGCTTGGCAAATCACACTTTACAAAGTGTAACCACTCGAAAAAAAGTATTAATAAAGAATGAATACTTTAAAATCGGGCAAATCTCGGTTGTAAATATTGGGATGGATAGGACATGCGATTAAAAAAAAGGCGCGCTCTTTTTAGAGCAGCGCCACAAACATACACCTGTTTTATATTTCACCCAACTTTTTCGTGCAATTTTTTAATGAACCTCCGTCACCCCGTTGTTTTTTTGCGCTCCTTGAAATCGATGCGCAAAGAAAAAATGTGCGAATACCGCACCTGCGATACGTCGCCGATGTCGGTTAGGGCATAATCCAACTGCACCTTGCCCAGGCGCATACCCACACCGAAGTTGGGTTGCACCGTCATGTTTTCCTTGTTGGGATCAAAATCATCCTTCACCTTTTGGAAATTGCCTACGCCTGCGCGAAGCTGTACATACCCTTTGTAGTTGGCTTCGAGGCCGAAACGCGGGTCCATGTTGATGCTTTCCGAACTAACCAGCACGTTGCGCTGTCCGTCGGTGGTAAAATCCAGATCGAGTGCCGGCAGCAGGGTCGTGTTTTCGCCCAGGCGAATAAGGTAGGCGCCGCCGAGGATGAAACGCGGCTTGGTAATTTCCGTATTGCTCACAGGTATCTCATTACCGGTTTGCTGGTAAACTTCTTTTTCCCTTTCGGTGAGGGTAAACGACCAGGCGTTGAAGGTGGTGGTAATGTCGCGTGCCATGATGCCGAGCCGGAGCCCGCCCTTTCGGTATTGCGCTCCGAAATCGGCACCGAAACCCCAGCTGCTGCCAATGTCACCCACAACCCGGCGCACCACTTTTATGTTGCCGCCGAGCGAAAACGCCGGATTTTTTTTCAACTTGGTGGCATAACTGCCCATGAGGGCATAGTCGGCGGCAGAAAATGGCGACACATTGTCGTAGTTCACGCTTCCATCCACAGGATCCACCAGATTGATGGTGTAGGGGATGTTGTCGATACCGAGACGTATGAGTGAAAACGCAATATAGGAGCCGCGTTCTTTGTTGAGTTGTTTGCCAAATCCAAGGTAATCGTACTGCGAAACACCCACAAACCATTCAGCGTGCATGGCAGCCAGTTGAAACGGAGCTTCTATACCTGCCATTCCGGCGGGGTTCCAGTAGGCTGCGGTGATGTCGTCCACCAGTGCTGTTTGTGCCCCCGCCATACCATGGGCGCGGGCGCCCACGCCAATGGCTAAAAAATCGTTGCTGTATTTTTGTGCCTGAACAGCAGAAATGCCCACAATGAGCAAAAGGAAGGGTAGAAATGTTTGCTTTGGCATAATGTGCTACTTTAGCGAGACTTTTTGGCGCCATGGCCCAACCCCGATGCGCAAAGATGACGTCGATTGTGGTACACAAGGTTGCCTGAAGGCAAATGTAAACCAGGATTAAATGGTTTGGCAGGATTTGCAGGATTGGATTTTCTGATTTAAGTGGATTTACATGACCTTTGCGCTACCCTACAACCTCCTATGTTTTTTTCACACAACCTTTTCATGAAAAAATTACTTGTACTTTTATTGCTTTTTTCTGGTTTGTACTCCACCGCCCAGGAATCACTCAACATGTCCCTGCTTGGCCATTGGGACGACGATTCCCTTCCCACCGCTTCACCTGGCAACCTCAACCTGCAATACAGTGGATGCTGGGCCATGGCCATCAACGGCAGTGAAATTGCGGTGCTCGGCGGTGCCCGACATGTGTTGTTTTTCGACATTACCAACCCCGCACAACCCGAACTCATCGGCAAATTCCTTGGCACCGCAACCACGGTTTGGCGCGAAATGAAATCGTATAAAAACCGCATTTACGCCGTTTCCGACAACACCACGGAAGGCATGATGATTTTCGACCTCTCGCAGGCGCCCGATACCATCATTCAAACCTATTGGAGCAACGCCATTTTCAACAACAGCCATACCATCACCCTCGATACGGTTTCAGGCCGCATTTACCTCAACGGTTCCAATTTGGGTACGGTGGGCATCCTTGACGTAAGCCAAAATCCCGATGCACCGCAACTGCTCAATGGGACCTTTTTGCCCGGTAACTACATCCACGATTCGTATGTGCGCAACGATACCTTGTATGCCTCCTCGGGTTTTGATGGTTATTTTGTACACGATCTCACCGATCCGCTCAACCCGGTTACCCTCGCCAGTGCCACTACCGGCGGCTACAACCACAACTCGTGGCTTAGTGCCGATGGCCATTATGCCTATTATACCGAAGAAATTCCGGCCGGCAAACCCATCCGGATCGTAGACCTGCAGGGACTGAGCGACCCCATGCCCGAAATTGAAGTGATTGGCGGTTTTCTCGATAACCTCACAGCCGGTGCACCTCCGAGCGCCATTCCGCACAACGTATACATCAAAGATACCCTTCTGTTCAATTCGCAGTACGAAGACGGTTTGCTGGTGTACAGCATCGCCGATCCCATCAACCCCATATTGATCGCCTATTACGATACCCATCCGCAAAACGTGGGTCAATACAAAGGTTATTACGGCAACTGGGGCAACTACCCTTGGCTGCCTTCAGGCACCATTGTGGCTGGCGACATGCAAAACGGTTTGTTCCTTTTGCAACTCGGCGCCTCAGTATCGGTAGGCCAGCCCGTGCAAAAACTTGATGTACTGCTCTCGCCCAATCCAGCATCGGATGTGCTTCGTGTACAAGTACCCATGGCCGACGGTGGCTGGTCGTACCAACTGTTCAACACTGCAGGCGTATCGTTACGTCAGGGCTACCAACTGGGCAACGATGCAGTTGAAATAGCAAGGCAAAACCTGAGTGACGGTTTTTATTTCATCAAAATTAGCGATGAAAAAGGAAACCAAACGACCAAAAAGGTGGTGTTTAATTGAACTTGAAACAACACTTTAATCCTTCGGTGAGATGTCACCTCACCAAAGGCACCTCCCTCAAGGCGTTAGCGAATCCCAACCATCCTTCAGGCCCTTGCTTTTGGGGGGCAAACAAAGAGGGTGCGGCCGTATGGTCGCACCCTCTTTGTTTGCCCCTAAAAGCAAGGGTTACTAAAAAAACAGCCCTCCGCCCGTTCTCATTCGAACGGGCTGGAGGGCCCCCGCCTTCGGTTTTATCTTCAAGCTGCCTATGCAGCGTTGGTATCTTTTGGTCGTGAAGCTTTCTTCGCGGTTAAGCGGCGATCGCTTGACGTATTTTTATAGAACGTGCTTTTTGAAAAAACGTTGCGAAAAAGTTACATTTTTTTTAAGAACCGGTCAAAAGCACTTTGCATTTCAAAGTTTGTGGCAAACAAAAAAACGTTTATCGCAAACGTTTTTGATGATGCATGTACCAATTCATTGATTTGACGCTTTCGCCATAACATGGGTGCAAAGAAAAAGCTTTTTTTGAATTGTTGCTACTATCCTCACGAATAATTGCAAAAAAATGATACTATTTTTTCAGGGAACGGTAGGTCATGGCAAAGGAACGGTTGCAACATCGATGTTTTCGGCGCAGCCGAAGTGTTTTTGTGGGCAAGCTTTTCGGCCGTGAAGCCCACAAGGACGGCAGCTAAGGCTGCCCGGAGGCACTTCCACAACCCACTGTTTATCGGACAAAGGTCCAAAACCGAACGACGGCAGGGTTGAACAAAAAATGGCGGTAACGGGTGCATTGACGGCGGAGGCCATGTGAAGCGGTGCCGAGTCGTTGACGTAGTTCATGGAGGCGTTGTCCATCAGCGCTGCCGATTCGAGCATGGAAAGTTGTCCTGCGAGGTTTACAACCCCTACCCGGACGGCGTCATTGGCGATGGCCTGACAGGCATCCCGATCGTCGGGGCCGCCGAGCAAATACACCGTACAGTTTTCCGGCAGACGTTGGATAAGCTCCGTCCATTTGTGGGCCGGCCATTGTTTCGTAAACCACACCGAGGTGGGCGCCAAACAAACGTACAGCGGCGTTTTTTGGGTGATCGCCCAGGTTTTATCGTAATCGGCCTGCGACGGGTACAAACGTGGGCGTTCAAACTTATCGTCTTTGCACAGGTGCCGGATCAGCGACAGGTTGCGGGCCACCTCGTGGGTACCGTCGCCGATGTTGTGCGGAAATTTTTTGGAAAAAAGGAAGGCAAACGGATTTTTATCAAAACCGATGGTTTCCCGGGCGCCGGAAAAAGCGGTTAGGAAGCCGGA
>Ga0105048_10009230_pt1 | contig 15718 bp, 12 predicted proteins | sample MAT05_FD_78382 | JGI IMG/M metagenome (GOLD analysis project Ga0105048, IMG submission 78382) | Freshwater microbial communities from Lake Fryxell liftoff mats and glacier meltwater in Antarctica - MAT-05 | ecosystem: Environmental > Aquatic > Freshwater > Ice > Liftoff microbial mat | place...
ATACGACGTTTTTTCCGCGTGGCTCAACGGGCCGGGCACCAAAATCGCGTTGAGTTGCCCGGAGTGCTACTGCGAATCAAAAAAGAGTGGCAGCGATTCTTTGAACGCGTCCTTGGACTGTGATGCATCGAGCAGGAGCTGTTTGCCGAGTTTATCCTGTCCAATGAAAATGGCATAAACTCCGGCGTACCACTGGCGATCAGCCTGGGCATTTTCCTTGGCGGTTTTGATGAAATATTCTGCCATGGTCGAGAGGGCCTCGGGCGGAAGTTCCGACCACTTGATTTCGATGGCACCGTATTGGGTGGTGGCACCGATGACGTTGTCGTTGGCTTTTTTAATGGGTCCCGTGGTCTTCGTTCCGTTGGTCCTGGTAAGTGGCTCGGGGAATCCGGTGGAGTTGATGTCGTTGATGAGCACGCGTTTGAATCGCACGAGCCAGTCGGCTTTTTTCGAGAGGGCAAGCCGCTGGTTTTCCACGAAATTGTCTTTGGCCAGTCCCTCCACGATGGGGCGGATTTTCGCGAACTGACCGTCTTTAACAAGCACCCGGATTTTCGCCTCCTCCTCTTGAATGGTTTTCAGCAGTTGCGTGCGTTTTTCGGCGAGTTTCTTTGTTTCGTCGGCGCTGAATCCGGCGACTTTCTGCTGAAGTTCGAGCTCCATGGCGGAGAGTTTTTCCACCATCTTGCCCTGGAGTTCGACGGTGTCGCGCATCTGGCGGAGCTGCGCAAGCACAGCCTGATTTTCCTCGGGGGACTCCGCTTTTTTACGGGCGTCCTCGAGTTTCACGAAGGCTCCGGTGGAGGCCATGTACTTCTCCGCGAGCGGGAAATATTCTGTAATCCACTCGAAAGGAGCCTTGGGTTTGGCTTTGAGAAAGATGGAAAAAATTTCGTTCGTGCTGAGGTAATCGCCGCGGTGCCAGTTTTTGAGCGCGAATACCAGATTTGCCAGAGTGTCCACGTTGCGATTGGAAAAATTGCGGGCAGTATAAACTGTGACTGCCGCCGGGTCGGTCACGATTCCACTGGCATTGATGAAAAAGCTGGCGAGGACTTCATCCTCTTTTTTCTCCGAGAATAAACCCAGCGCCGCGAGTTTGCGGAAGGCGGTGACAGCCTCGGAGGGTTGGTCGGCGAGATAAGCCGACAGGCCTTCGTGGAAACGAGCCCATTGCATGAGGGGCGGTTTCGGTTTTTCGTCGGCGATCTTTTTGAAGGCGTCCTGGGCACTCACAAAGTCGCCGGTCAGCATCGTCTGACGCGCGTCCTCGTAGGATTGCTCGATCACCTCAGCCTGAAGATTGACGACCTTGCGCTGTTCGACCTTTTTCTTCTGCTCGCGTTCCTGTTCGTTGGAGAAGAGGTAATCGCGAAACACGTAGGCACCGATGCCGAGCACCACCACCATGAGAACGGAGATGCCGGTGATGATGCCGAGGATGGATTGGGACTCCTCGCTCTCGACGACGACGCGCTGTTTTTGGACCTTGGGTTTGTTGAGGCTTTCGAGGAGTTCGGTGCGCGCGTAGTTGAGGTGTTCGGTGAGTTCCTCGTAGGTCTGGTAGCGGCCCTCGGGATCTTTCGCGAGCATACGGTTGATGACGTAAGCTGTGGCGCTCGAAACATCGGGCGCGAAAGCCTGAAGACTGACCGCGGTGCTCTTGATGTGTTTCAGCGCGACCATCGAAGCGGTCTCGGCCTCGAAGGGCGGGCGTCCTGAGAGTGCGTGAAACAGGGTGCCGCCGAGGCTGTAAATGTCGCTGCGATGATCCTCGGGTTCATGGTTCAGTTTTTCCGGAGCCACGTAATAGGGAGTTCCCCAGACTTCACCGCGGGCAGCGGCTTCGTCTTCCATGAGGAGTGCGAGACCGAAGTCCACGATCTTGCCGGTGTGCGCATCGGCGAAAAGGATGTTGCCGGGTTTCACGTCACGGTGGATCAAGCCGCAGTCGTAGGCGGCTTTGAGGCCCTCGGCGATCTGCCCGCCGATTTCGAGCACCTGGATTTCCGCGATGCGCCCCTGGAGACCGATGAGCTGGTCGAGCGTGCCTTTATCCACGAGTTCCATCGCGATGTAGTACACACCGTCGTGCGAACCGTAGGAGTACACTTTGACAACGTTCGGATGATTCACCGACGCGGTGATCTGTGCTTCATGTTCGAATTTTTCGATGTACTCCGGTTTGGAACTGTGCTCGCGTTTAACGACCTTGAGCGCGATGGGTCGGTTCAGGTTGGAGTCGATGGCGCGGAACACCGTGCCCATGCCGCCTTCACCGAGGATGCCGAGAATGGTGAAATGCATGAACTGCGTGCGTGCACGGAGCGCGGTGCCGCAGATGGGGCAGTGGATCTGTGCGTAAAGTTCGTAGTCACTGACGTCGAGAAGCGTGGCGCAGTTGGTGCAGGGCTGAAGATGCTGTTTTATGGGTTGCTCCGCTGGAGACGCATCCAATTCATTGGGATCTGAGAAGGCAGGAGGGTCCAGAGGGTCGCTCATGAGAAGGCGGAAAGTATCAGCCGATTTGGCATTCGGCAACTCCGGCCTTGGCGGATGCGTGTCTGACGCGTACGAAGCACCATCAGGAGTATCCGGTTTCACTTGTTGAGAATAATCCTGAACCGGGATTGAAAACTGTGGTGGTTCGGGATGCTGAGCCTGCCGGATCGGACAACCGCTTCCTGAAGGTGCGGTTCCCGCGCTGGGCCGGGGCGTTTTAAAGCCCGTAAAAATCGGCGAACACTTGGCGATACACGTCGCGTTTGAACTGCGGAACCCAAGTGAGATCGAAAGTTGCAGGCCGGATCCAGCGCAGGCTGCGGAATTCCGGATGCGGCGTATCCACGATTATGGAATCGTCCGAACCCGTCAGAAGCACCCGGTAGTAATGTTGTCGCTGGCCATCGTAGCCACGCTTCTGCGTGCCGCCGGGAAACTCGTATTGATAGGGACCGCGGACCTCCTGAACCTCGTAGGATTCAGGGTGCAGTCCGATTTCCTCAAACAACTCGCGCGCGATGGCTTGGTAGTTGGTTTCGCCTGCGTCCACGCCGCCCTGAGGAAACTGCCATGCGCCTGCAACATCGCGACGTTCGCAGATGAGAATTTCACCCCGATCGTTTTCCACGATGGCAGCAACGTTTGAGCGGTATCGCACGGAAGAGGGGTAACAATCGGAGTGCCGTCGTGGCAAGCCTGCGCTATGGTGCGCACATGACAATTCCGGCTGTGGTGATCTCCCTTTTACGCGACTGGCGGCTTTGGGCACTGCTCGGGGTGGCGGCGTTGCTGAGTTTTTTGTATCAGATCCAGCCTGAACGTCAGGTGCTGCGGCATCAGCAAAAACTGCTTGATGCGTTTGCGGGAAAAAAGTGGGACAAAGCCGGGGCGCTGATTGCGCCCGACTTCTCAACGCGCTGGGGGCAGAATCGCGAATCGGTAATCGAGGATGCGCGGGGCGTTTTGCAGCACTATTTTGTGCTCGATATTCTGTGCGAAGAGCCAGTGTGTTTTGTGGAGGAAAAAACCGCGCGCATCACGACGCGCATCCGTATGGCCGGACGTGGTTCGCCCGTGGCGGAGTTGGTGAACCAGCGGGTCAACGAATTGCGGCAACCGTGGACATTTGAATGGGTGCGCCCGGGTTGGCAGACATGGAAATGGGAACTGCGTCGCGTCGAACAGCCCGAGCTTACGTGGACCGCGATGTAGTGCGGGAAAAGGGGTCGGAAAAGGGGTCGGTTGTCAATTCTTGACATAATTGGGCCTTCGTTGGTTCCATCCTCAGACAACTTGTCAAGAATTGACAATCGACCCCCTTTATGTGCACGCATGCACATATGCTCGGACTGGTACCTTTTGCGTGAACTCGCGGGCAACCGTGAGTGTTTTTTTCAAGTTGCCGGGTGCGGAAGTGACCTGCGTGATGAAATGGTCGGCGTTGTCCAAGACCAATGGTCCAACGGGCGGCTTCGGTTCCCGAGCCGACCCGAAGCCCGGTGCGGTCCTACGCTTTCTCGGTCTTTTTAACCTGATTCCACGCTTCGTCCATGGCGGCGAGGTCGCAATCCTCGAGCTTACGTCCGGAGGCGGTGATGAGTTTTTCCATGGCTTTAAACCGGCGCACAAATTTTTCGTTCGCTTTGTGCATGGCGACTTCTGGATCGATCTTCGATTTGCGGGCAAGGTTGACGACGGCAAAAAGCAGGTCACCGAGTTCCTCTTCGAGATTGTCCTGCTCGTTTGCATGGAGCGCGAACTCGGCCTCCGACAATTCTTCCCGCACCTTGACGAGCACCTCGACCGCCTCGGCCCAATCGAAGCCGGCGCGCGCCGCTTTTTTCTGAATATCGTTGGCGCGCAGCAATCCGGGCAAGGCGCGTGCGACACCGTCGAGCACGCTCGGAGTTACGCCGTTCTTGGATTTTTCCGCACGCTTGATCTGCTCCCATTGCGTGAGCACTTCGGCGGTGTTGTCGAGTTTGGTGTCACCAAAAACATGCGGATGGCGGCGCACCAGTTTTTCGGAAATAGCCTTGGCGACATCGTCGAGGGTGAACCGTCCGTCCTCCGAGGCGATCTGGGCGTGGAGCACGACTTGGAGGAGGAAATCGCCGAGTTCCTCGCGAAGATCAGCGTCGTTGTTGCGGTCGATCGCGTCCACGACTTCATACGCTTCCTCGATAAGATGGCCGCGCAGACTGGAGTGCGTTTGTTCGCGGTCCCAGGGGCAACCGTCGGCTGCGCGCAGGCGGGCAACGATTTTACGAAGTTGATCAAGAGGCTGCGGATTCATGTGGGAAGCTCTATGAGCCAGATTCGTGCGAGGCGCAAAGCAAAGTGAGGGGCTCTTACTCTTTTTCGTGATCTTGCTCTTGTTCCCGCAAGGGTGCCGTTTTCGGAGCAAGAGCAAGAGCGAGAGAAAGTGTAAGAAAGCACTCATGAAAGGCACGTTTGACGCCACCGGTTCGCGGGGATAAGGTGCAGGCATGATCAGTGTCACAGATTCAGCAGCCACACATTTGCGCGCTTTGCTTGAGGAAAAAGGGGCGGACGCAGGCTCCGGGCTTCGTCTATTTGTGGAAAAAGGCGGATGCGCAGGCTGGCAGTATGGCATGAGCATCGACGTCGTGCATGAGGGCGATGCGACGGTGGAACGCGATGGCATGAAGTTTTTTGTGGATGTCGAGAGCGGCGAAAAACTGCGCGGTTCGGTGATCGATTATTGCGACGATCTGACAGGAACGGGTTTCCGTATTCAGAATCCGAACGCCGCACGCAGTTGCGGTTGCGGAACATCGTTTGAAACTGCGGAGGCTGCGGCGGCATCGTAGGCCGTCGCAAAGTGTAGCGCGCGATGGCACGAGACCCTTATAAACGCCGCACGGACCGGCAGGCCCCGCCACGGGACGGACTTTTCGGATGGACGGTATTCATCCTGCTCCTCATCGGGTTCGCCTTCGCGTGCTGGATCGGATCGTACTACCTCTTCGGGAGGCCCGAAGATCCGCGCAGTTACGAGCTTTTAAAGAAACTGGGCAAAGTCGAACCGCCCAAACGTTTTGAACTCACCAAGGCACCCGGCGGACAATTTCTCAATCCGCAAAAGCTCTACGACAAGTACTCGACGATGTCGCTGTTGGATTTGGAAAATGAAAATGCGGAACTCATCCGCGCTTTTCTCAACAACTACGCGTCGCGCAAGCGGCTCGTGACCTACGTGATCGGCAGTTACAAAGTGACGACCAGTCAGGAGTTCAAGCCCGGCGACCTGTTCCCGAGCGGAATGGTGGCTTTGGCGCAGAGCAAGGATCAACCGATGGTGTTCATTGAGCATGTGTTCAGCGCCGACGAAAAGACGGTGCCGTCCTTGCAACGGTTGTTGCAGCCGGGCCTGGAATTTAAACTGGAACGCACGCTGGATGTCTCGGCGGTGATTCACGTGAGGAAGCTGGCCGAGGGGCAATTGCAGATCACGTGTGTGCCTCTAACCTATGGAAGTTATCAGCGTCCCGGCGAAGGGCGTTTCAGCCTAGAACCGCCTGCGGAGCTGAATCTGGCACCGGGATTTCCCCTTTTGCAGGGAGATAAATTTGCCGCTGCGCTTAAGTCCACGCCTGTTCCACCACGCAAACGCCTGACTTCCGCAGAACCGGGTGCCACGCCGGCTGGTCCGCAGTTGGTGCGCGCGGAGGAAACCCCGGTGCCGGAAGTCACGCCTACGCCGGCCGTTGCGGTGGCGGACGTTCTCGCAACCCCGACGCCGGTGCGTTCCTCGACGCCACGTCCGACTGTCGTCGCTGCACTTGCGATGCCGACGCCGAAGGCTGCCGCATCGATCACGCCCGAGCCCACGGCGGCCCCGGTTTCGCCGGAGGGCGTTCCGTTGCAACCATTCCTGCAAGCCGTGGCCACACCGGCAAAGGCGAACACCGGAAAAGTTTGGCGCACTTATGAACCGGGCCGCATGCCGCTCGGCAAGCTGGTGGGCGTGGAGGGTTCGGCGGAACTCGCGGAGCGCGGTGTAGGCTCGGAGCCGGTCTATCTCAAGGGCGATTTCGAAGTGCGTGCGACGGATGCCAACCGCGCTGTGCTGCGCACGAAAGACGGTAGCGTGCGCGTGATGGTGGATTATCCTGCGGGCAGCACGCCGCCTGCGGCAAAGAGCACGATCAATCGCGACGGCCAGCGTCCGTTCCAGATCACCGACGTCCGCCGCGGCGCCGACGGCACGCTCAATATCTACGTGCGCGAAATCACCCGTCCCTAGCCATCGCGCCGATGATTTCGATCAATGACGGTCCTGTGGCCGGCCCTTTCGCCGAGCGCATCGCGGCAATGTTCGGTCCGGACGGTGTCATGGCGAAGGCGCGCAATTTTGAGTACCGCCCTGAGCAGCAGGAAATGGCGCGCGCGGTGGCAGCGACGCTGGAAGGCTCGCGGCATCTTGTCGTCGAGGCGGGAACCGGCGTGGGAAAATCGCTGGCGTATCTCGTTCCTTCAGTGCTTCACGCGGTGGAACAGAAACGCAAGGCGATCATTTCGACCCACACGATCAACCTGCAGGAGCAGTTGATTTTTAAAGACATCCCGATCGTGCAGAAGCTGCTGCCCGTGGAGTTTGAAGCAGTGCTGGTGAAGGGCCGTCAGAACTACGTCTGTCCGTATCGGCTGCGGCGTGCACGGGTGAACTCCGGCGAACTTTTCACGTCACCGGAAATTGCGGAACTCGAGCGCATCCGCGAATGGGCTGAAGCCACGAAAGACGGCACGCTTTCGGACTTCGCGGTGGAGCCCGATCCGCAGGTGTGGAACATGGTTTGCAGCGAGCAGCATCTTTGCACGCAGAAGACGTGTCCGGCGGGCAGTGGCTGTTTTTATCAGGATGCACGCCGACGCCTGATAACCGCCGACCTCATTGTGTTGAATCACCGGCTGTTTTTTACGCAGCTCGGTTCGCGGGGTGAAACGAATGATGAGTCGAAGGGATATTTGTTCTCCAACGACTTCGTGATTTTCGATGAAGCGCACACCGTGGAGGGCGTGGCGGCCGATATGCTGGGGCCGAGCATTTCGCAGTTCGGGCTGCGCATGTCGTTGCACCGGTTGTACAATGAGCGCACGAAAAAGGGGTTGTTCACCGTGCTGCGCCATGCCGAAGGCGTGCGCACCATCACGGCGTTGCAGGAAAAAGCCGACGCCTTTTTCGACACCGTCATGCAGCGGGCGGAGTTTAAAAAGGGACGGGAGTTCCGGGTGCGCGGGCCGGATTTTGTAAAGGACACGTTGACGAACGAGCTGGCGAGTTTGCAGGCGCTCATCGTCGGGTTGCTCAAGGAAAACGAGGACGAGGGGCTGCGAAGCGAGTTGCAGGACACTGGACGTCGCATCCGCGAGGCGCGGCTCTCGCTTTCCACATTTCTTACGCACGCCGAGCCGGATTTTGTGTACTGGGTCGAGAAGACCGGCAAGACCGGGCAGTTTGTGAGCATGAACGCTGCGCCGGTGAACATCGCGGACCATTTGCGAGCGATGCTTTTCCGGGACACACAATGTTCGGTGATGACCAGTGCGACGCTGTCCGTGGGCAAACCGACGCTGGATTATTTTCGCGAACGCGTCGGCGCGATGGAAATCGAGGCGCGGCAGATCGGAAGTCCGTTTGACTACCAGAAACAGATGCGGCTTTTCATCGCGAAAAAGATGCCGGACCCGCGCGATGCCGCCTACGAAGATGCGCTGGAAGAGCGGATCAAACATTACACCGGGATCACAGACGGCCGCGCCTTCGTGTTGTTCACGAGCTATCGGCTGATGCAATCGATGTCCGACCGGCTTAGCGCGCCGTTTGAAAAAGCGGGGCTGAACCTGCTTGTGCAGGGGCAGGGCATGCCGCGGCACCGATTAATCGAGGAGTTTAAAAAAGATGGACGCCATGTGCTTTTCGGGACGGACAGTTTTTGGTCGGGCGTTGATGTGCCCGGCGAAGCGCTGAGCAACGTCATTATCACACGGTTGCCGTTTGCGGTGCCCGATCACCCGCTCATCGAGGCGCGGCTCGAAGCAATAGAAGCGGACGGCGGCGATGCGTTTTCGGAGTATTCGTTGCCCGAAGCGATTCTCAAACTTCGCCAGGGCGTGGGCCGTCTCATTCGCACGAAACAGGACACCGGCATCGTCGTGATCCTCGATCCGCGCATTCTCACGAAGCAATACGGCCAGGCTTTTCTGAGGGCGTTGCCGGAGTGTCCGGTGGAAATTGTGTGACTTTGCGCTTGTGTCAGCCGCGCATTCTTTTTGCATAGCGCCATGAAAGCCCTTCTCGCCCTCGAAGATGGTCGCTGTTTCGCCGGCAAGGCGTTCGGAACCACAGGCACCTTTTGTGCCGAGATCGTTTTTAACACGGCCATGACGGGGTATCAGGAAATCGCCACCGACCCTTCATATCGCGGGCAGTTCGTTGTCATGACTTATCCGCTCATCGGCAACTACGGGGTCAATGCAACGGACGCCGAGAGCGCTGCAACGCATCTCACCGGATTGGTGATCGAAGAACTTAGCCCCATCGCGAGCAACTGGCGCAGCGAGATCGCGCTGGGCGACTATTTTAAACAATCGAACGTCATCGGCATCGAAGGCGTCGATACGCGGGCGCTCACCAAGCACCTGCGCGAGCGGGGCGCGATGAAGGCGTGCATCACCACGGAAGCGCTCACCGAAGCGGAGGCCGTGGAGAAAGCGCGCACCTCGCCCGAGATCGCGAAGAAGGATCTGGTCGGCGAAGTGAGCACAAAAACACGCTACGTGTGGGATCCTGAAAGCAAGCTCAGCCGCAAGTGGACCATCGTCAAAGGCACGAACGGCGCGAATATCGAAATCGATCCGAACGGCGAGGCGTTTGAGAAACTGCCGCCGATCAAACATCGCATTGTCGCCTACGATTATGGCATCAAACACAATATCCTCCGCGAACTGAGGCAGGTGGGATTTGAAGTCACGGTGGTTCCAGCCCGCACACCGGTGAAGGATGTGCTCAAAGGCAAACCGGACGGTGTGTTTCTTTCCAATGGCCCCGGTGATCCTGCGACCCTCGACTTTGCCCACGCCACCGCCCGCGAACTCGTCGGCAAAGTACCGGTGTTCGGCATCTGCCTTGGGCACCAAATTCTCGGAACGGCGCTCGGCGGAAAAACCGAAAAACTCAAGTTCGGGCATCACGGCGGGAACCATCCGGTGAAAGATTTACGGACCGGCAAGGTGGCGATCACGTCGCAGAATCACAACTACGCCGTGGATCCGAAGACGCTGCCCGACACCGTGGAAATCACGCACATCAATCTGAACGACAACACCGTCGAAGGGATGAAGCACAAAAAGCATCCGGTATTCAGCATCCAGTATCATCCGGAAGCCGCGCCTGGGCCGAAGGACGCCATCTACTTTTTTCAGGAATTCGCCGACATGATTTCGGCGGCGAAAAAGAAATAGGATAAGTGCTTTGGCAGGGATGAACCGCTGGATCGTACGCCCATGGGCCAACTCTACCGCGCTTCGTGCGTGAGTTTTTGCGTCTGTCTGCCATGGTGCGCGCATGAGTGAACTCCTCGATATTGCCGCGCTCAAACAAGTTGCCCTGCACCAGCGCATTTCTGCCCGGGTTCATGGGCAGATCGATGCGCTTCAACAAAAAGTCACCTCATCTCAAAAACCCTTCTACGAACTTTCGCTGGTGGACGGCGGCGGAAAACTCACCCTTCGTGCGTGGAGCGATTCGCCTTCGTTTGCACAATGCGCCGCGCTGAAGTCTGGTCAATTTGTCGAAATCGAGGGCGAGTTTTCGCACAACGGAAGTTTTGGATTGGATGCCAAGGGATGGACCGTGCGCCTCTTGACTGATGAGGAAAAAGACGAGGTGCTGATTGGCCCTGTGGCGTTGCGGGAAAAGCAGGCGACGGACTATGCCTACCTTGTTGATACACTGGCGACATTGCGTGAACCACGGCTCAAGGCGCTTACGGCGCTGTTCCTGGCGGAATACGGGGAGCGTTTCCGGCGCACTGCCGCGGCGCGGAATTATCATCACGCGCGACGCGGCGGGTTAGTGGAACATGTGGCGGGGATGATGCGCGCAGCGGTGGCGATTGCGGGTGCGTATCCGCATTTGCACCGCGATTTGCTGCTGGCGGGCGTGCTGTTTCACGACTGCGGCAAGCTGTGGGAAAATGCGATGCCCGAGAACGGATTTACAATGGCCTACGACGAATTGGGCGAGATGCTCGGGCACATCACGATCGGGATCGAACTCGCCAACGCACTTTGGCGCAAGTTGCCGCTCGAAGACTGGCGCACCGAAGAACCTTCATCCGAGGAGGTGCGCCGTCATTTACTCCACCTCATCGCGTCGCATCACGGTTCGATGGAGTTTGGATCGCCGGTGGATCCGAAAACTCCGGAAGCGTGGGCTTTGCACTACATCGACAACCTTGATGCCAAGTTGGAGATGTTTGCCAAAGGGTACGAAACCGCCGCGCAGATCGCGCCGCGGATTTTTGAGCGGGTGCGCCCGTTGCCGGGCAACCTGGTGGCTCCGCTGCCGCTGTAGCCTTGGTCAGTGATCGTCGCTGGAAAATCGTGCTATTTTGCGACGATCAACGACCGCCGCCAAAACGCGCTATACGGTCAGGCGGATTTGAGGAAAATACCAGCACCGGTACTTCCTCGGAGAAGTCTTCCAAGTCTTCGAGCACCGGATCGCTGTGTTTGTGAAGATCGGTGAGCAGATGGACCTTGCCCTCGAAATCCTCGACCAGTGCCGAGCAGGTTTCGACCCAGTCGCCGGAGTTCAGGTACTCGGTGTCGCCGATCATGCGCATCGCGGGGGCGTGGATGTGCCCGCAGACCACACCATGGACGTCGTACTCGCGGGCGTATCGCACCACGGCTTCCTCAAATTTTCCGATGAAGGAAACGGCGTCCTTCACGCGCATCTTTACGTAGGAACTGAGCGACCAGTATTCTTTTCCAAACATTCTGCGCACGGTGTTCACCGTGCCGTTCAACCGGAGGAGCATTTTGTAACCGATATCCCCGACGAAGGCGAGCCACCGGATGTTTTGCACCACGGTGTCGAGTTCATGTCCGTGCATGATGAAAAGCCTACGTCCGTCCGCCGTTTCGTGGATGGCATGACGGCAGATCTGTACGCCGCCGTAATGGCCATGAAAATTGCCGACGAATTCGTCGTGGTTGCCCGGGATGTAGATGACACGCGTGCCCTTGCGCCCTTTGCGCAGGAGTTTCTGGATCACGTCGTTGTGTTCCTGCGGCCAGTAGCGCACGCGTTTGAGCGCCCAGATGTCGATGAGATCGCCGATGACGTAGAGCGTTTCAAAATCGTTATCGCGTAGAAAGGCGAGCAGCGCGGACGCGTTGCTTCCCTTCGTTCCAAGGTGAACATCGGAAATCCATGCGGAGCGATAGCGTGTCATATCCGTGAAACGCATACCGTCGTAAAACACGTTGTCAAATATTGGTTAAACAAACGCTTGCGTTGTTGCAGGATCGTTACACAACCGTCACGCGATTGTCACAAAGCCGGTGTCTTACCTGGGTTTTTGGTCAGCAAGTCGAGGCAGTCACGCGGATGGGCGGAGCACCAGCAAATCCTGATTGCCCTTTCCGATTGCATTGATTTTTCGGTTCAGCTGATCGTGAAAATATTCACCTGTTTACAAAAAAAGATCGTTCCTGCGCTTGACCGGACGGGCATTGCGGAGCAGTATCTTCTCGTAAAGCAGAGGCCACCAGCGAGTCGCTGAAGAGCCACTGCGATGATCTTTGAAAAGTGTGTTGGCGGACCGAAGAAGATGGCTTAAAAAGCTTGATTTCAGAGCCGACGCACGTCACAAAAATTTGCCCTGCGTTGTTCGAGTAAAGGCGGTAATCCCGATCCGGTAATCATTACAACACAGGAGGCCAGGGTGGGTGAGTTTTATGTCATGCCTTCATTGGAAGACAGCGGCCCACCCCCGGTTTTCCGCCCGTTAACCTTGAGGGAAACGGGAACACCGTCATAACGGCATCGGCGGGGCAATATTTTTCTCCCAAAAAAGGCGGGTGCCACGGCGTCCGCCTTTTTTGTTTTTTCAGAGATGATCCTAAATTCCGAGATGAAAGTTGATGGTGGATAGTTGATAGGTTGAATGTCAGCAACTTGAGTTGAACTAGGGCTTCACCCTGCGGATGAGGGAACCCTCCGGCGTAAGCCGCTGAATTCCAACAATCAACAATCATCTCTCAACCATCAACTGTCTTTCCAGGATGATGTTTGCGACGGTCATAGACCGACGGTACAGCTACAGCGCTTCAGTTTTCCGGCCGGGCGGCGTTGACACGCGGGACCCAGGTCGGGTCCTGCCGGCTGAGCGTGGGGTCCACTGCGGCGGGTGTGTCCACGAGGCTGGCCTTGGTTTGAAGGCCCACATGTCCGTCGCAAAACAGCACGGCGGTGTGCGCCTCAGGTCCCGTGGTGACGCGTCCGCGCCGGAAGACCACCTGGGCAGGCAATGCGCCGGGTGAATCGCCGGAAACCTCGGCAAGAAACACCGTGGCGGCGGGGTTTTCGATCTCGTGAATTTTATAAGGCCGATAGTCGGGAACGGGCTGGAGCCATCGGTTCATGCCGTAGGAGAAATAAAAGGCGTCAGCGGGCAGTGCGGGTTCTGCGGCGTCGAAGGGATCGATCCACAACGACTTTTTGCCAGGACGCGGTTGTTGTTCAGGCGGAAGTTGCGCAAGCTGCGGCAGCATCAAGTAGGTCGGCAAGGCGTTGAACCATGCAGTGGTGTCCTCAGCCGCTGGAGGCTTGGTGCCGACGGACGGCAGGGTGCTCTGGTTTTCGATCAGGTAAAGGTTGAGCGCGATGCCCCACTGCTGAAGATTTTGCAGACTGCCCGCTTCGAGGCCGCGTTTTTTTTGTCCAAGGAACCACGGGAAGATCATGCCCAGCAGAACGAGGAGCACGGTAACGCCAACGATCACTTCGCGGCGTGTGATCCCGGAGCAGCCTTGAGGCGCGCGTAGGCGCAATCCCCGGACATGTTCTGTATTGTGATGGCTAAATTTCATGAACCCAATCGGCAGTTGGCTGGAGGGGTTCCAAGGCGGGCAGCGTTTTTATGAAGTGAAGAAAAAAATCAAACTCCGAACCGGGGATGGCGGGAATCACTTTTTCTCCGGGTAAACCGAGTTCGCGTCGGATTACTGCGGCGAAAAACTCCGAGGTCACCACGTGATACACCGTTTCCTCGCCTGTCTTTTTCCAGATCCTGAGGCGCGGCAGTTTGCGCAGTTTATCGAGTTGTTCCCCGGTGAGTTCAACGCGATAAAGGCCCGAAACCCACGGCAGACTGTTGAACACCGTGCTCGCGTGCAAATTTCCAGCTTGCCACGGCGCACGGATCGATTCCTCGGAATAGACGACCACATCGGCGTCTTCCACCTTGGTGAGTGCCGTGAGGTAGAGGTTGAAAATATCCGGCTGTGACCAGGCGAGCGCGAGTTTGCCCACCACCTCGTCTTTTTCCCGAATCTGCGTGGCAAAAGGTGCGATGACTGCCAGCGCCTCCTTATCAGCCGGGGCGGTGTTAGCAGTCATTGGAACGACTTCGTGCGCCAACACTTTCCAGACACCCGATTCCCGCCGCAAATCGATGCGGGCCACGGTGAAGCCCTGATTTCTCCGCAGGATATTTTCTGAAACCGGCGGGGTCCAATCGGCGGCGGGCGATTTCCTCCAAACATCCTTTTCCGAACGTCCGTAGATGCGGTGCGCGAGAATGACGTCCACACCGAGTGCGGACAGTTTTTGCAGATACGCTGTGGGCGGGTCCTCGGGCGCTTCAAATTTCATCCACGAAAACAGCGTGATGTCGCCTGGTTTTTTTTCGCCGAGATCATGGAGGGTTGGAGCGTAATCGCGCACCGGGTACACCCCTTCGCGGACGGGACCGAACCACGCGGGAAAACGGAGCGGATCGAGTGCGGGGTCCATGTCGCCATGGAAATTGGAGATCAGGCGCAGTTGAAAACCGTCGAGCGTGAAGGCGGTTCCGATGGCGCTTCCCGGCATGGCGGGTTTTCCGGCGGCATCGGTGAACGGACAGAGCACCTTGGCTTTAAGTTTGCCGAGCGTGGATGGTGGCACATCGGCATCGAGGTTGCCTAGTGCGACCACGTCGTAGTTGAGAAGGTTGAAAAAGGCGGCGACGTTTTCGCTTTGCGTGGCGTAGCTGGCGAAGGAACCGCCGAGGCTGTCGCCCAGATCGACGAGCACGACTTTAGCTCCTGACTTTTTCGCCTCCTCGCGCACCTGTTTCACGTAACCAGAAATGAACGCGTAATGCTGCAGGCCGACGCCCTCGCGGATGCTCTCCGGATACACGTTACCGAGCAACCGCCCCGTCTGTAGCACGATCACCTCCGGTGCCCGAGCCTTGCGCAAGCACGCGGGGAGGAGGAAAGCAATAGCCGCCAATGCCAGCGGCAGCATTAATAAAAGCCTATGTTTATTTGATGTGTTCACGAATCCAACCCGGTTTTCAACGGCAATCAACCACGGCGCGCACTTTGGCACAATCGGCATCCAAGTTCAGCGTTCTCCGTCAACTCTGCAATCTCATTCCTTCCCATCTCGTGCCGAAGTTGGCGAGAGAAACGGGGGTGGACAAAACGTGCCGGACGTTTTCCGCGTGGAGCCATGTTGTCGCGAAGCTCTACGCGCAGTTGACCCATTCTATCGGACTCAATGACGTGTGTGATGCGTTGCGCCTTCACAGTGGCCCGCTCTCGGCAGTTCGCGGCTCGACCTCCAGAGTTTTCTGCCCAGTTTCGTCCTGATTGATACTGCCCGCCACAACGACGCCAAGCGTGCGCGCGAGGTATGCGCGAGGTATGCGCGGGCGTGCAGGCGGGAGCTTCCTGGCTATGGCGACACCGGAATCCGCGTATTTCCCAGCTTCCAGGTGTTGAGCTATGGGACAGCAGCGCCCTCATAGTGCTAATAACCTCATGAGGAAGTAGAAATTCTTAAAGCCATTTCTCAGTTTTGAGTTCTGTCCCGCTTTAACCCGAATTCCGAAGTTGGAGTTAAAAAATGGGGTTAAGTAGCGCAAAAAGCATGGCCGGTTGGGTCAGACGAATCCAACTTCGGCGA
>Ga0105048_10009231_pt1 | contig 15718 bp, 8 predicted proteins | sample MAT05_FD_78382 | JGI IMG/M metagenome (GOLD analysis project Ga0105048, IMG submission 78382) | Freshwater microbial communities from Lake Fryxell liftoff mats and glacier meltwater in Antarctica - MAT-05 | ecosystem: Environmental > Aquatic > Freshwater > Ice > Liftoff microbial mat | place...
CAATGTATACAACCTGAAAGGACGGTACCCCATCAATCCGCAAACCGAAAGACAATACATGCTTCAGGCCCTTAATTGTGTACACGAAGTGCGCATCAACAAAGGTTTGGGCATCCTCGATTTTGAAGGGGAAATGGCGGAAATAAAGCCCGATGTGTTTTTTGTAAACGAAGACGGTCATACGCCCGACAAAGAACAATTTTGCCATGCAAGTGGCGTAGCCTATGTGGTAGCCAAACGCAAACCACACGGCGGTTTGCCGACGCGCAGCACCACGGCTTTGAGGGTGGAATGCACCATACCATACCGGCTCGATTTGGCGGGCGGCTGGCTCGACCAGCCCTGGGTGTCGGAACATTGCTCGGGTCCTGTGCTCACCATCAGTCTGGAGCCCACCCACGAGTTCAACGACCGCAGCGGCATGTCGAGCAGCACGCGCAAAAAAGCAATGGAGCTGTGGCGCACCGCCTTGCCGAGTGGCGACCCGGAAAAACTGGCGAAAATGCTGTTTGCTTTTGAAAATCCTCCGGGTACCAAAGAAGTGGCTGGTTCGCAGGACGCCATCGGCATCGTGTTTCCGGGTTTGAACAAGCTCAATTACAACGGCAGCTACTGGCCCGAAAGCATCGAAAGCGTGCACGATGAAGCAGTTTTGAGCTGGCTCGAGCAGCATTTGTGGCTCATCGGTTTGGGGCCACGCCAAAGCGGTTACAACGTATTGGACAACACCCACATCACGCCTTCCTGTGCCATGTCCCTTGCGCATGCTGCCGATGCTGCTTGGCGGGCCATCCTCAACCGCGATTGTGGGGCCTTCGGCGAAGCCTGCCGCGACTCGTTTGAGGCCCAGATCGCCATGTTTCCCAACATGGTAGACGATGGCATCCGCGCGCTCATCGAACAATACAGCAACCAGGCCCGCGGCTGGAAACTCAGCGGCGCGGGTGGGGGAGGGTATTTGGTTTTGGTGAGTGACATGCCGGTGGAAAGGGCAATACGTTTGAAAATACGACGCATAGAGCGCGAACTTTAGCTCACCGGGGGGTCGGCCTTCAGGCCGACACCGGGCCGACGGACTTCAGTCCGTCGTTTGTATCCTGCATCTTTTTTACAGGAGGGTGGATTGTGTTGTTTGGATTTTCGAGGTGCGACGGAATAAATTCCGTCGGCCCGGTGTCGGCCTGAAGGCCGACCTCCCGGCAAATCCCATTTCCCCCTATGTTTTTTACACCACTTCCCATATATACGTTCCCATATATGCCACATGCATTGATGCATATATACACCCGAAGTGGCCATATATGGTTCATGAATTTTTAGTGTATATATCGGTTTTTGGCTTCGCATACATACAAAACGCACAAGGGGTGCGGCTTTCAGCCCGCACCCCTTGCGTTGTTTTACCCAATGAAAAGTGGTTTGTGAAAAAACGTGTGTTTAGATCCCTAAAAATCAATGGAATCCATCCTAAAATAGCGCAAATCACTCTAATCCTGATTTAAAAGGTAAAAAGGTAAAAAACCTAAAAAGAAACCGCCCTGGCGAGACGGAAGCCAAGGTCGTCGTACCGAAAGTCCGGCGTGTTGTATAGGCGATTGGCAACGCGGCAACTCTGCGGGCTGTTGCCCCACGAACCGCCACGAGACACGCGGTCGGAGCCGGACGTAGCGCCGGTAGGATTGGTTTGGCGTTCAACCATGGACTCACCAAAAAGAATTTCATGCGTTTCGCTGTAGGACTTTACCAGGGTTATAAACCGGTGTTCTGATAAAGCTTTACTTGACTTCCATTGTGGATTGTTTCGAACAGCTTTGTGTCTGATCACCATATTTAATTCGTTTTTTGGTAAAAAAATCTTGATTATCAATTTGTTACACCGAAGAGAATCTATATAACCAAAGTATAAGAAAAGACGTGCGTTTTTTGTTATCTCTTTCCGTTTCGACAACCTATTTTTACCTTTCGAACTGTAAAATCCCAATTCCAAAATCATGCGTACCCTTGTTGCTACCTTATTTCTTTTTGGCTTAGTTCCATTTTCGGCGTTCGCCCAGCGCGACTTGGAGGTGGCTTCAGCCAACCAAAAACGCATTGCCCTGGTGATAGGCAACGGCGCTTACCAGCATTCCTCACCGCTCGTGAACACCATCAACGACGCCAACGCCATAACTTCCGCGTTGCAAAGCCTGAACTTCAAGGTGATCCTGGTGAAAAACGCCACCGACCGCCAAATGGACGAAAAACTTCGGGAATTCACAGCCCAAATCGAAACCGGAAAATACCCAGTGGCCCTGTGCTTTTACTCCGGCCATGGTCTCCAGGTGAACGGCGAAAACTACCTCGTACCCGTCGACGCCAACCCCCAACGCGAAGCCGACGTGAAGTGGGAGTGCCTAAATGCCCAGAAAATCATCGACGCCATGGAAAGCGCCCGAGCCACCACCAAAATTATCCTGCTCGACGCCTGCCGCAACAACCCGCTACCAAGGTCGTGGAATAGATCCGGCGGCGGTGGGCTGGCAGCCATGAACGCGCCTCCCGGAACCTTCATCGGTTACGCCACTGCCGCCAACACCGTAGCATACGACGGTAGCGGCAACAACAGCCCCTACACCACGGCCATCCTTCAAAATCTGCAAACACCAGGACTCAGCATCGCCGACCTGTTTACCCGCGTGAACAAAACCACCCAAAACCTGGCCGCCAAAGAAGGCAAAACCCAAACGCCCTTTTTCAACACCAGCCTGTCAGATGCCTTTTATTTCCTGCCGTCCAACCCGGTCATCGACAACCCGCCGCCCGTGGTCGTAACACCATCCGACCGCGACCACGACGGCTTCCCCGATACCTCCGACGAATGCCCCACCGAATACGGCACCCTGAGCGGCTGCCCCGACTCCGACCGCGACGGCATAGCTGACCACAAGGACGATTGCCCCGACGAATACGGTCCGGCCTCCAACAATGGCTGCCCCGTGCGCGACCGCGACGGCGACGGCGTGGTAGATGCCGTAGACAAATGCCCCGACAAATCCGGCGCCAAAGACTGGCAAGGCTGCCCCGACAGCGACAACGACGGCATACCCGACCACCGCGACGAATGCCCCGATCATGCAGGTAAAGCCGCCAAAAAAGGCTGCCCTGATGTCACCAACGCCGAAACCATCACCGATGCTACGGTGGGCGCCTTTATTTTGGTCAAAGGCGGCTCCTTTGATATGGGCTCGAAAAACGGTGAGAACAATGAAAAACCCGTACACCGGGTGACCTTAAGCGATTACTACATTGGCCAAACCGAAGTAACCCAGGCGCAGTGGCGGAAGGTAATGGGTTTTAATCCTAGTAATTTTACAAACTGCGACGAATGTCCGGTTGAAAATGTGAGTTGGGACGATATCCAAACCTTCCTTCAAAAACTCAACAGCCGAAGCGGCGGTGTGAAATACCGCCTGCCCACCGAAGCCGAGTGGGAATACGCTGCGCGCGGCGGCACCCGCAGCAAAGGCTACACCTATGCAGGCAGCAACAACGTCGACGATGTGGAGTGGAATGACGGCAACGCAGGCGGCAAAACCCACCCGGTGAAAGACAAACAACCCAACGAGCTGGGCTTGTACGACATGAGCGGCAACGTGTATGAATGGTGCAGCGACTGGTACGGAAATTATACATCCGGCATCCATACCAATCCTGCAGGACCTACTACGGACTCCGACCACGTGCTTCGTGGCGGTTCGTGGAAAAACAACCCTCAGAACTGCCGCGTTGCCTACCGCGGCCACAACACGCCGGACTTTCGGTTCAATGTTCTTGGCTTCCGTCTCGCCAGGGCGGTTTCTTTTTAGGTTTTTTACCTTTTTACAAACGAAATAAAAGCAAGGGGCATGGGCTGAAAGCGAAAACGTTCCGATTGATATTACCCTCTGAATTCAACATCTTGCTGTTTGTATTATGGGATAAACCACCATTTTTGAACAAAAACCTTGAAAAAATCCATGAAATTGCTTTGGATCCTTTTTTTCATTTTGCTGTGTCACACGCCCGGTTTCGCTCAAAAAGACGGGTTGTTCGTGCTATCCATCGGCGTGGAAAACTACAAAGACACGCGTCTGAACTTTAATTATTGCGTCGACGACGCCCGCGACGTAGACGACGCTTTTCGAAACCAAACCGATCTGTACGACTCGGTTAAAGTCAACGTACTCTTTGATGCCCAGACAACCCGATCGGCCGTGTGTAGGGAACTCGACCGTATCGCCGGAGAGGTAACTACCAACATGATCAACAGCCCTTCAACGGAACCCAACGGCTTTTTGAGGGCCGCCGCTTGGGAAAAGGCCAAATCGGACAACAATGTTTCCGCCTATGAAGATTTTCTGAAGCATTTCCCAAAAAGCGCTTACGCCAAGCTCACGCGTCTGAAACTTGATGTTTTAAAACCCGCTGCCCCTGAAACTTTCACCGACTCGCTCGCTGGCACCTTCGTACTTGTCAAAGGCGGCTCCTTTTTCATGGGTTCGGAAGATGGCGAAGGCGATGAAAAACCCGTGCACCAGGTATCGTTGGGCGACTATTACCTCGGCAAATACGAGATTACAGTTGCCCAATTTAAAACATTCATCGACGACACAGGTTACCCAACCGATGCAGAAACCGATGATGGAAGCAACTTTTGGAACGGTTCCTCCTGGGAAAAAAAATCAGAGGTGGATTGGCGTTGCGATGCCCTGGGCAACCGCAGACCGAGTTCTGAGTACAACCATCCGGTTATCCATGTAAGCTGGAACGATGCCAAAGCGTACAGCGATTGGCTGACCCGAAAAACAGGAGAAACCTACCGGTTGCCCACGGAGGCCGAGTGGGAATACGCCGCCGGCAATGGTGATCGACACACGAAATACAGCTGGGGGAAACGCGACAATGTTGGCAAACGAAGGGGCAACGTCGCAGACGAAACGGCGAAGCGTACTTTCTTTTCTTGGGCTGTTTTTAAAGGCTCCACCGATCGCTATGTTTATTCCGCTCCCGTCGGTTCTTTTGATGCCAACGATTTCGGATTATACGACATGAGCGGCAACGTGTGGGAATGGTGCAGCGACTGGTACGGAAGTTATGATTTCATCAGCCAAACCAATCCAACCGGCCCAGGTGACGGCTCTGGACGCGTGCTTCGTGGCGGTTCGTGGGACGACTACCCGCAGTTCTGCCGCGTTGCCAATCGCAACGGCATTTCGCCAGGCAGTCGGTACGCCTTTTTTGGCTTCCGTCTCGCCAAGGCGGTTTCTTTTTAGGTTTTTTACCTTTAAATCAGGGTTAGTGCCGCATCCAGTCAATAACACACAGTTTAGCGGCCCTATTTTTTGCTCAATGTTGTTATTCGTCGGTTAAAATGTCCCGCACTTCGCCCTCCTCATGCCTGATTGAGCAAAAAAAAGGTCTCGCCAAACTGTACGTCATTTACTGGACGCGGCACTAGCATTACACCATCGTTAAAGGATGTTTCAAAATATTTCGGCGTAAACTCCGCTGTACTGTTTTTTGATGCGGCATTCATGCCGCCTATACCTTGCGGCGTGAACGCCGCGTTACCGGGCGTTCCATGCTTATTTACTCGGTAGTGGGGAGCCTTACTTTTGGTGAAAAAGGTTGAATGCACGGGCTTCTGGCAATAGTCACCAGTTGTTTAAAATGTTCAGTATGCAACGGGCAGCGCGTATGTACTCCGGAGCTCCAGCTCCGGAGCGCTCTTCGGCGCAAAGCACACAACTCCACAAGGAGCTGTGTGCTTTGCGCGTAAAAGGGGGTAAAAGCTTACCTTTTTACCTCTTATGTGTTTTTTCGTTGCGTGTCGCATAGCGCTTTAGAGCTGGAGCTCCAGAATACATGCGCGTTGCGCGCGTGGAGCGCTGCTCAATGACCAGTTGGTGGGGCACCCTAAAAATTTAGGGATGACTCGTATGGAGCTACTGTGTAAGTCTGGGAACGATTACCAAACCAAAAAAAGGTTTAGTAATCGCCTTTACCTCCCGACGGCGAACTAAAGTTCGTGCTCCATGTCGCGCTCCATGGTTATCTTTAGCCTGCCAAACCTTTTTTCCCATGCGCCTTTCCCTTTTCCTCTTTTTTACCCTAACAACCTTTTCCCTCCATGCCCAGGGCCCCGAACTGCCCCTCATGCAGGGCTCGGTGCTCAACCGCTCGTGCCGCATCAAACCGGGCACGTACCGACTGGCGCCGCAGGCCGAACGTTTCGAAAACGCCGTGAACCTCGCCAAAGTACAGGGCGTCGTTTTGGTGATGGGCGAAAATGTGACCGTCGATTTTCAAAATGCCGAACTTTCAGGCAGCGAGCTGGTAAAGCAACCGGACCAGTTTACGGGAATTGCCATCAGAGTCTCAGGCAAAAACATCACGATCAAAAACCTGCGGGTGCGTGGCTATAAAATCGCGCTTTTGGCCGACGGGGTGGACAGCCTGACGCTCGAAAATTGCGATTTTTCGTACAACTACCGTCCAAAACTGCTCTCCGGCCGCAAAACCGAAAACGAGGCGGACTGGCTGTCTTACCACAACAACGACAAGGACGAGTGGCTGCGCTACGGCGCCGGTATGTACCTGCGCGGCTGCAACAAGGCCACGGTGAAAAACTGCACCGTAACCGGCAACCAAAACGCCCTGCTCATGACAGGATGCAACGACGCCCTTGTTTACAACAACACTTTTCATTTCAATTCGGGTCTTGGTATCGGTTTGTACCGCAGCAGCAGGAACAGGATCATGCACAACCGGCTCGACTGGAACGTGCGCGGGTATTCTCATGGGTTTTACCAGCGCGGACAAGACTCCGCAGCCATCCTGCTTTACGAACAAAGCAGCAACAATACCATCGCTTTCAATTCCGCTACGCATTCCGGCGACGGACTTTTCCTCTGGGCCGGACAAAGCACCATGGACTCCGGCGAAGGCGGCTGCAACGACAATTTTGTTTTTGGAAATGATTTCAGCCACGCACCCACCAATGGCGTGGAGGTCACCTTTTCGCGCAACCGCATCCAGGGCAACCTCATCATCGAATGTACCTACGGCATCTGGGGAGGCTACAGCTTCGGCTCGGTGATAAGCGGCAACTACATCGCCAATTGCAAAACTGGCATCGCCATCGAGCACGGACAGGAAAACATCATCCGCCAAAACCTGCTGGAAAACGACTCTACGGGCATTCAACTGTGGGCGCGCGCCGAACAACCCGCCGATTGGGGCTACGCCCAAAAACGCGATGTGCGCTGCCGCGACAACACCATCGACCGCAACAGTTTCACAGGCGTGCGCTTCCCCCTGAAACTCGCCTCTACACTGAACACTTCTGTAAACGGCGAAAACTTGTTTACGGGTTTTGAAAAAATGCTCTCCGCCACCACACCCAACGAAAACCTGAAATTCCTGCGCAACGACCTGTACGGCCCGGCCTCGGTTTTGGAACAGGTGTGGCAAATGCCCGAACTGACGGCTTCGAAAAGTGTCAATTTTTCGTATCCCGACAAAAGACCGACCGATCCTTATGCACCCCTGATGACGCCTTTGAACGAACTTAAGGAGCCCGACAGTTTGCCAGGAGGCATGCTGGCTGCCTTGCCACAGGGCTCACCAAGAGGACGCAGTTACATTTTGGTGGACGAATGGGGCCCTTACGATTTTCAGCGGCCGTTGGTGGTTTTGGAAAATGAAACGGATGGCCGTGTGGCTTTCAACCTCGTAGGCCCTCCCGGCGCCTGGAAACTGGTGGAATGGAAAGGGGTGAAAAAACAGGAAATTGTGCATGGAAATTTCCCCTCAGCCCTGAGGTTTGAACACGACAAAGCAGCGGGACCCGTGTGGCTTGCGTTTGAGTACATCGGCAAAGCCGACATAACCACCGTATTTGGTGAAACCATTCCTGCCGGCAGGCCTTACCGATTTGAATACAAGGAAGAAACGCCTTAAGTTATTTTAATCGCGAATTACCGTGGTTGAAATCCCACAATCCCGGGAATCCGGGTTATTTTTGCCCGCTTTTTTTATCTCAGCACCAGGAAACAAGCCGTTTTGTCGAAGCCATTCAACCTGAAAGTCATCGTGCCCTGCTACAACCCGCCGGCGGACTGGGAGTTGTCGCTGGTTGAAAAATTCATTCGTTTCCGGGAAGCGGTGGCCGATCTGGTCTCCGAAGTTGGGCTGGTGGTGGTGAACGATGGATCCACTTCCGAACAAACCACCGAAGCCAATTTCAACCATCTCAAACAGTTGTTGCCGGGCGCCATCGTCCTTTCTTACGATGAAAATCGGGGCAAAGGTTATGCCTTGCGGCAAGGTGTGGGCGCCGCTTCTGCCGATGGCTACTTGGTGACCGACGCCGATTTTCCTTACGACCTGCCGAGCATGCGCAGGGTGGTGGAAACGCTGGTAACCAAAGGCGGTATCGCTGCCGGCAACCGCCATGAGGAATATTACGACAAGGTTCCTGCTTTTCGCCGCCAGTTGTCGAAAACCTTCCGCTGGTTCCTGCGCAACGTTTTCAGACAGCCCATCACCGATTCGCAATGCGGATTGAAAGCATTCGACGAAGCGGGCAAGGCTGTTTTTTTGCAAACCACCATCGACAGGTTTCTTTTCGACCTCGAGTTTTTGATGCTTGCTTCCAAACAAACAACCGTTCATCCGGTACCTGTGGAGTTGCGCGAAGGCGTGGTGTTCAGTCAGATGGGTTTGAAAATCCTGAGTACCGAAGGCGGCAATTTTTTGAACCTGATTTCACGCGCCTGGCTACGGCCTAGCTCGTTAAAACCGAACCAAATCCCATGAGCACCAATCCCCAAAAGTTGCGAAACCTGGGTTCTTCAAGGCGTTTTCACACCTTTTGGGGAATGGTGGTGGTGCTGCTTTGCGCTGTGTTTTTAAGTTGGCTTATCCATGGAGAATGGCTGGGTTCGGCCAACGACCATTTGCTCGGCGGCAGTCCCGACGGCTTTAAAAACTACATGACTACCGCCTGGCATGTGCGTCACGACAGTTCTTACGTCCATTACGGCGGCATGAATTACCCTTACGGCGAGCATGTGTTGTTCACCGACAACCAACCCATGCTGAGTGCTGCCATGCAGTGGTGGAGCCGGAATGTTTCCGACCTGGGCGGCCGAACGGTTGGGGTGGTGAATCTTTTTCAGGTATTTACCCAATTGCTCGGTGCCTGTATTTTGTATCTCCTGTTCAGGCGTTTGCACCTTGCGGTTTGGTATGCCGTGCCGGTGGCGCTGGGCATGACTTTTTTGTCGCCCCAATACCTGCGTTTCGACGGGCACTTTGGGCTTTCGCATGTCTTTTTCTTTCCGCTGCTTTTGTTGTTGCTCAGCGAATACGAACATCGGTACAGCCGCCGTTACCAAAGTCTTTTAATCGGTATCCTGGTTTGGGTGGGCGCGCAACTTCATTTTTATTACTTCGGACTTGCGGCGCTGTTTCTCGGGTTGTACACCATGTTTCAGATCCTTGTTGATCCCTCATGGCGCAACTTGCGTGTGCGGATCAGCCACCTCGTTGTGATGGTTATTCTGCCATTTGCCTTGCTGAACATATGGGTGCAATGGAGCGATTACGCCGCCGACCGTTCGTCGCAGCCTTACGGTTTCACGGGATACATCGGCATGTGGGAAGGCATATTTCTACCGCCTTCATTTTTTCCCATGCACCAATGGATCAACGAGTCCATCACCAAAATACGCGACATCAACTCGGAGGCCCGCGCCTATGCGGGCATGGCTGTATTTTTATTCACCCTCTGGCTGATCTTTTCGGGATTCAAACTTTTTGGAAAAACCTGGGATGAGCAATCGTATCACCGTGTACACAAACGTTATTTGCGCGGTGTCTTTACCGCTGCATTTGTGCTCACCGTTTTTTCCTGCGGTTTTCCGTATGCCATTAAAGGCATGGAATGGATGATCGATTATTTCGGTCCATTGCGCCAGTTCAGGAGCATGGGCAGGTTTACCTGGGTTTATTTCTACGCCGGCAACCTGCTGTTGTTTTACGGCGCCTGGAATTTTTACAAACATTTTAAAGGGTTTAAAGGCGGCAAAGCGGTTTGGCTTCGGTGGGTCGTATTGTTTTTACCCCTGGCCATGCTTACCGGCGAAGCTTACGTGATGCAGACCCAAAACAAGATTCGCTTCACGCCCAACCCGCTTGGCAGCCTTGCTCCAGCCAATGTAGCCGGTCCCTGGCTCAAGGCGGTAGACTGGTCGCGCTACCAGGCGTTGCTTCCCCTGCCGTATTACCACATGGGTTCCGAAAATGTTTGGATTGATTTTGATTACCTGCATTTTCAAAAAGTGCAAACAGCGGCCATGTACAGCGGCGTACCCGACATGGGTGTGAACCTCAGCCGCACGTCGGTTGCGCAAACAGTACGGTCCATCCAACTGGCCTTCGAACAGGGTGAAATACCGCAGATTTTATTGGATTTGCCCAACGAACGTCCAATTGCCATCCTGCTCGATCCCAAACGCTGGGATGGAAAGGTGAAGGCACAGGGCGCTGTTTTGCTGCAAAAGGCCAAACCTGTGTTCCAAAACGACGACCTGCAGGTGTACGAATTGTATCCCGACAGTTTGCGGGCTGCCATAAGGGCGCATGTGCAAACCGTGCGCGCCGATGTGGCGGCACGTGGACAACATGCCATCAAAGGCGGTTGGATGTCCACATCTCCCGATCCGAAGGTGTATTACCAATCGTATGATTCGTTGAAAAACACGGCGATCAGGTTCCAGGGTGGCGGCGCAATTGAAGCCAACATGGGCGACACGTTGTTGCTGTTTGAAGGAAGTTTGCCCAAAGGCCAGTACACCATAGCGTTTTGGGTGTATGCTGCCAAAGACTGGGGGGTGTACAACGAGATCAAGTTTTTTGAAAATGCTGTTTCGGACGGGCATGAGATCAACCTGTTGCACCATGGAACGCACCTGTTCATCCAACAGATCATAGATGGTTGGGCGTTGGTTGAAATCCCTTTTGATGTGTACGAAGAAGGCTCGGTGAAACGTGTTTTTATGAACAAGCCCAAGACCGACAACCTGTATTACCTCGATGAAGTGCTGATCAAACCACTCAATACGGAGGTGTTTAAAACAAAAGACAACTGGGTAGTGCGCAACAATTTCTGGTACCGATAAATGCTGAATATGAAAGACCTGCTGATCAAAAAAGTGAAACTGCTGAACGGCGCCGGAAAAACATCCGCGCCATCGGAACCGGTAGATCTGCTGATCCGACACGGTAAAATAGAAGCCGTGGGTTCAAACTTGACGGCCGATGCGTCGGTTGAAGTGTGGACTCCCGGTGGCAACGCCGTGGTTTCTCCCGGATGGTTTGATGTGGGCGTGCAGGTTTGCGACCCTGGTTACGAGCACCGCGAGGACTTGGCTTCAGCGGCAGCCGCCGCTGCGGCAGGCGGATACACGGCCATTGCCTGTTTCCCCAATACCCACCCAGCCATCCATTCCAAATCGGAAGTGCAATACATCCTGCGCAACAGCGCACATCTGCCGGTGTCGATTTTCCCCATCGGAGCAGTTTCGGGCAATGCAGAAGGCAAAGACCTTGCGGAGTTGTACGACATGCATGCAGCAGGCGCACTTGCTTTTTCCGACGGCAGCAAATCGGTGCAGGATGCAGGACTGCTTCTGCGCGCCCTGCAATACACCCAGGCGTTTGACGGGTTGGTGATGAACCAGCCACATCATAAATCCATCGCTGGCGGAGGGCAACTGCATGAAGGTTTGATGAGCACCAGCCTGGGCATGAAAGGTTTGCCGGCGCTCACCGAAACCCTCATGGTGCAGCGCGATCTGAGCCTGTTGCGTTATGCAGGTGGCCGCTTGCACTTGCACCTGCTTTCCACAGCCGAGGGTGTGGACATGGTGAGGAAGGCGAAAAAAGCCGGTCTGGCCGTAACCGCCTCCGTAGCGGTGGCCAACCTGGCTTTTACCGACGAGGTGATGGCCACGTTCGACAGCAACTGGAAAGTACAACCGCCGCTGCGCAGCCGCGCCGATGCCGATGCCTTGCTGGAAGGATTGCGCGACGGCACCATTGATTTTGTGTGTTCCAATCATGTGCCGTGGGACAGCGAGAACAAAAACCTTGAATTTCCTTATGCAGAGTTCGGCATGAGCAACCTGGAAACGGCTTTTGCCATGTACCGGACCTTCGTTCCGCAGAACAAAACATCCATTGCAGACTGGGTACGCTGGACGGCTGTTGCGCCTCGCCAAACGCTCGGACTACCTGTTCCCAGCATCGAGGTGGGGGCTCCCGCTGAAATCACCGTATTTGATCCCGAAGCCGAATGGACGCCAACGGTGAAGGTCTGGAAGTCGAAATCGGTGAACAATCCGCTAATTGGACAGGTATTGAAAGGGAAAGTAATGAAAACCGTGGTAAGCCATCCATGAATTCAGGATTGATGGAAGGGAAAACTCTTAGGTTAAAAAAAAGTGCGATGTTTTGCAACAACGCACTTAGCGAAAACCTGTTAACCTTCTTGAAATGACTGTGATTTTTCTACAAATATAATAGCAATACTTCTACAGAAGCAACAGTTACTTCAATTTTTTTTCAAATTTTGAATTTCCCAGTTGGTTGGTTCTTGCGGAATGTTGTTTTCATACAAATTGATGCTTTGTAAAAAAGGGCTTTTTGCCTGATTTTCATAGTGTTAGAAAATTTATAATTCGGAAAAAAGCATTTATGTAAAAAATAAGCTTTGAAATGCTATGTTCGAACCAAATGTTTATTGCACTTTTGAGGTCCTTTCAATCCAACACAAACTGTTAACTAAAACAGCTTTCTTATGTTAAAAACTTCCACATTTAAAGGTTTGGTGCTTGCCGTATTGTTCCTTTCAGGTTTAAATACGTTGCTCGCCCAACCTTTCTGGACGGAAACTTTTTCCAACCAGGCTACTTCCACTGCCAACTGGGTTAACGGTGGTACAAATCCCGGCACCATCGATTGGGCATGGACCAACAACGTTGCTGCCGGTGCTTTTCAGCCGGGTAACTTCGGCGCACCCACCGCTTCTACAGGTTACATGTGGTTCGATTCGGATGCCAATGGCAGCTTTAACCACAACGTAACCCTTACGGGCACAGGCGTTCCTGCCGACTGCTCGGGCAAAACCAACGTCCACCTGCGTTTCAACACGTATTTCCGTACGTTCACCGGCACGGATGTAGCTTCGGTAGGTGTCAGCACCGATGGTGTAAACTTTACGTACAAAAACATTCCGCAACTCGACGCTCTTGTAGCGGAAGTTGCAGGCAACCTGGCTATCAGCCGCTACGATGGTATCATTGATCTGGCCATTCCTGAAGCCGACGGTCAGGCGCAGGTATGGATTCAGTTCCGCTACTTGGGTAACTTTGAGTACTACTGGAAGGTGGACGACCTTGAAATGTATGAGAACATCGTGATTACTTGCGATCAAAACCCAATGTCCATCATTTGTGATGATTTGGAAAGTTACACGCTCACTACAGTAAGCCCACAAGCGACTTGGTGGATTCCGTGGAGCCTCGTTGAGACTGGAGCTGACGGAGCACTTGTGTCAAACGAACAAGCTTCGAACGGCACGAAGTCGATGAAAATGGTTCAAAATACCGACCAATTGTTGCAACTTGGAAACAGAGCAGCCGGTCGTTACAGCCTGAAATGGAAGCAGTACGTTCCCGTGGGCAGAGCGGCTTACATCAATGTACAAACCGACCAGAACAACCCTGGCGCAGCGACTGCCAACTTCTCGGCGCAGATTTATTTCAATGCCGACGGCACCACCAACTTTGACATTCCACTTCCTGCTACGGTAAGTGAATATCCACAGGGCGAATGGTTCACACTTGAGTTCATTTTCGACCTCGACAACAACCTCGCCAAAGTGTTCCTCGACGGCGCTTTGCTTCGCGCTTTTGCTTACCCACAAACGCTGGGCGCCATTGACTTTTACGGTGCCGATGCTACATATTTGTTTTATGTAGACGAAGTTGAATTTATTGAGCTTCCTGCCATCGTATTCAACGCCGACGAATGTGCATCGGCCGTTGACCTGACGCAGTTCTTCGGTCAGGCTGCAGGCGTAGCTCAAACCACCGGCCTGTTCGACAACACTACCGCTACGGTTAGTCCTTCCGATCCGCTTATGTCCTGCTGGGGTGAAGCTGCAGGTGCTGTGCCTGTTGACGGTTCCATGTGGTTCACATTCACCGGCGACGGTTCGGACTACCACATCGAAACGGTTCCCTGCAACGCTACCAACTACATCGGTACTGCTCAGGATGATGTTGGCGACACACAAATGGGCATCTTTACGGGCTCATGCGGACAGTACCAGCAAATTGCCTGCAACGACGACCTGTTCGGTAATGGTGACCCCGACTGGCGCGCTGGTGTGGATATCGTAACCACCTCCGGCACCAATTATTACATCCTGATCGACGGTTTCAACGCTGTTGGCGTAGTAGCTACAGGTCAGTATTGCATTGAAATTACCCAGCAAGCTGCGGTTAACTGTGCCAATGGCGCAATTGGAACGTACGTTGTTGCCAACAACGGAAACGTTTGCTGGAACATCAACCTGAACACGCTCATCACACTCAATGCAGCCAGCTTTTTGATTCCACAAAACGGTCCTGTAAACGGTATGATCTGGGCACTCAGCTCGGCTCCTGTACCTGCCGGTACCTGGCCTCCCTCGCTCCCTACCTACATCGGCAGCACAGGCTATCTGCAGGCTCCGTTTGCAGTTGGTTTGCTCAACAACGGCGGTTTCGCCGCTGGCACTTACTACGTCACTCCGCTTGTGGTGGGTGGCGCGGTGGACATCAACCCAGCCAACACAATACTCAATCTGACGGAAACCAACGCAACCAACGGCTGCTTCTTTGTAGGCGTTTCAGAAGCGGTTACCCTGCTTCCGGTACTTGATGAAATCCAGGCTGTAGGCGATGTGATCAACGAAACTGTTCCTCCAGGCAGCAACGGCGTCATCGACCTGACCATTGAAGGCGGCTACCCCGGTTTCATCCAGGACCCGAATGAGTATGTCGTTACTTGGAGCAATGGTGGCTCGGGCAATCCTTTAACCGGACTTGCTGGCGGCTCTTACACTGCAACCATCAGTGATCCGACAGGATGTGTGGCCGACGCCGAAATCACCATTACGGTAGGTACGATTTCAGGCACCAAAGACCCTGCTTCGGTTAAACAACTCACCGTGAGCCCCAACCCAGCAGTTGATCAGGTTCAACTGACCCTCGACCTGGAATCGGCTTCGGACGTTCGTCTTGAACTCGTAAACGCTCTTGGACAGTCGGTGCAAACCATCCACTCGGGTAAAGTTACCGGACTTAACCAGGCCATCAACCTTGCTGATTACGCTACGGGAACGTATTTCCTGCGCGTAGTGATTGATGGTGAAACTGCCGTTCGCCGCATTTTGGTACAACGCTAAATCAGCATTGATTAACATGATTATTTAGGATCAATTTTGTGAAAAATCGCATATCCATGATCCTTTATTTGACAACATTTTCCCTGCCGGTTTCATACCGGCAGGGAAATGTTTTTTTATGGCGGTATGGTTGTCGATGCGGGTTGGTTTAACTTACCTTACAGCGCATCACGACCTTGA
>Ga0105048_10009233_pt1 | contig 15717 bp, 8 predicted proteins | sample MAT05_FD_78382 | JGI IMG/M metagenome (GOLD analysis project Ga0105048, IMG submission 78382) | Freshwater microbial communities from Lake Fryxell liftoff mats and glacier meltwater in Antarctica - MAT-05 | ecosystem: Environmental > Aquatic > Freshwater > Ice > Liftoff microbial mat | place...
AAAGACACCACCGTATCGTAACTAGAGCCGCAGCTGTCAACCTCAAGCTGACCCGAGTAAGGCATCTGGATCCGGTACCAGATGTCCGGTGTTGAGTTACTACTCCCGCACGATGCGCTCCCGTCGACCGTCGCGTTGGTGGTAGCACCGTACCAGGTGCCCTGAGTGATCCACCACGCGTTGGCCCTGAAGTCATTGGACGGACCGGGCGGGGGCGGGGGAGCTACCACCGTGATGCGGTTCTGGCTCCATGCCTGCGAGTTAAAGTTATAATCATCATTCACCGCCGTGGCAACATAATACTGGCCGGGAGGCGTGCCCGCCGGGACGGTGATCGAGCGGCTGTAACCTGCGCTCGAGAAGCGAGGGAAGTTACCCACGTAACTTGAGCCCGCATAGACGGACCCCGAGAAGCTCCTCGCCACAGGGCAGAGGTAGAAGTCAGCGGTGATATCGCGCCCAACGGTGCCCGCGTTCTCGGCGTGCATGTTCTGAATACTTAAGCTCGCGCCCTGCTGCACGGTAGTGGGCGACATAACAAGGTCACGAGTCAAGTTACTGTTGCTGCCGCTGGAGCCCTGCATCGACCACATGGCAAGCACCGCATCATTACGTGGGATGGCACGGGCGGGATAGGCAGCGCGAAGTGATTCTGCATCGTCCGCGAAGACCCGATATGTCTCGGTGAGGTAGAACGGCCGGCTCCAATAGTTCATGACCGAGGGAGAACCATAGTTAGGATTGCTGATCCAGGAGTGGCTGCGCCCGAACGCGTGACCCTGTTCGTGCAGGCTTACCGGCTGAAAGTAAACGGTTGAGGAATTGCCGTAAGCGGTGGCGCGGTCGTTAGTCCAGGCCCAAGCCGGATTAAACATAATATCGCTTTCGACGATCCGGTTATTGATGCTCCACGAAAGGCACACCGCGTAAAAACCGTCCCAAGCAAAGCTGTATACACTGAGCATCTGCTGGTCGTTAAGGAATCCCGTCTCATTGCGGCTGTTGTTGGCCCCGACTGTGTTATTGGGGTTGGTGTAGACACGAAATACATCGTTTCCGTAGAAGTTCCAGTACGACAGAGTTTCATTAAACCCACTGTTCCATGCTGGGTTAAGTATGGGCGGGACGTTGTAGACGATGGGTAGGTTGGGCACTGCCCGTGTGAAGCCATAGCGAGGTGCGTAGGGGGAAGCAACGGAAATGTTCGTTTCATCGCTCACCTGCGGCGCCAATAACGTTCGCTGGGCGGGCGCTGGGGGTAGACTGTTTTGCGCGTCCCAGCCGCCGGGCGCTGCGCCGCCGATGATGCTCGTGGAGAGATCGGCGTTTGCAGGTCCGCCGACGGTCAAGAGCGGAAGCTCATCGCCCTGAAAGACGTTGGGAATGCGTGGATCTTTGAGCGGCGGCGTGAGGCGCCGCAGCGCGGGGATTTCCCGAACCTTGGGAAGATTGCTTATGATTTGCGTTGCGAACTCTTCGGGCGTAAAGCCGGGGAAGTTGGCGGGTGTAAGTTTGGCTAAGAACGGGCGGCGGATAACCCCATCGCCCGACTCGCGCTCGCAACAACCAGCTTGCTGGGTCACTCGTTGAACGCCATCTATATTGCGGATCTGCATCAGGCCTTGGTGCATGCCCACCACCGGCGAGAAGCCGCGGCGTGCGGGCGCTGTGAGGAAGAAGAAGGCTTGATCGCCGTTTTCGAGCTTGGGAACGCCGTGGACGTCCAAGCCGCGGGTTTGACCCTGGGGAAGCACCAAATCTCCGCCCGCGAACGTAAGTGTCAAGTTGCCATTGCGTTGTGTTGCCGCGACGGTTCCATCGTCGCTGAGCAGCCGGTCAACGCGTACAATGTAATCTGTCACGATCATCTGCCCACGGTCTCCGGTCGCCCGGGTGCTGGAAGAGAGCACGGTCCCAATTATGATTGAGTCCGCGGTAGCGAGCACTTCTTCATTGGTGAGGGGTGCGACGGAGGTGGCAGCGACGGGCGATACCGCGGCGGCAGTCAGTGCTGCGGCCAACAACAGTTTTGCAAGGGGATTGTTCATACGTTTCTCGGCTCCAGTGTTATCGGGTCAGTTCCTGCCGGTTGTTTGGCGGTTGATCGCTCAGTCAGGGTTTTTACAACCAGGAAAAAGGCGGGAATAGGAGATATCTCCCGAAGAAGGAGCGACATTCAGAATCAAACCGGACACGGCAGTGAATAATTTGTGTATGAATCGAACGCCGATGCTGAAAAGTTAGGTCTTTCTGGGCGTGTGCCACCGTTCGGGAAGGCCCGACGCTTCATAGCGCGCGGAAGAGGGCCGGGCGGGGACGTTGTAAATGGCCGAACTCGCTGCACACGAAATGACCCAACTGCTGATCGCTGGCCAAGCCGGTGATGCATCATCGATGCGCCTGTTCATGGAGGCGACTTACGATCAGTTGAGGGCGATGGCGGATGCGCAGCTGCGACGCGAACGAGCGGGGCACACGCTGCAACCGACCGCGCTGGTGCATGAGGCGTTTCTCAAGTTGGCCGGGGGCGACGGGGAAGCGGCATTTGCGGGGCGAGGGCATTTTTTTGCCGCGGCGGGGTCGGCGATGCGACGCATTTTAGTGGATCATGCGAGGGGGCGCAATCGGCATAAGCGAGGTGGGAATCTAGTACGGCGAGTTCCCTTGGCCGATGTTGTGGACGGTTCGCAGTTATGTGATGAGGATCTCTTAGCATTGGACGAGGCGTTAGTTGCGCTGGCCGAGGCAGACGCGACGGCGGCGAGGCTAGTTGAATTACGTTTCTTCGCGGGGCTAACGGCGGAAGAGGCCGCGGCGTTGCTGAACGTCAACGATCGGACGGCGCGGCGACAATGGACTTATGCGAGAGCCTATCTGCTGCGTGCCTTGGCGAGTGCGGAACCGGGTCCTGCGCCCAGCGATGAGGTTAAATGATGGATCCGGTTCGAGCCATATCTGCCGCGAGGGTGGCGGAGGCGTTGGACGCCGCGTTGGCGGTCGATGAGGCCGAGCGGATCGACGCGTTGTCTGCAATATGCGGGCACAATGCCGCGCTTGAGCGCGAGGTTATTAGTTTGCTTGAAGCGCTGGGAGGTGGTGGCGGATTTATGGAGCGTTCGCCAACCGGGGCGGCGGCGCGGCTGCCGGGGGGCGACCTGACCGGACTTAACATCGGCCCGTACAGCGTTGGGCAGCAGATCGGGTCGGGGGGTATGGGGGTTGTATACAAGGGGCGTGACACCAGGCTTGATCGCACGATCGCGCTCAAAACCTTAAGCCCTGATGTGGTGGTGGGGGGTTCGGGCGGGGTGGGGCTGCGCGAGAGCCTGGAGCGAGAAGCCAAGGCGCTGGCGCAGCTTAATCACCCAAACATCGGCGCGATCTACGGGGTTGAGTTCTGCGAGCGGGCTCCGGGCGGGCTTGTACTTATATTGGAGTTCGTGCGAGGGCAGACGCTGGCGGCTCGGTTACGTTCCGGTCCGTTGAGCATCGAGCGTGCGATTGCGGTGGCGATGGCGATCGCATCGGGGCTGGAGGCGGCGCATGCGGCGGGGATTATCCACCGAGATTTGAAGCCAGCCAACATTATGTTGTGTGGCGACGCGGCTGATGGGCTGACGGGCGTCAAAGTGCTGGACTTTGGGCTTGCGCGTGCGCTGGCCCGGGGCCAGCCGAGCCTTTCGACGAGCTTGGCGGCGCTCGCGCTGGTCCGGCAGGCGGGGGGCATGAGCCATGCGGGGGGGCTTATGGGGACGGCGGCTTATATCAGCCCTGAGCTGGCGATGCGGGACGCGGCGGACCACCCAGGGCTTGTAGATCATGTAGACCAACTGGACCACGCAGATCACGTAGATCACGCGGGTGACGTGGATCACGTGGGTCACGTGGGTCACGTGCGAGCGCCTGAGGCTGGGAGTGCAAGCCCTGTGGCTGCGACACCGCGCGCCCCGGGAGAACCTCTGGCCCGGACGCGAACGAACATAAGTGTTACTCCCGACCGACGCGCTGACATTTGGGCCTTGGGATGCGTGATCTATGAAATGCTGACCGCGAAGCAGGTCTTCGGACGTGAGAGCGTGATGGCGACCTTGCAGGCAGTCGTAACAGAAGAGCCGGATTATACATTGCTCCCAAAGCAAACACCGCTAGGACTGCTGACGCTGCTGAGGCGTTGCTTACGTAAGGATGTTTCGCTCCGCCAGCGCGATGCTGGGGATGTCCGACTGTTGCTTGTCGAAGCGCTCGATGAGTTACAGCGCAAACCGACCGCGCCTGCACGCCGGGCCTCGTGGCCACTCTGGGGCCGCGTGGCTGCGGGGGTTGGCTTCATCGGGGCCGCCTCGTTGGGCCTGTTGGCTGGGTGGCCGCAGCTCAATAAATCTCGGCATACTGCTCTCGTGAGTGGCGCTGCGGAACTGCCCTTACAAAGCGGATTGACTCGATACGCTGCGGCCGCGTTCGAGATTCCGTTGACCGCCGATGCTGTGGTGCCCGACGAAATGAATCCGATCGCGATCTCACCTTCGGGTGACCTGCTGGTGGTCGCGGTGGGTGAGTATGCGGCTTCGAGACTCGTGAAACGTAAGTTGGATGATCACCACGTTGAGGTTATTGAAGGCACCCAGGGTGCTAGTAGCCCGTTCTTCTCGCCGGACGGCGCGTGGATTGGTTATGTTGACTCAGGACGGGGTGAACTTCGCAAAATCCGCCCCGACGGCTCGGGGCTGGCCACGATGGCGAAGATTAATAAAGAAGCACGGTGGCTTTGCTGGCTGCCCGATGGGCGAGTTATTTTCTGCATCCGCTGGATGGGCGGTCTCTGGCAGCTTCCGACCGGGGCGGCCGCGACTATCCCGCTTACGTTTGAAGTGGGCGCGGGCGGGACTGAGCGGCTCGATAGGGTGCGGATCACGGACCTTCTGCCAGACGGACTGACCGTACTCGCGACGGTCGAAAGTAACTTACGAACTGTTAAGCGCATCGAGACCATTCACACGAGGACGGGCAAACGGGCGGTCATCGTCGAGAATGCCAGCGAGGGGGCGTTAATTGGCGCGAGCACGCTGGGGATGCTGCGGGGCGGCACAATGCTTATGGTGGGCTTTGATCCGGCCACCGGCGCGATCGCTGGCTCTGAGAGAGCAGTTGCGGGCGCGTCGGATATTGCAAGGTCGGGGAAGTTGGATGCAGCGAGCGTGCGGATGAGCCGAGCGGCGGGGGGCATGGTTGCTTATCTTCCGGCATCGCCCGACCCGTTCGGCTCGCTGCGATGGGTTGACCAAGGCGGTGCCGAAGAGATTATCGTAAGTGGTGATTCACCGCTCAGCGATCCCGTGGTCGCGCCCGACGGCGTGCGCATCGCTGCGTGCAAACTAACGGACATTTCCGACATCTGGGTCTTTGACACCTCGCGGCGGCCAATCTCCTCCTTACAACTTACACGAGGTATCAGTACGGATCGGCTCGTCTGGTCGCCTGATGGTAAAACGATCGGTTTCTGTGGCGTCTCTCCCCTGCCCTCCATCATTCCCACGCCAGCGACGAGCTTGACACCTGGGCAGATTGGTCTGTTCACCGTAGATGCGGGTGGACTGAGCGACCCGGTGCTCTTAGTTAAGTTTGATCAACAAGCGCGGCTCTATGCCTGGCATCCCACCAGTGGGGAGATGGCAGTCGCGGTCGAACGATTCGTCGGGATCGGGTTTGATATCGAGATGGTCTTGGTAAAACCGCCCCACACGCGGCGGCAACTGCTGGCAACCGACGCGAGCGAGTTTGGAATTACATTTTCGCGAGACGGGATGTGGATGGCCTTCACACGCGACCAGGGCAGCAGTTCGGACGTTTACGTTGCGCCCTACCCGGCGGGCACCCCGCTGCAGCGGGTCTCACCGCTGGGGGGCTATCGGGCGCGGTGGGGGTGGGATGATAAACACTTATATTTTCAGCGAGATCGCGATGTCTTTCGCGCAAGCGTCGGGCGGGAGGGTGGCGGGTTGGTGCTTGGCGAGCCCGTGCTTCTGCACAGTCACAAGTTTCACGATCAGTACGATGTGGGTCCGCGGGACCGGGCCGCGGCCTCTATTACGTTAGAGCCTGAGGGGAGGTCGCTCCGGGTGATCATCGGGCTGAACGGGGGACAGAACGGGGGCGGATGACCGCGGCGAGCTACGCGCAGCGCCTTTGGGTTCACCACTGCACCTTAAGTTATTTGCGGCACCATAAGTTAACAGCCCGCGGACCAGAGCAGGAAGAAGACGTCGACATCCTGTCCGTCGATGACGCCATCAATATTGAGATCAGAGGCGATTTCAGACCCCTGCCAGGCGATGAAGAAGAACTCAACATCCTGGCCGTCCACGCCGCCATCGATATTGGCATCCGCGAGGCAGTTTGAGAGATTAACAGACTGAAAATCCATCTCTGTTGGGGTGCTTTTGCCGTGAAGCACCCACTGATCGTAAGCAACCTGGCCGGTGTTATTTGTCACGTTGGCGTCGCGGAGAAACTCGATGTACTCTTTGGTGGTGGTCTGATGAAAGACGCGGACTTCGGCGCGGGCGGCGGCGGCGGGGATGTCGTAGAGCGTGTCGTCCCAGTATTGCCCATCGGCGTATGTGTAAGCAATTGGCTGGGCCTGCACGGCCTCAAACGCGGCGTTCGTGAAGCCGATGGGGGGGATGCGGTTATCCTTAAAGTACGTGTTGTTCACCGCGAAATGAAAGCCGGGACCTTCGGGCCGATTGGCGGCCGCCGCGCCGGCGGCGTCGAGACCCTGCTCGGCCTCGTACACCTTGGTGTCTTCCAAGGTAAGCTGGGCGATCTGGGCGTCATAGGCACCACGCTCAGAAATCAGCGTGTCGCTGGCGTTGAAATACTTAACATTGACCCACATGCGGCGGCCCTCGACGTAACCTGTGGGCAGCTTGTGGCCGCTGTAGTTAATTATTCGCGCGTTGAGATAAGGGCCCAGCTGGGTCGCTTCCAGATCGCCCGCGCTGCGCAGCATCTGCTGGGCCCGCGCGATAGAGTCGTTGACGGAAGCTTCGGTTAAGTAGGTCGTCTCATCGTCGTACAGGCTGCGGACGCTGCGCAGAACCCAGGTGTTGGCACCGTTGAAGAAGTGCCGAGGGAGATCGGTGCGGACGATGGGATCGAATGCGGGGTGACAGCCTTGGCCGGTTGTGCTGGGCATGTGGCAATCCTGGCATGAACTTACGGCGGTGCGGTTACCGCCGAATCGCCCGCCCATTTCCACTGGCCCTTGAGCGAAGAGTGAGTTGTTCCATTCGCTGAAAGTTCGCTCCACCGGGTACTGATCGTACTTATTATTGCTCGGATTGGCGGTATTGAAACTTCCGAGGGCGTAAGAACCATCGGGCTGCCGCTCGTACGCTGGATTGCTTACATCGTGGCAGCTGGCGCACAACTGGGAAGAGCGGTGATAGGGAGACTGGAGCCACGGGTGAGGGTTCAGATAACTAATGTCGAAAGGCCCGCGGCGGCGGTCTTGAGGATCCATCACGAAGGACCCGCTATGGGGCGACGTAACCGGGGGCGTGATAGTCGCGAGGATCGCTTCGTCAACGTCGGGGCTTTGGCCGGGGTGGAAAACGGGGTCCACCATACGGTGACAGAAATGGCAGCTTACCCCTTCCATATCAACTTCGGTGAGGCTTGCGCCGGTGGGGTCTTGGGCGCGGCCGTGCAGCCAGCCGCCGGGCACGTGGCATCGCAGGCATAGTTCGCCCGCAAACGCGGAGTCTTGATTGGCGATTGCGAGGCAGGCATGAAAGATGGGATCGCGTGCGGACTGCCCCATCATGCTGGCGGCCCAGGAAGTTAATGGCTCGTGCGCCTCGTTGTAACCGCCGTGACATGCAGCGCACCCATTGACGCTCTGGATGCGCTGCGCCAGCTTATTAATTTGTGTGCCGGGAATGAAGAAATCGACCCGGGTGGTGGGGACGGTTGCTACTGCCACTGTGAGGGCCGCGCCCGCTGCGGCGACGGCGAGCAACCAAGAGACTTCAGCGACACGGGCAATGCGTTTAGTCGGCGGGGACGTTGATCCGGGTTGGGTCAAGGTTGCGTCAAAGGCTGGCGTGTCGGGGGCTTGATTATGCATTGATGGGCCTAAGCCTTCTGATACTTCAACCTGCTTGCCGAGCACGAGATTCGGGACAATTGTTTTAACCAAGGAGATCAGGGCATCTACAAACTGATCGGTCTTTTTCGAAAGCCGTTCAGGCTCGTTCGAGTGTGAGTCTGGACGGTCCTATCGGATGAACTGCAATTGGGGTAAATCGCCCCCGAGAGGAGCGTACGAAGTGAGATACGCCGCGGCCATGCGGTTGGGTTGCACAGATAAAAATCTCTTGTTATAGGCGGCCGGGGTGGCTCGGCCTCAGGAGTTCTCCCTGGCACGAAACTCAACGGCATTTGGTCTTGTGCGCTTGGTTGAAGGCCTGCGGGGCTTGTTCTAGGGCGTTGAGGCGGTATTTTACCGTTCGGTATGAGGAGATTTCGTTGGGGGCGGCGGGATGAGGGCGTTAGAATGGGCGGTGCGGGGCCACGTCGGCGGAATCGAGAGAGTTCCGCGGCGAGTTGTCATCTGCAATAGAACAGAGATTCGGCCAGGTTATTAGGTCGAATTTGCTGATACCGTGGTGGGCTGGCAGACGCGTGCATCGCGCACAGCGAAGACGGTTGAGGAACCCTGGCAGGAGCGTGGCCAGGAAGGGGGAAAGATCGCGGGCGCGGCTATAGCCTTGAGCGGCAAGCAGGTTGCCGCGAAGAAGCGTAGAGTATGGAAGGAACCATTGATTAGTTGTGGGGTATATTCATTATGAAAATTAAGTTATATTCAAGCACCTGCTTCGCGCTTGACGGCAATTTCTGTGCGGCGGGGCGACGGAGGCGGGCGACTTGGGCAGGTGCGCTGTGCGGCGGTATTCTGTTGCTGGTTACTGCGGGCACGAGCGGGGCTGCGTATACCGGCCTTGCAATCGAGCTGTCCGCGGATGGTCAATTGTGGAATCGGAGTCTTGTGGCGGCTCCGGGAACCACGGTGGCCGCGCGGGTGGTTGCCAGTTATGATGGGGCTGCACCGGTGTACGGGCTGGCGTGGGTGAACTTTCAGCCGCGCATTTCGGGCTGGATTAGCCAACTTGATCGGATGGAAGATTATCTTACCACTGGGAACCAGGACGGGGGGATGGTCGCCTTTGACAAGCCGGGGACGGGCCAAGCGGCGTACGGACGCATTTTTCCGTTCGCCGCGGTCGCCCTTGGGGAATCGGCCGGGGGCCAGCAGACTACGTTGATGAATCATGCGGAGGTGGTGGGAGGGCGCGGCACAATCCGCATTGCGCAGTCGCGGACCACCAATGCGGTAGGCACCGGCACGGGGGTGGGCCAGTTTGCTTATAATAACACGAACGGCGCGGGCGGGATTGTTTGCGCGCAGCCTCCGTCGGAGGCTGTATTCGCTGGTGTTCGCAGTTCGGCGAACGCGGGCATTGTGCTCTTTGCATTCGCGTTTACGCTAGATGCAACATCGACGGATCGTTCACTTCTGGTTTCTGTGCCCATCGGGGGCGTCTCGCTCTTTGGCCAGCCGGAGCACAGCGCGGGGTGGTTTAGTTCGCCCGCGCAATCTGCGGCGGCTGTTACTTATGTTCCGGTCCGCACGCGTGCCGCGGCACTTTCGGTAAGGGGGCCGGTGCCCACGCCAGCTACGGGGCTCATGGCGCTGCTGTGCTTACCACTGGCGCGACGCCGGGTTCGTTAACGGTTGGGATGAAACATTATCGGTGGCGATTCATCGCGCACGCGGTTGAATCGTTAGAAGAGGTGTCAGCCACGCACGCTTCTTTACCGTCATAAGCGGCCAGATGGCTGCCAGGAATCCTTGATTCGTGGGGGTGGTGCACCGATACAGGGCACATGCCCACGACCTTCGCCCCTCGCTGCCCATCCTCATTGCAATCGTTAATCCGGACGTTGATCGCGCGGTGTGGTGGGGCGAGCCAGCACACGCTTGGGACGGGCGCTCGCGGCATTGAGCCGCAGCATTTGGAGCCGCTCGATGGGCGGACGATGCTCGCGGCGGACCTCGCGGTGACGATGGTGGATAACGTTCCGTCGTTCGTCGTGCCTGGAGATAAGCTCACCTTCGCGGCAACAGTATCAAACCAAGGTGATGCGGCCGCCAAGGGGAGGGTTACGGTGCGGTTCTTGGCACCCTCTCTCAATTCGGAAGACCCTACGGGCGTGGTCGCGACGGTGACGAGAAATATTAATCTACGGCCGGGGCAGACCACAGTGCTAACGGCTAAGTGGACGGCCACGGGCAATGCGAGCGCGGGGGTTCACGACTACGGGGTTAGGCTTGAGGCGGCCGAGGCCATCAATGAGTTTACAGAAAACGATTCGTCCATCATCGAAGGAGGCTTTGATCTTAAGTACCTATTTGGTAGCTACGGCAATCGTCGTAATGTTACATTTGTGACGAGCGATTCGGACGGAACGACCATCAGCTATTCGATCAAGGGTGCTGGCTACGGCGAGTTCCGGCCAGCCGAGGCGCTGGATGAAGTGGCGGGCCTTGATCTGATCGGCACGGGGACCAGGGACCAGTTCGTTATTGCACTGAAGGGGGGCGACCGTGTCGCCAACCTGGATAACGCGATTAATATCGCGGGATCACTGCGAAAGTTTGATGCCAAAGGCGTGAACTTCAGCGGGCGCATCACGGCGGGGGGCACCATCGGCGACTTCCACGCCGGGAACCTGACTGACCTTGACTTTGAGATTCTTGGGGCGGGCGGGGCGATGAAGTTCAAGGCCGGTGCGGTCGCGAACTTACGTTTGACGTCGGCCACACCGATTGCATCACTCGATGTAACGAGCTGGCAGTGGCTGGCGGATGAAACGCGACCGGACCTACGGGAGAACGAACTTTCGACCCTGACGGCACCCTGGATTAGTAAGCTTACAACTCGCGGCGAGTTTAGCGCGATCACATCTCTGAGCGGCGCGGGCGCAACGGGCACCACGCTGGGGCAGGCGAAGATCAGCGGGGTGTTCAGCGGCCAGATGGCTGTAGCGGGGAACATCGGTTCATTCGCCGCGACGGTGATGGATCAGGGTCTGCTGCTGTGCTCGGGGACCATCGCCGCGGCGAATATCGCGCTCGCTATCGATGGCTCTATTTGGTGCAACTCGCTGCTTAAGTTTGAGGCGGGGACCATCCAGATGCTCGATGTTGCGGCAGGTGTTACATTTGATGCGTCTTCGCTCGAAGGGCTGGCGGATGGGAACACTCAGCTGCTTAACTGGAACGGCGGCAACATCGGCTCTGTGACCGTGAAGGGCAATGTATCTACGGCACGATTCGCGGCGGGAATTGATCCGGTGAACGGGGCGCTGCTGGATGAGGATGATGTTAACGCGGGCCTGGGCACCATCGGGAAGATCGATTTGAAGGGCGCGGCGGTGGATGTGCTCTTCGCGGCGAGCAACTTCCTGCCCAAGGCAAAGATTGCTGGGGCCACGGTGTTAACGGCTGCGGATGAGCGATTTGTTTGGCTGGAAATAAGTAGCGCGGGGGTGTGAAGGGGTTGGGTGCTCAGCGGAACTGCTTTGGGGTGAGGCCGGGGTGGACAATTACATCGCGCGGTGGCTGCTTCATCGCGCATCAGTGCGGCAACTGACCGGCGTGCGGCGTAGTCCGAGGGAACTTATAATTTGGGTGCGGGCAGGACTTTAACCACCACCAAGGTTTTGTCGTCGATGCGGGGAGTAAGGCCGCAGAACTGGCGGACCTCCCACAGGATGCGTTCGACGATCTCGCTCGCGCTGGCGGATGGCTTTTCGGCGAGGGCACGAAGGACGGCGCTGCGCAGTCGTTTCTTGCCAAACTTTTCGTTGGCGAAGTTCTGAGCATCGGTGATGCCATCGGTGAATGCGACGATGAGATCGTTGGGACGTAAGTCAAAGACCGCCCGCTGGTAGCGTTGCGAGGGATCAACCCCCACGACCATACCGCCGACGGATAGTTCGTCGATATCCGCGCTGGTGGGGGCGCGGTGGTTGGGGACGCGGACGACAAAGGGGGGCTCGTGCCCGCCGGAACAATAGGTAAGCCGGCCTTTGACTGGATCAATTACACCGTACCATATGCTGGCGAACTCGTTATCGCGGGTATCTTTACATAATGCAACATTGACGCGTGCGACCACTTCATCCAGGTCGTAGACTTCCTGGACGTGGGCGCGCAGACTGGCGCGGACGCTGCTCATCAGCAACGCCGCGGCGATTCCCTTGCCGACTACATCGCCGATGACCACGCCCAGGTGGCCGCCGAGATCCATGAAGTCGTAGAAGTCGCCGCCGAGCTCGAAAGATGGGATGTAACGAGCCGCCATATCGAGGGTTCGGATGGAGGGCACGCTGCGGGGCAACATGCGGCGCTGGACATCGCTGGCGAGCTGGAGTTGGCGTTGGATGCGCTGCTCTTCCTGCTCGAAACGTAATAGTCGGGCTTGCTCAAGAGCGGCGGAAGCCTGGGCGACGAGTGAAGCCAGGAGGCGGCGGTCGGCATCGCTGAAGGTCCGCGGCTCGCGTGAATATAATCGTACAACGCCGAGTGGGCGGTTTTTGAAGACCAGTCCCGCGTGAATGGCGGCACCCAGTCGCTCCGCGGCGGCCTCCTCTGTAATCGAGATGCGTTCATCGGCGGCGATATCTTCGCTGACGACGATCTGACCCGAGAGAGCGAGGCGATCAAACTGGCGATCTTTAGAAAGAGGGCGGGGGAGCTCAAGCCATTCTTTGCTTAGATTGCGGGAAGCGGCAACCGTAAGTTCGGCCTCGTTCTCTGTGAGAATGCCGTTGGCATCTTCACGCATGAGGTAGACGGCGCCGGCGTGCAGGCCCATGACCTCCAGGGCTGAGTCAAGCGCGACTTCGAGTACGCGCTGGGGGCCGGCGGCTCGTACAAGCAACGAGCTCATGCGCGACAGCGCGGCGAGCTCTTTCATGCGGTTGCGTAGTTCCACCTCGTGCTGGCAGAGCTCGCTGGCAGTACCGGCGAGAAGAAAGAGGGCGGATTCGAGTCGCGCGCGGGCATCGGCGGCGAGGACGGGGCTACCGGGGGCGAGGACGATTGCGCCGATTGATTTTGTTATATCGCCGGTGAGCAAGAGCGGGAAGCGCTGGAGATCAGTACCGGTGAGCGCGGGCTCTTCGAGTGCCCAGAAAGGGTGGGACTCGTCGAGACTGCTTACGTTTACGCTGCTTGAGGCTGGCTGGCCTTGGGCTGGGTCGGTTGCCTCTGGTTTGCTGGTGTGGGCCTTGCTGGTATGGGGCTTGGCTGGTTTTTTGACAAGTGGGTTGGAAGGAGAAGTGATTTGAATAGGCGCGTCTGCGGGTGGCGCGATGGGGAGGGCGCGGCGGATGACGCGCTTGTCGTCGGCATCGCGCAGCTCCACGGCTAAACCTGTGAGGCTGGCCACCTGAGCGCACAACGCGGCGAGCGAACCATCGGTTAGAAAGTCGGTGATTGAGCGGGGAGCGGAGTTTGGCGGGGTGGTGGACATTTCGGGCTGAGCGTTTCTACCTGGCTACTAAACTAGGAGTTATCAATTAGTTATCAGCTGCGCTCAAGGGTAGTTCGCGCGATGGCGCGTCGAGAACTGCGCTCGACACGGTTGTGCAGAAGCAGTTAATTATGTTCGTAGGGCTTGGCGCGGGCCACCCGGGGCCGTTTTAAGCATATGTTGGCGCTCGGCGGACATTGATTACGTCCGGACGATGGCGGGGGCGCGCGCTGGCTTACTTGGTGCGCCGGGCCATCTGATCACAGAGTTGGATGAGGGGGAGGGCCGAGTGCCCCAGAGGCGAGAGCGCTTCATGCGCTTGGCAGCAGAGGCGTTCGACCTCATCGTGAGAGCCCTTTACGCCCAAGATCGATGGATAGGTTACTTTGCCGGCTGCGGCGTCCTTGCCTGTGCGTTTGCCAGCGTGCGCTGCGGTTTGGGTAACGTCGATGAGATCATCGGTGATCTGGAAGAGTAAGCCAAGGGCATCGGCGTATGCGGTGATGCTGGTGAGCAGCGCTTCGCGCTGATCTGCGGGCGGGTTGGCGGAGATAGCGCCCATGCGGCAGGAAGCGCGGATGATCGCGCCGGTTTTGTTGCGATGTATTGTCTGGACGCGGGCCAGGGAGCGGTCAAGAGGGCTACCCAGGGAGAGCGAGCTTACCTCGTCATCGGGGAGGCCCAGGGTGTCGTGCACCTGCCCGGTAATCATGTCGGTGGTGGCGTGGGCGAGTTGAGCGCAGAGCCGTGAGGTAATATAATCATTCAGGTGCGGGCGCAAAGCGCGATCATCATCTTGGATGGGGGAGAGCGCGATGGCCTCGAACGCGAGGGAGAGCAGGCAATCGCCCGAGAGAATGGCGAGGGCCTCGCCCGCGTGTTTGTGCAGCGTTGGCACGCCGCGCCGAAGGTCGTCGTTATCGAGGGCGGGAAGGTCGTCGTGGATCAGGCTGAAGCAGTGGATCATCTCCAACGCCGCGGCGGCGGGAAGCGCGTCAAAGCCGGTGCCGCCCGCCGCGATGGAGGACCACCACGCGAGCACAGGGCGGAGACGTTTTCCGGTGCCGAAGAGAGAGTAGGAGACAGCTTCTTTGAGGCTGGCGGCCAAAGGCCGCGCATCAAGAAAGCGGTGAAGGAAGGCTTCGGTTTGCCCAGCAGGCGAGAAGAGATCTGGCGGTGAGGCGGGGGCACCAATCATGCTGGAAGGGGGGCGAGGGGTGATGCTTACGGGGGGGTGCTGGGCCGCGGCATAACTTACATCCATCGTGCGTCCCCTCGTTGTTGGTGCGGCGGGCTGAAGAAAAAGAGGTTTGATGAACCCACCTTACCACCGGAGCACTCCGAACTAACTTGCCTTACGAGTCGGATTAAAGCGGCGGAAAGCGGCGGCCGGGCCGTGATGGGCGGTTAACGAACGAGCTAAGTTATGCAGGTTTTTCCTGTCCTTGGAGGAGATCGTAAATTTCTTGAGGAGAAGCAGCCGCGTAGATTCTCTCACGAAACTCATCCATGGTCATGAGTCGGCTTACCCGAGCGAGCGCATGAATGTGATCGCTTGTGCGGTCGGGAGGGCTGGCGAGCAGGACGATGAGCCGGACTGGCTTTCCGTCGATGGCTTCAAAGTCCATCGGTTTGGCTGGCTTACCAATCGCCATTGAAAGGCCGGCGATACCAAGGCACTTGCCGTGGGGGATCGCGAGCCCGTGTCCGATTCCCGTCGTGCGGGTCTGTTCGCGGGTCCAAACGGCGTCCTTCAGAGATTTCGCATCGCTGACCTTACCCGCGCCGGCAAGCACATCGACGAGCTCGTCAATGACGCCCTTCTTATCGGAGGCGGCAAGCGGGGCTTTGATACAGGCGAGCGTAACGATGTCCAGTAAGTTCATCGATCAACTTCTTAGGTGGGCTGTGATGCGGGAGTTGAAGCGGGGTTCAGGGACGCTTGAAGGCTCTATCAGAGCGAGACATAGGGAGTATACGCATCGCATGAAGTAGCTGGGATTGGTTGCGTAGTTGGCTCAGGGGAGAGGCGAAATCATGGTGCGAGAATAAGGGTGCAAATGTTGACGGTCAGATGAAGCGTCGGCCAAGGCGGCACTTGCGATGAGCTTAC
>Ga0105048_10009235_pt1 | contig 15715 bp, 22 predicted proteins | sample MAT05_FD_78382 | JGI IMG/M metagenome (GOLD analysis project Ga0105048, IMG submission 78382) | Freshwater microbial communities from Lake Fryxell liftoff mats and glacier meltwater in Antarctica - MAT-05 | ecosystem: Environmental > Aquatic > Freshwater > Ice > Liftoff microbial mat | place...
TCCTATCTAGGTTTTCCTTCAAACTCTACAGAATCTTGCCAGCACCCAAGCCCATTCCGGAAATCCGGACTTGGCCTGTCATGAGTCTTATGTGCTGTACCGCACCGCAATTGCGAGAAATCCCCGGCTAACACTGCAGGTTCTTGGCGGGCGAAAAGGAGGCAGTGCGGCCTTTTCCCTCGACCAAGTCGACGGAGGGCATAGGCCGCAACACCAGTAGTTTCCATTGATGGCCGGCGCGCCCCGCAGTCAAACGTTACTGGCCAGCCGCCTTGGACGCACGCTCCAGGGCAGCCCTTGCGCTCAATTCCGCAGCAAGTGAGGCGTCCAACGGTGACCGGCAAAGCCCGGCCGATTCATAGTGAATGTTCTCATACAGCCCGGACATCGCAGGGAACGCTATCAACAAGGAATCAACAGTGTCGTCCCGACCCACTTCGGCCAGTTCGCTGGCCAGGTGCCGAACGACAGAGCGGTATTGGTCTGGCTGAATGCTCCCAGGATTTCGCTCAAGGTGCTCCAGCAACTGCGCAAGCATGACAAGCATCGTGAGGTGACCGGGAACTTCAATTCGCTTCGTTGATTGCATATCGAATCCCTTTGACCAGTGAATTCTGGCCGAAGTTGGAATATGGGGGCGATTGGTCCTGTTTTCAAGTGAGCAAGCCGTTGATTTCAAGGCCGATGTATCGACATCAACGTCGAACCAGCGCGCTATTTTTCTTGTTAACTAATATTTTTGAGTTGCTCAGCGCGGCAAAAGTAATGCCGCTCATTCCAAAGACATGGTGGTGTCGTTGCTATACATCCTTTGTAAGTGATTTCGCCGACGCGGGAGAATCGCCTCGTATCCAAATACGATTGGATACCCCAAACATAATGAAAGAAAGCAGCCATGTTTGACTTGGATTTCAATAAAAACACGATGTGCGCGAAGCTGGACGAGCAAGCGCGGGCGACGCTGATTAGCAGAGCAGCCTGCTTTGGTATTGATGCACGCATCGAGGCGGGCAGCGTTCACCTGCAATCGAAAAGTAGCCGGCTGAACCTCGTATTGCCGCTCGAGGTCGGACTTTGCAGGTTGGTTGCAGAACTAGCCGGTATATTAACACCTTGGGTCATATTCTCTGCGGGCAAGCCGCCCGAGCGAGTGCTGCTGCAGTATACGGATGCGAAGTATCGGAAGCTTGAGGCGGCGTGGCAGGCGACCAGGGGCTGACTCGCATTTCAGGCTAAACATCAGGGTGCCGCAATCGAGTCTGGGAGAAGTATCTACGTCAAAGGCGATAGTTCTTTGTGATTCACTCGGTTTCCAAATCGTGAACTTCTACTATCTGCATCTCGCGAACGATACGAATTTTAGAAGCGGCGAATTTGCCGTCCGCGTAGGCGATTTCTCGACCTGAGACCTCGACTTCGCAGAGCATCAACGTCTTCCCACCGGATACGCATGCCGAAAAGGTCGTGCCGTTGCTTGTTGCTTCGATTGCAAGCGCTTGGTCTAGGTAGTAATAGTAACCGCCGCCATGGTCCGGCTGCGCCGTTTCGATACGCCACTTCCCGATGAGGTATTCGGAGCCATCGAAAGCGCTGACCAAAGCACCCCGGGTGTCTTTGGCGAGTATTTTGTAACCTGTCCACTGACTGGTGACTGGACTCTTGCACTTAACTTTAGATTTTCCGAGGTAGTGATTTACCAGTTGACCCAAAATCGTTGCGTTCTTTGCTCGCTTAACGCACGTGCTGCTATCAATTTCGGTTACGCTAAGTTTGCGTGATTCATTGAGTATCAGGAAGTATGATTTTTGACTGCGTGTGTAGCCTTTTCGCAGGTCTTTCCAAAAGGTTCGGGCTTGAACTACCAGACCCTTGACCTTGCCTCGAAATATCAGAACATCATACGTGTCCAGATTCAAACACTCTAAGTCCCGTTTGTTGCTGATGATGTACGGCTTAGGCAGGTTCCCTGACTTTGTTGCTGCGTCCAGCAGACTCTTTAACTGGCACTTTTGCTCGGGCGAAAGTGCGCTGTTCGTGTCGATGGCGCCGTATTCATTGCGAGTGATTTCGGTGGCTTTGGCTGAGGGAGTCTTCGTTTTCATGGTTCCTGATTTCCGGTAGTGGAATCAGGTATAGGACCTTTGTTTTATCCTTCCTTGGCATTCTTCCGACTAAGGTCAACCTAAGTGTGAACTCGGGATGGGGCAGAAGTTGTCGACACGAGGTGCTGTCATGTTTGACGATAGCCACTTATTTGGTAGCGCCCCACTGGTCGGCGCTTGGGCTCAAATTGACGCTAGTGCCAACGGGGGAACTGACACTTCTGGGGCTTCAAAATTCTGGAAGGCCCCGACTAGTCTGGCTAGTGCGGCTCACAGCGATGTTTCAGCTCCAGCTTTGATTAAAATGCCGGTTCCCCTCGAATCCATCCCAAGTACGCCGAAAATCATTCGTTGACGAACGGCTTCAGTCCTGTAAGCAAAGTTGACTGAAGCAATGGTGTCGTGCGCTCAAATTTGTCGGCACGGTTCAACGAGTAGTTGCACAACTCGTCGAGTAAGGGATGGCAATAACCGACTGATTGGAGGTCTCGGCGCGCCTTGCACATCTTGTTGTGTAACTCGCTGAGGCGGTCTTTGCCTGAGTACCCTTTGCGCGCCGCAGCAAGCGTTCCCCTCAACACCTCGTTCATGGTGTGGCGGTCAAAGACTGCAATGGCTGGTCGCACCACATCTAGAAATTCATTCATCGTTTTAACGGCTTCGGCACTGACTTCCGCTTCCCTATGCATGGCGGCCTCGCGCAAGGGTCCGAGATTCTCTATAGAACTTCGAATCTCCTCGATGGATGTTCGCATCTCCTCGGCACGCTTCAGTGCCGCATCTCGCTCCCGCGAAAGGGAATCCCTTGACTCCTGGATACGGCGGTAGGTCGCACTTAGCTCTTCTGCGGTCGCCTCGGCATACTCTTTGGCCGCAAGTGCCACCTCAAATTCCGAGGCCCTTTGCAGGAATGCCTGCCATTTTCGCTCGTTGGCCGGCGTGGCTTTGACGACAAAGGCCTTGTCAACCGGATTCCACGTGGCTGTTTTGAACAGTTCGCGGAATGAATCCTTCAACTCAAAGGGAAGGCGTAGCAGGTAGGAGTCTCCTTTTTGAGCAAGGGACGCTCTTGGAAATTTCGCGGTCCGCATACCACTCTGCGCGAAGTCGACCAAAGGTGCCGTAGCCAAGCCTGCGGCGGAAGGGGGAGCGAGCCCTTCAGGCGTGTTCGACGCCGAGTCCAGCGGAGCAGCGGGCAAAGCGCTTTTATATTGCGCCGACATTTCGAGCCCGGTAGCCGAGATGTTTGTTGTGGGGTTCATGGTCACTTGCCTATTCGTCATAAATGCGCATCCGACTTGGGTGCTCAACGTGTAGCCAATGTTTTTATTTGCTGGTCACCGTTGACGGATTGAGGCCACACAAAGATGCGCGACTCAGGCGACGAGGGTGGCGATTGCAACGCCCTAGGACCGAATTCGATGGGTGAATACCCGTATGGCGCGATGAGTCGCGCGAAGGTGGGAGCGAGCCGCCATCCTTCGAGCGCGCGCTCTAATTTTCAAGAAAGTCGGGCGGCGTGCACGGTTTCATGGTTTCCTGCTGCGCGGAGGCGTCAACTCAAGTCGTGACTGAGCTCGGCCGGCTGCAGCCAGCTAGGCTGCGGGCGTTAGCGGACGAACATTTGGTGTCACGGTAGATTTAGGTGGCAGCTACCTTTCACGCACAGTGTGCGCGACACAGACCGTTACAGCGAAGACGTCCGGCCGGGCAACAACCGCTGTGGTAGGTCGGAAGCCTTCACCCTGATTCGAAGGCCTTTGAACGCCCTGTCTATGGCGTGGAATTACTCGTCAACACCTCGAATAATCTCAGCCCTGTTGCACTAACCTAGGATGTACGGATTGGGCTTCACATTCCAAGAGAACGTCGTTAGGACGCTGTTCCTCCTCGTCTATTTGGTGGAACTGTTCGGGAGTTTCATTAGTGAAGGAGCATTCGGAAACACCTTCGTCTTTGCTTACCTTACCTAGTGTCTGTGCAATCTTCCACAAACGCTTCCCAAATGCAGTCTCATTCGCCTTCGAAAGCGTCCAGCTTTTTCTATATCCATTAAATATTGCTCTCTTGGCCTTGGCGGCCTTGACAACTGATGCATCGTAGTTGAACTGCAGAATAAGAGAATTATCCTGTTCCTGTACATAGAGCCCAAATTCCGCCTTTGGCCAATTATAGTGCTGGTATTGCAAGGCCTCCTTGACTACCCTGGCCGCCTTTCTATCGGCCTTCACGCGCTGTTTCGCATCAAAGGCAAGTGCTTCGTGCGTAAGTAGCGTGCGCAGGTCCCCGTAGGCGAACGCTTCGCGCACCTCGGCCAAAGCGAGCAGTTGTAAAGCGCTTCGGGCCATACGTTTGGCACCGGAGGAGGTGTCCACTGTTTGCGTAATCTGACCTGGCTCTGGCCTTCCAAGCTTTTGGAGGAATCCCATCCGGCAGTTGCCTCCGTAAGAAAAACTACCCCAGGCAAAGCCTCTAAATATCAGTGATAGATTTAGCATCTCAAGGGCGACCGTGCTGTTAAGACCGAAGGCCAAAGGTGTTTTTGGAATAAACGCAACTGTTCCATTGTCCAGCGTCATCACGTCTCCTCCGGGCAGGCTCCCGGTGGAAATAGAGTCGAAGCTGGGGGACAAGTTAGGAGACATAGGAATTTGGACTTTTCGTCAGGAATCAAATTTGTATATCGCCGCCGCTTTATTCCGCGCAGCGACGGCAATGTTTATCTTCAGCGCGGCTTCGACGATTGTCGATTTTCAGACCTGCCGAATCCCAATCGGTTCGAGTTGGCGTCAACCGGAGTTGACGCGCTTGACAACGGTATTTGGCGGCTGGCGGCCCGCTGGAGCCAAATGTCAGCAGGTGCGAGACGACTTACGTTTCTGATGTTTCGGTTCTTGCCGTTGCCTTTAGCTTCAGGGCAATCGGCACCCATCGCCGAACGCGAAGTAACATCGGCTAGAGGCCGAATCTCGACGCAGGCAACTGAGCTACTAGCAGCCCCAGGCGTCCATACAGGGGAGGCTTGCAACCCGTCTGTACCGTCCAGGTAGGCGCAGTTGCTGACCGCCCCGGGTCCACACCGAGATGTAGAAACGAGCGCCTTCGTCTGTCGCGGGCAGGAGGCGGTCGCATTGCGAGCTAGGGATGATTATCACAAACGGAGTTTCCGAGTTGTCCTCGAACAAAAGTTCGTGAGCCGAGACGCCGCCTTGCTCAATCCAGGGGCCGCTGCTGACTATGACGTACTTGGCCGAACGCATCTCCATGACTGTCCGCTTCTGACTGTCGGGCACAAGGAGTCGTCCAGCGCCTGCGTTCCAAGACAGATAGAAAAACCCCCTGCTGGCGTGTTCGCTATCGAAATAATTTGTGCTTGCAATGGCTTGGCCTTTGTTGCCCATAACGATAAAGTTCTTGGTGTCCATAAATGCATTTCTTAAAATTGGTCGGTCTATGAGTGCGCCTTGAGGAGCGGTACTGCCGTCTAGCGAGCACGTTTATTCGCCCTGCTTCTTTCTGGCAGAGTTGACCCGAGAGCAGTGCGACCTTGGGAATATCTTGCGTGCCAACCGCATGTCCATTCCAAACGACAGCACCGTTTCTATGCCCGGCTCATTTCAGCGTCTTTGGAGTCAGGACGCCGACATCGCGGCGCACAATCAGTTATGAAAAGCCTATTTCACGGACCTCGCCACTGCCGGCAGGGATTCCAAGTCGTCAACATTTACAGATATCGGCGGCAGCCAGCGCACGTCAAAACGGCGTTCAGCTGTGCCCTTGCGTGGGCCGTCGTCTCTTGGCCCACTCCAGAAGCCATGCCAATGTGCGACGCGGATGTGAGGCTTGGGACCGGAGTGGGCGCCGCCATGGCCGGCGCTCCGCGCACTTTCGGCAGAGTAGGCACGGCGCAACGCGGCGCCCATACGCACGCCGACATCCCACATGGTTGGCTTCTCTGCTGGGAACAAACGAGGCAGACCACGCACTCTTTTGGGCTGCGGCTTGCGGGGCTCCGTCTTTCCGTCGCCAATTTCTGCTGCCTGGCTGCACAGGTAGAGCAATAGCGATACAACTTGCCTAACAAACGGCAGGATGAATGCCCTGAACTCAACATTGAGCAGCGGGTCACGCAGGTCAGACAGGTCATGCAGGCCAAGCAATCCCATTTGCCGTTTCGACTCCGCTACTGTTCGGTCCATCGCTTCAGCTAGGGACCACGGTCCCAGGTGCAGCGGAATCGGAAGCGGCCCCGTGTCTGAATCAAATACCAAACGCAACTCTGGTCTCTTTGTATCTATATCGAATTCCAGATGCCCAAACGCGCCGTGGATACTCCAATCTTCCGACCCGAGTCCTGGAGTCTCGATATATACGCACCACTCCGGCAGTCGATATAGAATCTCGCACGGAATTTCTCTATCTAGTGGTGTATCGCGCACACTATTGTAAACCATGGGGTCGAATCGGTATATCCCCTGAGTTACCCGCCATGTGGCCAGGGCGCCCAGCGTAGCAAGGTCATTGGGCGAATTCAATGAAGGAATTTTGCCCCAACCGCCGCTGACAATCGCAGCGGCGCCCGCCAATGGCAGAAAACACCAATCTGGCCATTGTGGTAGGTCAAAACCGCGCGCTGCACGCAGCACATCAACCTTGCGCCATGCGTCGGGATATTTTCGCGCGTACTTAGTTATGTACTCGCGCGGGCGGCATTTGACGATATTGGATTTTGTCATATTTATCGAAATAAATGTATTGGTATTAAGTGTGACCGCGGCAATCAGCGAAGTCCTAAGGCCGGAAGATGCCCGCAAATAGCGCCCGCGCATCGTTTTCGACTGGTGACAGTCCAGATGGCCTACTAATTGGTGTGCGCAATTCCGATTCCTCTGAAATTGATTCTTGGGTGCGTTTGGTTTTCTGCGCTGATGGCAGCATTACTTGGCCTAATGACTGAGTTCATCTTTAATATCCGTTCCATTGAATCTTGAGGTGCACCACTACAGTGAAGGCGCTTCTATCCTTCGATTGCTCAATGGATAGCTTTGAGGTAATCTGGTGACAGTGGTCTGGCGTTGCTTTTCTACTGTCCTTCATCCCGACGCGATACGGTGAAAAAGTTGGTGTTGAGCTTCATGGCTTGGTGTCGCGTGGCGTGAATGTTAATATTAATAGTTACTTAAGTGAGAACGGAGTTAATTAAGAGGGATGTATCATTTCATATCTGCCCGGATGTCATCCGCAGGTTAGGGGCCTTGAAACGGTTTAATTAAGTCTTTAGGTGGACCATACCTTTTAGCTTTTTAGCCTTTTAGCCTTTTAGGCTTTTAGGCCATAGGTGTCCTAAAAGGACTTGGTTTCCTCCCGCAACTAAAGCCCAATCCTTTTAGGCCTTTAGTGACCCAAAAGGATTGGCTTCCTTCAGGCAGCGAAAGCTCAGTCCGGCTCGTTTTGGTGGCGCGTTCGTCTCTGGTTTCGTTTTGCCACTTTTTCTCTGCTTGTTGGCGAGTAGAGGAAAGATGTCAGCGAGGGTGAATAGCTTGTCTAGACTTCTGTAGGAGCAGACCGCTGCTTCTGGCAACCTCAAAACATTGAATGCCTCAATCATGGAAAAAGGTGCAGCATTCGGTGGTTGCAAAGTCCGAATTTCTAAAAATGGCAACTTCTACTTTGGGGCGAGCCGGGTATCAGTAACGCGACGGCTTGAGGCCTCGGTAGCGATGTGAATCCCGAGCCGGCAGGACGAGTTGTGCTGGCGGACCTACGGGTAGGTCGTGTTTGAGGCACCGCCAACACCGATTCGGTGCTTGATGGCCCGCACAAGGCCCGTGTACCTCTCAGCGAGGATGCGAAACCAGCAGGCGGATGCCTTCGCCGCGCTGATGAAGGACATGTCGCGCCCGACGCGGCCCTAATGTCAACGCCGGCCTTATGGGCGAAAAGCTGGATTTCGAGTTCCTGCACGCACCGGGATGACCTGGACGACCAACTTCGATGAGCGCGTGCGGCCCAAGCCCGGGTTCATTTAGCGCAAGCACTCGGAGTCGGTTGCATGGCGCATTTCCAGGCGGGCCGTCACGTTGACGCTGCAGGACGCCTATGCGATGAAGACATATCAACGTGCACGTGCTGTGGGTCAAACGCTGCCGAGGTTGCCGCCGGGCCGTCGCATGCCCAAACTGCGGCACCACTCACAAGCACCAATCGCGCAAGGATTCGATGCGATGGAGGTGCGCTGCCTGTGAAGGCACCTTCAGAGTCACCTCGGGGAACTCGTTTGCCCAGTGGGAGCGCACGCTGAAGTGACGGCCTTGGCCTTGAACTGGGTGATTGGCGAATCGGGAGCACCGGCGCTGATGACCCGCCGCGAAACTGCCGGTCGTTGCAACGCGGCGTTCCTGAACGAGGTCGAGCTGCGGTGGCCGCTCATGTGGCTGTGCAATACCGGGCTAGTTGCTGGCGAAATGGAAATGGACGGGATGCGCATCTATAGGCGGAATGCGTGCGGCAGGCGCGGATAGCTTGAGGCGTCGTTGCCGGTGGACGTTGAGACTGCAGCCCGTCCCTAGCAGCTGATTCAAACCTTTCAGGACAGGCTCAGCGGCGTCAACGAAGGTCGCGGGCAAGGCGCAGCTGAAGCGCGATGGTGTTAAGACGGCCTTCCAGAGCCGGACCTTGCCCAAGGACCGCAACATCGTCATTTCCGCGCGCACCCGCAAAAATGCCCGTGGCGAAGGTGCTAGGTCAACCGGGGTCAGCGTGGGCATGACCGAAGGGGCTGATGCCGTGAACGAGACCATCCGCGATTCATCGCTTTGTCTGCGAGCTTGCTCACCACCGACCCGGCAAACGCGTGCGCAGAGCCTGGCAAGCAGTTCTTGGCTCGCCGCCTTTGAAAAGAGTGAGGTCGGTCGCGCAGTAACACGTTGGTGGTGGACAACGCGGGTTCAACGCATAGGGGAGACGCGCCCACGGCCAGCCAGTTGGGCAGATTGCCGCTGTCGTTCTCGGTAGGTGTGAGGCGCTTTGGGCGCTGCAAGCTGTCCTGACCGGCGGGCCTATATGGGGAGTTTGCACGGCGAGGGGTATAGCGTTAGACCTGGCCTCTACTCCTATCTGCGTATTACCGCCTTATCAGTCACGCCCGTCATTGAAATGCAATGGTGCCCAAGTGTAGGCGCGGCCCCTTCGGTCAGTACCATCCTCTACAAGCGAATGGTAAGTTTGAGGGGCTCCTCTCGGTTGTTCGGGACGTAACTCAAGCTGTTTAGGTCCACCAAAAGGGAGATTTATACAAAAGCCGCCATTGAGAATTACCTGAATCCGTGTAACGTTCCGTCATGTAGCTCGAGCAACCGTTGGAGTACTGGCGAGTCATGACTGGAGTAGCAGCTATCCAGCCGGCGCCATTGACGTATCTCGCACTCTGAACGGCTCCCGTTTAATGGAATTTCCTTAGCGGCTTTGGACATGCACCGTCGTAACGTAGCTGTCTTCCCGTCCAATCAGTCACGCTCGTTTTAAAAATAGTCAATGGTGACGCAGGCTTGGCGCAGTCTTGCAGGGCTGTACTATTCTCTACAAGAGAATAGGAGCTTCTAGAACCCGCTCTCCGCTGATGCGGACGCAGGTCAATTAGTTGAAAACCACCAAAGGAGAGCCTGAGATGTGAGACCGCCTTCATCAAAGACTTCCTTAAGTCGGGTAACGTTCTGCCATGCAGCTATTGGGATTTCACTTGGCTTTTCCCCGAGTGACGGGAGCCTTTACTTTCTGGCGCCGTAAGAATAGGGCGTAATCCCGTATGCCTCAGTGCCCTGTGGCACTTAAATTTAATCTGGGATGGCAAGGGCGAAACCGAAGTTGGATTGTTATGACGCTACAGGGACCATTGGCGTTCTCGTATCCGGGCGAAGCAGCCAGCCTTCACTGGCATGAACTATCGAGCGACACGCTGACCGGTGGCTGCGTCTCCTCTCCAAGACCGCGCTTGCAGATATTCGCTTAGCTGAAAATCGGGAGTTGATTTACATGGAACTCTGACTGCGCTCGTGATGCGTATGTTAGGAAGCATGGAGGGCTTTGGGCGGGTGCTCTAGGACTTTACAGGAGATGTGACCTCCGAGAGCCCTGATGAAAAGTCAAAAGTGCAGACCAGTCTTCAGCCGAAACGAGCACGCTGACATTTCAATGGCGACGGCGATTCCCAAGTGTTCCAATGATGTTCTCCAGGGGGAACCTTGTACCGGGCTCCGTGGGTAGAGAGCTGTCTAGCACACGCTGGAATCAAATCGAGCCTCTCCTACCGCCACCCAAGCTTTGCAAGGCGCTGGCAATGCGCGAAGCAACAGTATGCCCGGGCGACGCCTCACTGTTTGATGGCTGGCACATTCCCGGCTAAGGCATCAATTGGGACGCTGCCACAAGCACCTCTCGGAAGAGTCTGTGGGACCAGGCAATGCTTTAGGTCTGGATTCGCAATGCATGATGCTTGGGCCACGGAAGTCCTTGCCAAGGCGCATCAGTGGGGGCTGTCAGCGTAACTGTCGCTGACTGGAACTCTTCGTGGCCGGAAATATGCCGGCTCTACAAAGCGTTACACGGCGAATATAAAAAGGAAGGCTATACGGAAGACTGGACGGTTGTGCAAGGCGTCCGGTGGCACAACAGGCTTCTGCTCTGAAGACCGGTGCCAATTCCAGCACTGGAGTACTTCCTTTGACCCCACTTCTTGATATTCATAGTTTGGCCAGCTTTCTGAATCGGCGCCCCAGCACCATCCTTCGCGACTTGCGCCGAAACCCCGAGGCTGTACCTCCGCGGCTCGTCCTGCCGGGCACTCGACTTCTGCGTTGGCGGGAGGCGGATGTTGACGCTTGGCTGAACTCCCATGCGACTGCATGCACACCTCCCAAAGGTGGTCGCTCGTGAGTCGCCAGTTGATTTTGCCTAAGAGGTTAGATATCCGCATGGCACTCGCCACGTCGCCGCCTAAGCCCGACTTCGTCTTGCCCGGTCTGCCTACTGGTACTGTTGGTGCATTGGTTGCACCTGGAGCGACCGGGAAGACCACATTTATTCTGCAGACATGCGTTGCGCAGGCGACCGGTATGTCAATTTGCGGTGGGCTGTTCGTCAAGATTGGGGACGCGCAAGCACCACCAGCGAAAGTTGCGCTGGTGGTGGCTGAAGAAAGTTTCGATGTCATGCACATGCGTCTTCACAGCGTCGTGGCGCACGCATTGCGAGACATAAATCCGCTTTTGGAGCCCGAAGCAATTTCCAGTTTCCACGATTTTCTTTGTGCTAACTTGGACCTCTACCCATTGGCAGGTGCAACCAAGCTCCTCATCGACGGTTGTGATGAATCGGGAACCGGGTGGGAGAAGCTGCATAGAATTGCCGCAGGGTCCAGACTGTTGGTAATAGACCCTCTGCGTCAATTTCATACTGGCGATGAAAATGACTCCTGGGCGATGACATCGGTCCTGCAGTCACTTCAGAGAATTGCAAGCGAACACCGTTGTGCGGTTCTAGTCGCTCACCATACCAACAAGTCGTCAACCTTGAACGGGCAGGGTGACCGGGCCGGGGCTTCTCGCGGGTCAGCTGCCTTTACTGACGGTGTTCGATGGCAGCTGAACTTGTCTGCACTAGATGACTCTTTGGCTGGCGAGTTTGGCATCGGGCGCGATATCCAGTCAGGGTTTATCCGCGCTGACTTGGCGAAGGCGAATTACTTGGCTCCGCAACCTCCGCAGGTACTTAAGCGCGAAGCAGGCGGTGTTTTTGAACTGGTTCGCAAGTCTGCTTGCAAGAAGCGAGGTCGGGTGTGAGTAGCCTTCGGCGGGAAGTCTTGCACGACACCAGTCTTGGCATGTCAGGCGTTTTCAGGCCGCTTCAGAAAGGAGCTAGGGGGAAGCTTGATGTCGAAACGAAATGGGGGAAGGCCGCCCTTCGCTGGCGAGGCCCGGACCAACTCGGTATTGGTGACCAATCGTTGTTGTTCGCAGTTCTGGAGGAGGCAGGTGAACAACTTCTTTTGGCGAGGGACAAAGCGGTAGCCACTAGCGCCGATGCTCTTTGGCCCTTGCTTGCCCACCAAAATGATGTCTTCGTGGCAGATACTGTTCGTATTACAACGACGTTCTCCCGACTTGCCATAGGTAGTGGATGGAACGACGGCGGCTCGTCTATAGAACGTGTTCGGGCTGGATTGCGGCGCATGACTGAAACGACGGTTTGGGTCCGGATTCAAACTGACAACGGCGAATTTCTGGAAGGTAGTTCGAGGCTGCTTGGATGGCAGCTCAGCGAGGGTCTGATGATTGTGCTTCTAGTGAACTGGCGATTAGGGCAGGCTCTCCGCGGAAGTCAGTATTCAAAAATATCGCTGCACGAGCGATATTCGCTTGACGGCGAAATTGCTCAATCCTTGCACGCATTGTTTTCGTGCAAGGTCAACTACGCATCTGCCTGGGCTTGCCATCTCGATAAGTTGCAAGTCCATATCTGGGGCAATGCAGCGGAGGGCGGCAACCTTCGGGCTCGGCGAAGTCGCATGCGGAAGGCACTTGAGGCCATCGGGAAACTGCACGGATGGGGAGTTTCATTTACTGCGAATGTTGCCCGAATCACTCGGGGAACCATTCGTACCAAATTCGGTCAATCCTCGAATACTCCGCGGCGGTCCGTCGTATCGGTAACGGCTGAGCATTGTGAAAATCTCGAGTCTTCGCAAAGGGCATCCTCAACCGAGCAAAAGGTCAGGTACGATGAGTTCGTGCCGTGCGTTGACGTTTCAAAATTATTCGCAAAGAACTAAAACTGCATATCCGCCTACATAGGCCTGCATTTTTTGCGAAACAGAGTGGTTTCTTGAGCGAGGCGCTCTTAACACCCTAAGTTCAGCCATCCTCGATGCTGCATTCTCAAGATGCTGACTGATAATTCGACAGGGGCGGCTGATAGATATAAACTGCGTGTCTAGACTGACGTGAGAGCAGATGTCTGCTACCTTTAACCCGAAATCATTGAAAGCATTTGATATGGAAACAAAAGTCGCACTCGGTGGCTCCACATTTAAGATTACCAAAAATAATAACTTCTACTTTGGTTCGCGCCGGGTAGCAGTTCACGGTGCCGACTTGCTGGAATGTATTCGGGAGGCGGTTCAATTTGACAACGTCTTTCTGCTTCGCGACCTGTTTAGAGAGGCTGGTGGCAATACGATGGACTCTGCTTTCCGTGGTCGAAGGTGACGTCAGGGGAGGGAATAAGTGCCTTGGCCGCCTGCCGGTTGAGTTTTTGGCAGGTGCCCCCTATGTCCAGCTGGAATTAAAATTGGTTGCTTTGAACGAGCAACTCATCGCGTCGATGCGAAGCCAGTTGGCGGGCGACTACCTCACGCAGACGACGAGTTAGGCGCTACCAAGGCTGCGTTCGAGGTTGAACCCGTCAATGCTCTGGTATTGAGTGCCGTCGCCTATGGCCTCATCTCGCTCCCGCGACATGATGGGGACGATGTGGATAGGTCGATGCGAATCCCACCTGGGCGAGGTGGCCACTAGCGCCCGCCGTCAGTTTTCGGTTGGGCAGCGTCAGGCGTGATGGCGCTGGCGGTAGCCTTATTGTTGTTGCCGAGCTTCTGAGCCTGGCTTGCCTACCTGTCCCGGCCACCCAGAAGGGCCACACGAGCGCCGCTTGGAACCCCGCACATATCATTCCGTGCAGGAGGAGTTGCCCATGCAAGATTTCGCAGCACTGCTTGCAACTGCAGCAGCCCTTTCTGTGGGCGTCGTCAGTCCGGGGCCCAGCTTCGTCGTGGTGGCGCGCACCTCCATAGCGTCGTCACGGCCTGAGGGTGTCGCCGCAGCGTTCGGGATGGGCATAGGTGGGCTCAGCTTCGCCGTGGCGGCTCTGCTGGGTCTTCACGGCCTGCCGCTGACGGTGCCGGCGGTCTACGTCGGCCTAAAGGTCCTGGGGGGGCTGTATCTGGCCTACCTGGGTTTCCAAATTTGGCGCGGGTCTCGCCAAGCCCTGGAAGCTCCAGTCCCAGTCTCAGTCCCATCCGCTGACCATCGGTCTGATTCGGTGCGTCGTGCCTTCAGGCTCTGACTGACCACTCAACTTAGCAACCCCAAGACCGCCATCGTTTATGCAAGCGTGTTCGCGGCCTGCATGCCTGAGCAGCCGACGGCCGCATTCATCGTGGCGCTCGCGTTGACGGCTTTTGCCATCGAGACCGGTTGGTATTCTCTAGTCGCTGTTGTCTTGTCAGCCGAGCGACCTCGCCAGGCCAATCTGCGGTTCAAGACAGGTGTGGACCGTGTGGCCAGCGGAGTGACGGTGGCTCTAGGCCTGCGACTTGTGGCCTCAGCCATTCGACCTTGAGAAAGAGCATGACCATCGAACTGTCAAAGGACGCTCGCGCGCAGGCTATTGCGTCCATTGAGCGCTACTTCCTAGAGAACATGGACGAGCAGATTGGCAACGTTGCTGCTGGGGGACTGCTGGAGTCTTTCGTCCAGGAAATCGGTCCCAGCATTTACAACAAGGCCGTGGCCGACGCTCAAGAACGCATGCAACAGCGAGCAATGGAACTCGACATCGAGGTTCATGAGGACGAGTTCGCCTACTGGCGGAAGGGCGCACTGCCGGCTGCGAAGGCTCGAAAGTAGTTGGAGCGCGCGGCGAAGCCCTCCTGAACATAAAAAAGGGGCCTAGTTTCCTAGGTCCCGTTTCAATGCGTTGGAGCAATTACTTCATGGCTGCCGGCGCGGTGGTCACGGCGGCAGGCGCGGTGGCGACAGCCTTCTTCGCATGATGGCTGTGGTGCTTCTTGTGCACCGGCTTGGCAGCCGCGTCAACCGGCGCGGTCGCCGCAGTAGTGGTCGCGGTGGTCGCCGGAGTCTTGGCAGTAGCAGGAGTAGCCGGTGCTTGAGCAAACGAAACCGCTGCGACAGTTGAGAGGAGGGCGGCAACAAGGAGGGACTTGGTCGTGGTCATGTTCAGGCTTCCGATTTCAGCGAGGCTCGCGTGTGCTCCGAGTCTCCTGAGCGGGCTCGGCATCTGCCGGGCTTGTGTCTACAACGAAGGGTTAACCCGAGGCGTTGACGGCCTTCACGTCCGCCTAATGCTGGGTGATTGGCTTCAGTCCGTGCCCGGCTACCTTCAGCCTGCGATGTCAACGACGGGCGACGTACCCCGATGTTGGTCAGTTCAATGCGACTGCTTATCACTCGCCTTGGAAGGTCTTCGGCGCTTGCCGGAAAGGCTCCGCGAAAACTCGTCAGCACCCGAGGTCACGGCGGTCGATGTGAACTTGCAGGAGGTATGGCCTTCGGTCCCACCGCTTGCAGAACCGCCCAAAAGGCGGGCTTCGGCTGCTGTGTGTCGTCGAACAATAACGGCTTTTCACTGCGCCACCACTCCCAGCCCGAGGTCAGGTGTGTGTGTGCGTCCGAGATGCCCCAAAACGTCACTGCGGACAACTCCGCATGCCGGAGGAAAACGTCCATCAGTTCGGCGTAGCGGGCTGCCTGCTTTGACAACAGCACGTCAGGACCCTCGCCCAGCAGGTAGCTGTGTCTGCGGTACAGACTCACATCCAA
>Ga0105048_10009237_pt1 | contig 15713 bp, 15 predicted proteins | sample MAT05_FD_78382 | JGI IMG/M metagenome (GOLD analysis project Ga0105048, IMG submission 78382) | Freshwater microbial communities from Lake Fryxell liftoff mats and glacier meltwater in Antarctica - MAT-05 | ecosystem: Environmental > Aquatic > Freshwater > Ice > Liftoff microbial mat | place...
TCAGGTAGGTAGCGACCGCATCGGCGTTGATGGCCAGGATGTGGTGCATCAGGTCGGGGCGCGCGTACATCATGGTCTTGACCAGCCGATAGTCACTCGAGCCAGCGCCTTCGACCATGTAGCAGGCCAGGGTCCAGGGGCTGCCAGAGAAGCCTATCAAAGGTACCCGGCCTGCCAGCGCATGGCGGATCGACGTGACGGCGTCGAATACGTAACGCAACTTGTCCATGTCGGGCACTTGTAGCGCCGCGACCGCCGCTTCATCACGAACAGGATGCGCGAACCGGGGCCCCTCGCCCAGCGCAAAACTCAGGCCCAGTCCCATCGCGTCAGGCACGGTGAGGATGTCGCTGAACAGGATGGCCGCATCCAGCGGGTAGCGCTCCAGCGGTTGCAGCGTGACCTCGGTGGCGTAGTCGGTGTTGGTGGCCAAGCCCATGAAGCTGCCGGCGCGGGCACGGGTGGCGCGGTATTCGGGCAGATAACGCCCGGCCTGGCGCATCAGCCAGACCGGTGTGTGCTCTGTCGCCTGGCGCAAACATGCGCGCAGGAACGTGTTGTTTTGCAGGGGTGCGAAAGGTGCTGCGGGGTTGTTCTGGGTCATCTGGCTATTGTGGCAGCTTGACCTGCGCGCCATCCGCCCGACGGTGACCCCGGCCGAGGCTTCAGACCACGCTCAGAGGTGCTGGCTGCGAGGCGGCAAACAATGCCGCGCTTTCGCTGCAGCGACCGTCGACGGACTCCGACCACCAGTGCGGTCCCTGCTGGTCGTGTGGCTCCAGCGTGCCGACATCGATCACCGTCGCGACGAAGTCTGTCGCCGGTATTTCCCGGGACAGGTCGGTCGATGATCGGTCTGGTCCTTCGTTTGCATGTGTCATGGAGTCCCTCGGCTGCCAGCAATTCTGGCGAATGCGAATGACTATAACGCTGCCCTCACCCGGCAGCAACCAGTTGGCAGGCGTCGGCGCTCAGCTTTTGTACTTGATCGAGCAGCCATAAGGACGAGTGGTCGCAGCGGCCAGCGGCTGGCCCGCCAGCGCCTCGCGAACCCCTTGCTTGACATAGTTGACCGCGGTCTTGATGTCATCGATGCGCGACGACGGCACGCTGTCGATGCCACCGGCATAGATCAGCCGGCCTTTAGGGTCGACGATGTACATGTGTGGTGTGGTGCGCGCGCCGTAGGCCTTGCCGACCGTGCCGTCTTCGTCCATCAGCGTGCGGGTCGCGGAGGCTTTCTGGGTCTGCATCCAACGGTCCATCTGCTCCGGTGCCAGGTAATCGCCGCTGGCGTTTTCCGTCGAGTTGATCGCCAGCCACACCACGCCCTGGGCGGTTGCTTCTTTCTGCGTGCCCTGCATGTTGGCACTGTTGTAGTGTTTGCGCACATACGGGCAGCCGGGGTTGACCCATTCCAGCACCACATGGCTGCCCCGATAGTCGGACAGGCGCACGGTCTTGCCCTGGGTGTCGGACAGGCTGAAGTCGGGCGCGGTTTGCCCGACCGACGGCGCGGCAAGCAATGGGGCACTCGCCAGGCCGGACAAGAGGGACACACAGGCCAACAGGACGCGACGTTTCATGGTGATTTCTCCTGGTTGCATTTGACAGAAAAATTCGGCGCAGCAGTGATATGCAACGCTACAGGCGCGCCAACGCGGCACGCACATCCTTCACGCTGAGGATCTCGGACATCACCAGCGGTGTGCGGCCGGCCTGGTAAAGCACATACACCGGAACGCCGTTGCGGCCGAGTTGTTGCAGCGCGGCGGTGATGGCCGGGTCGCGCCGGGTCCAGTCGGCCCGCAACAGGGCCACCTTGCGCTCGGTGATGTCGGCCAGCACCATCGGGTCGCTGAGCGTGGTCTGCTTGTTGTATTGGCAGGTGACACACCAGGCGGCGGTGAAATCGACGAATACCGGTTGTCCGGTGGCCAGGATCTGTTCGACCTTGCCGGGTGCCCAGGCCTGCCACAGGCCGTCACCCGTACGCTGCGTCATGGGCGCCGGCGTGGTCACCGCCGGCCCAAGGCTCCAGCCCAGTGAAAGCAACAGGGCCAGGGACACACCGCCGGCAACCAGGCGGGCGCGACCGGCCAGTGCCAGCGCCCAGGCCACGAAGGCCACCGCCACGAGCAACACGAGCAGCGCACCGGCGCCGTCTATGCCGCTTTGCTGCCCAAGTACCCAGACCAGCCAGGCCACGGTGGCAAACATCGGGAACGCCATGAACTTTTTCAGCGTATCCATCCACTGGCCCGGGCGGGGCAAGGCGCGTGCGACTGCGGGGATGAAGCTCGCAGCCAGATAGGGAAGCGCCAGACCCAGGCCCAGCATGGCAAATACTGCCAGCGCCTGCTGTGGCGGGAGCGCCACGGCCAGCCCGAGCGAGGCGCCCATGAATGGCGCGGTGCAGGGTGAGGCGATGGCGACGGCCAGCACGCCGGTGAAGAACGCGTCGACCACGGGATGGCGTGGCTGGAATCCGGCGAGGCTTGACGGCACCATCTGCGAAAAATGGAACACGCCGGCCAGATTCAGGCCGATCAGCGTGAACAACAGCGCCAGAATGGCGACCACGGCCGGGTTCTGCAGCTGGAAGCCCCAGCCCAGGCTTTCGCCGGCGCTGCGCAGCGACAGCATCAGCAGGCCCAGCGCCATGAAGCTGAGCAATACACCGGCGGTGTAGGCGAGTCCGTTGATGCGGTGGGCGCGCCGGTCTTCGGCGTGGCGTGCAAAACCCAGCACCTTGATCGCCAGCACCGGCAATACACAGGGCATCAGGTTCAGGATCAGGCCGCCGATCAAGGCGCCCAGTAGCGCTGCCCAAAAGCCGATGGATGCGGCCGGCGCGCCAAAGGCGTCTGCACCCGTGCCCGGCCGTGCGCCCAGCGCATCCCGCAACGCGGTCGACTCCGGTGCGGCCGCGCTGCCCTGGGGCCAGCTGCCGCTGACTGGCAACGTGATGCGTTGGCCAACAAGTCCGTCCAGCGCCAGCACCACCGGCATCACCGTCGGGCTGCTGCTGCGTTGTGACGACAGCGGTATGCGTGCGGTCCAGTTCGCTCCTTCCCAGGCCTGCTGCCAATCCGCTGCGGTTTCGATGACCTCGGGCGTTTCCGGGAAAAACGACAGCTTGCGGCCTTGCCAGGCAGTCGGCAGGCCCGGCACCGACAGCGCCAGGGTCTGACCATCGACCTTGAGCGTGCCGCCGCCGGTTGCCAGGTCGGTCGGCGCGCTGCGCCAGGCCGCATCAAACGCGGCTCCATGACCCGCGGTCGAACTGCGCGCCGGGATCTTCAGCGCGAACCGGCCTTCTTCGGGAATACATTCGGTCTTGCAGACCAGCCAGGCTGCGTCCAGTTGCACATCGATCGAATCGGACAACAGGCCGGGCTTGAACTCTGGGCCGATGGTCAGCTGTACCGGCAGCAATACGGTCCCCTCGTAGCCGTAGTTGGCCAGCGTGCCAATGCGGATCTTCTCCGGCAGCGGCCATTGAATCTCGCCCGCGCTGACACCGGCCGGCAGCGTCCACTGCAACTGCGTCGGCAGGCCGGAGTCCCCGGCGTTCTTCCAGTAGGTATGCCACTCGGGCTTGTGCCGGATCTGCAGGCCGACCCAGACCGTCCTGCCGGGCCCGGCGCCGTCGGGCGCATGCGCCAGCAGTTCGGCGCGCACCTGTTCGGTGGTGACCACGGCGCTGGGGCTGCTGCCGAGCTGGGCGCAGGCCATCAGCGGAAACAGGCCGCAGGCGAACAGGGCGAGCGCGGCAAACAGGCGAAGCGTGGGAGATGGACGGATCATGAAGACTTGTGGGAGCGATGACGGGGGACAAAGTTCCGCTGGCATGCTGTAGGGACAGGCATGGCAGTCACGCCACAGCCGATTGTCGCTGTGCCAGCGCAAGGGCGATGCGCGGTCAGCGTTGTTGGCGCGGTGAGCGCCTGCAAGGTGCAGGTGCGGCGTCCGCGGCACCCTGCGTCATGCGGCGAATCCGAGCACCACACGACGCGTGGTGGCGCTCTTCTTTTCGATTTTTGTCACGGTCACAGCGCCGATTTCGGCCGTATTCGCCACATGGGTGCCGCCGCAGGGTTGAAGGTCGACAAGCTCGTCTTGCCCGATACGCACCGTGCGGATGCTGCCGCTGCCGCGGGGTGGCTGCACGCTCATGCTCTTGACCAGCGCCGGGTTGGCGTCAAGCTCTGCATCGCTGATGGAACCTATGCGCACCGGGTGGCCCGCAGCCACCAGCAGCGCAATGGCGGCCGTGAGGGCTTCCTTGTCCAGCGGCTCGGTCATGTTGAAGTCCAGCCGGGCATAGTCGGGGGTAATCGAGCAACCGTTGACCAGTTGCGGCACCAGGTGACACAACAGATGGGTCGTGGTGTGAAACCGCATCAGCCGATGGCGCCGTTGCCAGTCGATGCAGGCTGTCACCGTGTCGCCTACGGCCGGCAACGGCGCCGCCGCGTCAGCGGCAGGTACATGGCAGATGTCGCTCGTGAACCGGCCCTCCATGTCCTTGCCTTTGCGCGTGTCGGCGATGGCCAGTTCGCGGCCGGCCAGTGCACCGCTGGTGCAGCGCAACACCCCGGCATCGCCGGCCTGGCCACCCCCCATCGGGTAGAAAACGGTGCGGTCCAGCACGATGCCCTGGGGCCCGATGGCGGTGACCGTGGCCGCACATTCGGTCAGGTAAGCGTCGGCGCGAAACAGTTCTTGCGTCATGTGCACCAATAATACCGGCATGTCCATCGCTCCCGCCACGCCGCCATCGGTGGTTCTGTGCACGCTCAATGCGCGCTACATCCATGCATCGCTCGGGCTTCGCTACCTGCTGGCCAACATGGGCGCGCTGCGCGACGTCACGGTGTTGCGCGAGTTCACCATTTCGCGGGATCCGGCCGAGATCGTGCAGTCGCTGCTGGAGTTGCTCGGAGCGCCGCTGGAAGGTCAGCGGCAGGTCATCGGATTCGGCGTCTACATCTGGAACGTGACGCAAACCGTCGCCGTGTTGCGCCTGTTACACCAGCAGCGGCCGCATCTCAAGGTCGTGCTCGGCGGCCCGGAGGTCAGCCACGAGTGGGAGCAGCAGGAAATTGTGGGACTGGCCGACCATGTGATCACCGGCTGGGGTGACGTGAGTTTCGCGAAGTTATGTCAGGTGCTGCTGCACGGGCCGCAGCCGCTGATGAAAATCATCGCCGGCGAGCAACCGGCATTGGACACACTTGTGCTGCCGTACCGGGAATACAGCGAAACCGACCTGGCACACCGGGTGCTGTATGTCGAGGCCTCGCGGGGCTGCCCGTTCAAGTGCGCGTTTTGCCTGAGTTCGCTGGACAGGACAGCCTGGGCCTTTGATGCGGATCGCCTGCTGGCCGAGCTCGACGTATTGTTCGCGCGTGGCGCACGCACCTTCAAGTTCGTCGACCGCACCTTCAATCTGAAGATCGACGCGTCGGTGCGCATCCTGCAGTTTTTTCTTGAGCGGCTGCAGCGGGCCGGTCCGGGCGGTCTGTTTGTGCATTTCGAAGTGATTCCCGACCATTTGCCCGAGCGGCTGCGGCAGATGATTGCGTTGTTCCCGGCCGGCGTGTTGCAGTTCGAGGTCGGCATCCAGAGTTTCAATCCGGTGGTGCAACAGATAATTTCACGGCGCCAGGACAACGAGCGAACCGAGGCCAATCTGCGCTGGCTGGTGGCGCATTCGCAGGCGCACCTGCATGCCGATCTGATATTCGGTCTGCCCGGCGAAGACCTGCAGAGCTTTGCGCAGGGTTTCGATCGCCTGCATGCGCTGGGGCCGCATGAGATCCAGCTCGGCGTGCTCAAGCGTTTGCGCGGTACGCCGATCGGGCGCCTGACAGCGGCGCACGGCATGGTTTACGAGTCGCTGCCACCGTATACGATGCGTCAGACGGCGGTCGTTTCAGCGCATGATGTGGACGCGTTTGTGCGATTGGCGCGCTACTGGGACCTGGTGGCGAACTCCGGTCGTTTCCGGCGCAGCCTTGCGTTGCTGCTGGGTACCGGCGGCCGTGATCCGGTCGCGAAAGATGCGACTGTCGAACCGGCGCCCGGCGGCCACTCGGCGTTTGCCGCGTTCTGGGACTTCAGCGTCTGGTTGTGGTCGCATCGCGGCCAGACCAGCGGCATCACGCCGGAAGATCTGGTCGACCACCTGTTCGACTATCTGCATGGCGTGGGCGGCCACGATGCAGCCGTGTGCCGCAAGGCCTTGTTGGCGGATTACCAGCACAGTGGCGCCCGCGCGCGCCCTCAGAGTCTGCGTGCTGTTTGGCCCGCCGGGGTGTCGTCACCCGTCAACTCCAGGCGCGCGCTTGCCGCGCGCCAGCAACAGCACCGGGCACTGGCGAACGATACCGGTTGAGCGGGCCTTGGCATGCATCGGCGTTGCGTTGCCGCGACGCCGGCCAAACGGGTATAACCCTGCATTCACTGGAAATCGACGTATGGACAACAGAACCGCCAGACCCGAAACCATCGCCGCCCAGGGCCTGGGCTGGATCGACGACAAGACGCGTGCCATCACCCCGCCTATCCATGTCTCGTCGACCTATCTGCGTGACGAAGACAACCAGTACCGATCCGGGCGGGTTTATGCCCGTGCCGACAACCCGGCCTTCGATCAGGCGCAGGCGGTGATCACGCAGCTGGAGAACGGCGCCGACAGCATGTTGTTCGCCTCAGGCATGGCGGCCGCCACCGCGGTTTTCCAGGCCCTGGCGCCGGGCGACCATGTGCTGGCGCCCAAGGTCATGTACTGGTCGCTGCGCAACTGGCTGTTGAACTTCGCCACCCACTGGGGCCTGAATGTTGAACTGGTGGACATGACCGACCCGATGGCGGTGCAGGCCGCCATCGTGCCGGGCAAGACGCGCCTGGTGTGGATCGAGACGCCGGCCAACCCGATGTGGACCATCACCGATATCGCCGCCACTGCCGATATCGCCCATGCGGCAGGCGCTGTACTGGCGGTCGATTCGACCGTGGCCAGTCCGGTGCTGACGCGTCCGCTGGACCTGGGAGCCGACATCGTCATGCATGCAGCCACCAAATACCTCAATGGTCACTCCGATCTGATTGCCGGCGTGCTGGTCGCGCGTGAAAACAACGCCTTGTGGCAACGCATCCGCTCGATTCGGGCGCAACTGGGCGGTACGCTGGGGTCATTCGAGGCCTGGCTGCTGATGCGCGGCATGCGCACCCTGTTCTTGCGCGTGCGTGCCGCCAGCGTCTCGGCGCAACGCCTGGCCGAGCATTTTCATGGTCATCCGCTGGTGTCCGAGGTGCTGTACCCGGGCCTGCCGGAAGCACAGGGCCATGCCATTGCTGCGCGCCAGATGCAAGGTGGGTTTGGCGGCATGTTGTCGCTCCGCACCCGCGGCGGTGAGGCCTGTGCCATTGCCACGGCGGCCCAGGTCGGCCTGTGGAAACGCGCCACGTCGCTGGGAGGAACCGAGAGTCTGATCGAGCACCGCGCCAGCGTGGAGGGCGCGGGTTCTCCGGTCCCGCCGGACCTGTTGCGCTTGTCGGTCGGCATCGAGGCTGTGCAGGATTTGATCGATGATCTAGAGCAGGCGCTGCACCAGGCGCATGCGGCGCAAGGGGTTTGATTCGCGCCGGTATTGCGAGTTTCTGGCAGGCACATGTGGGCGCCGTAAGCTGGCGCCGGGCAGGCCATTGACGTTGACATCAAGGTCTTGTGCCGTGTTTTCGGGACGGCAGGCCGATAGCCGATAAACTATAGGGGCGTCAGGGGAGATGCGCTGGACCGGTGGAGAACCGGTTTTACGTTGATGCTGCTATGGCTTTTCCGGTCCAGGTCAGTCCCCTGTCTTTGATGGCGCGAAAGGACGGTGACTGTGTTCCATTCGATCAAACAAGAGCGGACTCGAACATTTCCCCTCGTAGTTGCGCCTGCCATGTTCCCGCTCAACTTGACTACGCATCCATGATCCATCTTCCAACGATTTTCAAAGAAAGCCCGACCCATGGCCAAAGCTGAGGCAAAAACCGCCGTCAAGGCCAATGGCCTGCGTTACAAGTCCAAGGTCTCGGGCTCGCCATTTGCGGCAGCCGCGTCGTTTGGCGGCGCCACCATGTCCTGCTTCATGTGTGGCAAACATCGCCCGCGCTCGCTTATGGGCACCCGCAAGGTGGCCGGCAAGTCGCAAACGGTGTGCGCGCCATCGTGCAAGGAACTTGACGCGACGCTCAGCGCGTCGTCCTGAAGGCCGGGACCCTTGGTGGCGGCGCCAATTGCCGCCGGGGTCGTGTGTTCCGTCGACGCATACCTGCGTAAACACGCGCCCCCGTCAGTACACGTATTGCAGACGCATCGAAAACATGTTGCCGCTGCGCCCGTAGACCGAACCCATCAGGTAGGCGACCTCGTATTTGAAAGCCTGAGACGGGCCCAGCGGAAGGCTGCCCGCGACCACCGGCCCGGCTCGATGGCTTTGCGCGCTGCCCTCCGACCAGTTGTCCCAAGGGCCAAGCTCTCCGAAACCTTGCAGACCCAGGTGAAACCCCTGGTTGAATCGGTATTTGGATTGCCACTGGTATTTGAGTTGGGTGCGTGATGGTGGGCCGTCGCCCAGACCACGTTCGAACACCAGGTTGCCGTTGAACTGGGTGCGACCAATATCGGTCTGCAGCACCGGACCGAATTCCAGCACGTACCCGCTCGCGCGCCCCCGACTGCCGATCAACTGGGTATGCAGGGCGACGTCGATCAGGTATTGCCCTTGTGTCAACAGGAAATCGTTCTGCCAGTTCATCGAACTGAGCCGCGTCGAAAAGCGATCCGAGCCGATGTAACTGGCCAACAGGGTCGTGTACCAGCGGCTGTTGACGCCATAACCGATGCCGATTTCCGGCCAGATCACTTCGGCCGAATTCGGGGCCTTGACGGTCCAGTAGCGGTAGTCGATGCTCACCTGGCCGTTGTTGTCATATGCGGTGACCAGGTAATAGCCCGGGTCGGCAACGGCAACATTAGCGGCGCAAGCCAGACCCGTCGCCATCAGCTGTGCGGAGAATCGATTCATGGAGTCCTTCTTGCGGTGTACGGGAGGGTCGCTGCTGCGGCAAACATGCCACAGTATGCGTCGGTCTGGCTGCGGCTAAGATCACGCCATGCAACTGCCATCGCGCTATTGGGCCGACCTGACGACCGTTGATTTCTCCAACTTGCGCCGTGCGCTGGAGATCGGCCAGGTCGTGGCGGTGTTGCCAGTCGGTGCGACCGAGCAACACGGACCCCATCTTCCGTTATCGGTCGATAACGACCTGGTCGACGCCGTTGTCGGCGCCGCATTACCGCTGCTGCCGGCAGAGCTTCCCGTGCTGGTGTTGCCGACCCAGAAAATCGGCAAGAGCAACGAACACGCGCGTTTTCCCGGCACCTTGACGCTGGGTGCGGAAACCTTGATCCGGGTCTGGACCGAAATCGGCGATTGCGTCGCCGCCACCAGCGTGCGCAAGCTGCTGCTGTTCAATGCCCACGGCGGGCAGGTCGCGCTGATGGATATCGTCGGCCGCGATCTGCGCGCCCGCCATGACCTGATCGTGTATCACAGCAACTGGTACGACCTGCCGCTGGCCGATGATGCGATGGCGCCCTTTGACCCCGACGAGCGGCGTTTTGGCGTGCACGGTGGCGACATGGAAACCTCGATGATGCTGGCCATCCGGCCCGCGCGGGTCGACATGGGTCAGGCCCGGGATTTCGCGTCGACGTCCCAGCAACGCGCCCGTGACTATCCGATCCTGGGCAATGGCAGAAGTGCCCGCATGGCCTGGCAGATGCAGGACTACAACCCGCAGGGGGCGGCCGGCAACGCCGCGGCGGCCACGGCCGACAAGGGACGTGCGCTGGTGACCTCGGCCGCAACACAACTCGCGCTGCTGCTGGCGGAGCTTTCGCGTTTGCCGCTGTCCACGCTGGTCGAGCGGCCAGCCCGGTAAGACGCGTCGGCGCGGAGCCTTATTCAGTCATGCAGCGCAGCGATCGAACGCGCCAGATTGAGCCGTGCCTGTGTCTCGAACCGCCCGTAGAACGGATCTGTATGGTAAATCCGCCCGCGCGCCAGAAAACCTTGCAGGATGCGGCGCCGATTGGCGCGAAACAAGGGTTCGGGCACGGTGCGGTATTCGGCCCGCACCTGGCCCTCATATCCGTCGAAAACCCCCGCGCGCGTGCCCAGGATCGCCAGGTCCACATCGAGCATGATCTGTTCGTCGACCGTTTGGGGCATCACCTCGTGCCGCGTGACCAAAATCAGCTCAGACACGCGCTGCGTCACGGCCGCCTCGACCTTCGCTGCCAGCAGCGATTTGACTGCCCAGTCCGCACTGCGGCGTTCGTTGTCCGCGGCGCCGATGTCGTAAATCGCGTCATGAAACCACAAGGCCAGCGCGACTTCGTCCGGATACGTGGCGAGCCCTCGTAGCGCTGGCAGGTGGCGCAGGCAGGCGTCCAGATGATCCAGCGTGTGGTAGTGCCGGTGCGGTTCGCTGTAGCGCGTCACCAGGGACTGCAGCAAAGCCGCGTCTCCCCGTTGGCCACAGAGAGTCTGCCAGGTGGCATGCCAGGTCGGTGCATGGCGGCTGATGAAATCCTGGGCGTTCATGATTTTCTCTGTCGGGTACCAACAGGTGTCAACGGCGATGAGGTGCCGCGTGCCGGGAAGCGTGATGCGACATGTGCCTGTTCCAGTTCTTGTCAGCGATGCGGGTCCATCTCCAGCAGTGCACCTGCTAGAGCCAAGCACCATTGACACCCAGATTGCGACAATTCTCCGCCGCTATTGCGCGAAAGGCCGCTGACACCCTTTCGTCTCCCGCCACGCTTTGCCAAAAAGCCCGTGCCAGGCTCCGTGCACGTTCCCACTCGGGCAAGGTCGCCGCCGTCGGCTGGGGTAACTGCGCGGCAAAGTCCCGTGCCACCAACTCACCGCCAACCGGGGCGTAAAGCATGGGCAGCATGTCATACGTGGGTGACAACTTCCAGTCGTCGTTGTCCAGCAGAAGCGAGATGTTTCCGTAGTGCCGATCGGTGTTGGCAATCAAGGCACCGTAGGCCTCCAACAAACGCAAGTGGCGGGCGTCTTCGGCTGTCAACAGGCCGCGTGCTTGCATTCGGTCTGCCGTTGCGCCCCAGTTGTCCATGGCGCCGACGTACTCCGCGTCATACACCTGCAATGACACCATGCCGATGCGCCCCAGGCCCCGTTGGTTGTCTGGACCCAAAGGCGTGCGGTCAAACCGCTGCGACTCTAGAAACACCCGGCCCGCCGCCATGAACAACTGCGTGCAGGCTGCAGGGGCGTCGGCCCGTCCCAGCATTTGCAAAGCCAAGTGTTCGCACACCAGCAAGTCGCGCGTGCGTTGGTCGGTCGCCGAGTCGCCTGCAGGCGAAAACTTGACCAGCACGTGCCGCCCGCTCGAAATGGTGCAAAACTTGGGCTGCTCGCCACCGGCAGAGGAGCCCCCGCGGGTGCCCTGCATGGCGAGGTCTGCCAGATGCGGATAGTCGGCGGGGGATGCGGTGCGCGACGACTGTTCGGGCAACACGTGAAAGCGGGCAAACGCAGCTTCGCCCACTACCAGGTTGCCCGGCAAGTCGTCGCCAAACAGAGCCAACGCTCGCAACACATCATCGTCGCTCCAATAGCGCGGGTCGGCCCCGAGTTGCAGTGTGGGGTGCGCTTGCGCAAAAGCTCGCCCCATGAAGCCCTGGGGCCGCATGTCGTCCAGAAACCAGGGCAGGCCGTCAAACCGCTTGCTCAATCCGTCTTCTTCATCCAGCCACACCGCGCCGCCTTCCAACGGCGTCAATCGCCCAAACGGGGTCGGCTGGCCCCGCCCGTCGATTCGCATCACCGGCAGTTCGCGGCCAACGTCCACCACGGTACGCGGCAACACATAGCGCTGTGACCGCGCTGCCCCAACTTTATGCACCTGTCCGGATCGAATCAGCAACGCCAGCGCCCGCGAAACCGTAGGCTGGCTCACGCCCAGAACCGCTTGAAGCTCCGCCGCAGACGCCACCCCACCCTGTCGACGCAAGGTTTGGATGATGGTGGGACTAAAGGAAGCAGCAACCATTTTGAATGATTTTATGAATAAATAATATAGTAGCTTAGTTAAGTTAAATCAATACTTTATAAAACCGTATGAATAGATAAAATTTAATCTGATGCGACTGTGGGCGATGAGCCAAACGCTACAAAGCGAGTCGCGCACTACCGGTCTGCCGATCCACAGGCCGCATCGCCGAGCCGGTCTGCCAATGGCGGTTATCTCACCATCAAATTGTTTGATTCGCCAGGGTAAATCAGGCGGCGACTGAGGCTATTTCACACTCAGGGTGTGTACCTGCTGGCTTGTTGTACTTGTCCGCTTTCGTTCCGACGCTTCTCGCGCAACATGAACAGGTACAGGGCTTCGACCTTCTCGCGTGCCCATGGTGTCTTGCGCAGGAACTTCAGGCTCGACGCGACGCTGGGATCGTGGCTGAAGCAGCGTACAGGGATACGTTCGGCCAGGCCGGGCCAGCCATAAGTGTCTGCCAGGGTCGTCACCATGTGTTCCAGTGTGACGCCATGCAGCGGGTTACGGGGTTGCGGCGCGGTCCCGGGCGGCGAGGTCAGGGGCTGGTCTGACTTGCTTGCGGGCGCCTCTGGCACGTCCTGCGCATCGGATTCAGGTTGCGTCATCGATGTCCGCCCACAAAAGGCTGCGCCGCCACAACTCCTGTGCCAGCGCCGCGTCTCGACCCAGCGCACTGGGCGTGCGTGCCTTGCATTTGTCGTAATACAGGCCCGATTCGCCCGCCAATTGCGGCGCGGTGGCGCAAAACAGCGTGGTGAGAGAGCCCTGCTCGGTGGAGATCATGCCCAGCTTCATCAACGGGCGGATCGGCCACGGCACGGCGCGCCAGACATCGGACGCCACCACACCCGGATGCAGCGCATAGGTTGTAACGCCGGTGTTCGCCAGGCGGCGCCCGAGTTCGGCGCTGAACAGCACATTGGCGAGTTTGGAGTTGCTGTACTCGGTGATGGCGGTTCGGCTTTGCGTAGGCTGACGCAAGGCCTCCCAGTCCAGAGCGCTGGCACGGTAGTGCGCCCTGCTGGCCACGGTGACGATGCGCCCGGGCGCCGAGGCCTTGATCCGATCGAGCAGCAGTTGCGTCAGCAAAAAATGTCCCATGTGATTGACGCCAAACGCCAGTTCGAAGCCCGATGCCGTGATACCGCCAGTCCCGGCCAGGCCGGCGTTGTTGACCAGCAGGTGCAGCGGCAAGCCACGCGCCAGGAAGGTTTGAGCACATGCGCGCACGGATGCAAAGTCGCCCAGATCCAGCGTCAAGGCCTCGACCTGCGAATTGCCGCTGGACGTACGGATATCGTCCAGCGCATTGCGCGCAGTCGCCAGGTTGCGACAGGTGATGAAAAGATGGGCGCCCTGGCGTGCGAGTTCGCGCGCAGTGACCAGGCCGATGCCGGTATTGGCGCCCGTGATCAGCACGACGCGACCCGAAAGCGGGCCGGATGAAGAGGATGCAGAAGTTAGGCTTGTCATGCTTTGGCGCCGCAGCGGTCGGGGCGAATCATTGCGCCGATGTTACGCGCAGTCCTGTTGGCCACCATGCCCGGCCCGGTGCCCACGGCAGGGCGGCGCCCTGCCTGGCTGGCAACGGCGCGCCTTCCGGGCATTGGTGTTAGTTCGCTTGACCAGTGTCATGCTGCGCGGCACCATCGGCTCCATGGACATGCACACTTGGCTCATCTATTTTCTGGCCGCAACCGGCCTGTCGTTGTCGCCCGGCCCCAACGGGTTGCTGGCGCTCACCCACGGCGCCATGCACGGCCGGCGCAAGACGCTCTATACGATCTTTGGTGGGGCCACCGGATTTGTCATCATCGTCGGTCTGTCGATGTTCGGGATCGGCGCCTTGCTCCAGACCTCGTTGGTCTGGCTCACGGTGATGAAGTGGGTGGGTGGCCTGTACCTGATCTGGCTGGGTATCCAGGTATGGCGTTCGCCTCCGCTGGGTCTGGGGACCGCCACCGGCCGGGCGACCCGTTCGGGCGCATCCTTGTTCCGTCAAGGGGCCTTGTCGGCGCTGACCAACCCCAAGGGCATCCTGTTTTTCGCGGCTTTCCTGCCGCAGTTCATCGACCCGGCGCGCAGTCTCTGGTTGCAGTTTGTAATCATGGCCGGCACTTTCGCCGTCATTGAAATCGCCATCGAATTGTTCATCGCCAGCATGGCCTATCGCATCAGTCCGTGGCTGGCCCGCGTCGGGCGTCGCTTCAACCAGGCGTGCGGCGGCGTGTTCATGGCGGTGGGCATCGCCTTGCCGCTGCGCAGTTGATGGGCCGGCGCGTCTACTCGGCGCCGTAGCGTTTCAGGCGTAGGTGATCCAGTCCCGGTATTGCGCGTCGTCCAGGTGTGGCAAGGTGTTGTAGGTCAGCAGCATGTGGCGCCTCGGGTTGAACGCGAACTCGGTTACCGCGCTGTTGCGGATGCGCATATTCAATTCGATCGTGGCCTCCGGCGATGTGCCCAACACCTGGCCGACGGCGGTGGCGATCGGTCCGCCGCTCGAAACCATCAGCACATTGCCGCTATGGTGTTTGCGAACCTGCTCCAGTGCCTTCCAGACTCCGGCAACAAAGCCGGCATAGTCCGGCATGCCGCGCGGGCTGACGACGCCGTTCATCCATTGGGTCAGGCCGTCACGCAGCATGCGGAAATGGTGGCGGTATTTTTCCGGGGTGTCGGGCTTTTCCAGCGCATGCGGGTAAATGCTCGCGATCACCGCGGCACTGTCGTATTCGTTCAGGCCTGGCCATTCGGTCACCGGTGGCGACATCGCCGCACCCCGGCAAATGCCATCGAGTGTCTGGTGCTGGCGTTGCAGGCTGCCACAGAACGCGGCTTCGAACCACACGCCTTTGCCGGCCAGATAGGCGCCCAGTCGTTCGCTCTGGCGCAGGCCCAGATCGCTGAGCTGGTCGTAGTTGTCCGCGCCAAACGATGCCTGGCCATGGCGCACGAGGTAAAGGGTTCCCATGGTCGGATTGTGCGCAAGGCGGCATGTGCAGTCAGTCGCACCCGTGACGCGGCGCGCATCGGCCCGCTCGTTCTCAAACGGTCTTGTGTTTTTCGGTCGGGACTGCTGTGCATTTCATGGCTGCCGACAGACAATGTCGAGCACGTGGCACGCGCCATGGCCGCCGTTCTGGAGTAGACATGACCACCGATCCCTCCGTATCCGCATTTGACGCCTCGACCGCGAAGATCGTGCAGGACGAGAAAGCCCAGCTCGATTTCAGCCGCTCCATGAGTTATGGCGACTATCTGCACCTCGACCAGATACTGAGCGCGCAAAAGCCGCTTTCAAAAGCGCACGACGAAATGCTGTTCATCGTGCAGCACCAGACCAGCGAACTGTGGATGAAGCTGATGCTGCACGAGCTCGGCGCGGCGGTGCGCGGCGTGGCCAGCGACGAGTTATCCAGCGCGTTCAAGATGCTTGCACGGGTCTCGCGCATCATGGAGCAGCTGGTGCACGCCTGGGACGTGCTGGCGACAATGACGCCGCCCGAGTACACCGCCATGCGGCCCTCGCTCGGGCAGTCCAGCGGCTTCCAGAGTTTCCA
>Ga0105048_10009238_pt1 | contig 15712 bp, 12 predicted proteins | sample MAT05_FD_78382 | JGI IMG/M metagenome (GOLD analysis project Ga0105048, IMG submission 78382) | Freshwater microbial communities from Lake Fryxell liftoff mats and glacier meltwater in Antarctica - MAT-05 | ecosystem: Environmental > Aquatic > Freshwater > Ice > Liftoff microbial mat | place...
CGCAGTAGATCGGCGGAGATATGCGAAACGAAGCGAGCAAACGACGCCGTCTGCGACAGTTCGCGAACCGTCACTTCGCGGTTGTGGCAGCCCCATTCCCGTTCGAGATTCTGCCGCCAATCGCTGAACGTCTCGCCGACTTTGCCGTGCGCTGGTTGCCAAATGCTGCGAATAACAGGCTCGAATGGCCAGTTTTTGGTGGATTCTCGCACGACTTCGGCGAATGCGGCGAATCGCTCGAGATTCTGGATCGGTCGCGTTTCGTACGGCCGTTCGCCGATGTCATCGTCGAATGCGACGCACAATTCGCGATCGTCACTCCCAATGACGGGGAAGCGCAAACACGGTGTTTTTAGCGTGTCGTTATCGACGATGAGATTGAGCGATGTGCCGTTCACTCGCCGCGCTAAACCGTGGATCGCGAAGTGCTTCACCCAGACGCCGGGGTGCGAAAGTTCGGGTTGGTGTCCGCCGATAATCAGCGGGCCATCCGTGGGTAGATGCAATTCCGCGCGGGCCTGTTGGCGGTACTCGCGAAGGCATATCCCGCCGATACGTGCCGCGCAGCGATCGAGGTATAGCCGGTTCGCTGCAACTAACGCGGGTAGCGCTTCGACCGAGGGTTCGGCGAGCACCTCGCCATCGCCATTGGGTGCCCGGAACCGTCGCAGCGTCATCACACCATCTCCGAACAAAAGCGGTGAACATTCTCGAGCGGCATCGACGCTTCGGGTGCGTGATGATATAACTTGACACCGCACGAACAGACGCGGTAATCATTCCCGAGCGGAATGCAGTCTGCGGCCTCAATCACATTATGGTAGTAATTCAACCGCTCGGTCGGGTCGTTCATCGCGCCGAACGTGCGGTTCGGGTCGATATACAACCGTGGCACGCCGATTTCAGTGATGCGCAACCCGAGTTTCGCCGCCTCGACCCAGACTTGCAACGGCATCCCCCAACCCGTTTCGGTCACTTTCAACTGCTCGAGCGCGTGCCGACGGTACGCCTTGAAGCCGCAGAACGCATCGGTGATGTTCAGGCCGAACTTCTCGTTCAGTTCGCCCGTAATTTGCGCGTTAATGAAGCGTCGATCCGTCGGGGCCGGGGTATTCTGGCGGAAATCGCGTAGGTAACGGCTACCCGAAACGATGTCCGCATTGCCGATCCGTTCGAGCAGTACGGGTATGCGGTCCGGCTGGTGTTGGCCGTCGCAATCCATCGTCACGAGCACATCGTAACCGTGGCGAATCGTGAAGTCGAACGCTGTGGAGATCGCCGCGCCGTAGCCGCGATTCTTCGCGTGCGTCTCGCGAAATAACCCGACTTCATTATCGAGAATCTGCGAGGATCCGTCGGTCGAACCATCGTCGACGACGAGAATATCGCTCGCATAGCGGCGCACTTCGTCGAGAACGCCACTCACGTGCTTCACTTCATTGTAGATCGGTATGGCTATCAAAATGCGCATCGGGAGCGCCTCGGGGTCAGGTATCACCGCATCGGAACGTGAATTATTCTAGGGGCAGCGCCACCGATAATGCAAATCGGCAAACCGCACCTGCCGAGGTTCCTACCAGCCACACAAGACGAGTTTACATAATACCAAAATAGCGATGTCGACAAATACCGCGCAACTGGAGTGTACCGATGTCGAATCCCATCTCGCGACGGGAAATGCTTGCGGCGGCGGCGGCGATCGCGGTGGCATCGCAATCTTCGCGGGCAGCCGCAGAAACGGGCAATCGCGTCGAGGGGCTGCCCGTGGCGGCGAAGGTCGGTGCGGGTGCGTACGCGAACGGCGGCAACGCCGTCGATGCCGTGATTGCGGCGGCGTTTGCGGCCACCGTTGTGGCACCGCAACTGTGCGGCGTCGGCGGGTACGGCGGGCATTTCATCGCTGCAATTCACGGTGGCAAAAAAATCGTCGCAATCGACTTTAACAGTACCGCGCCCGCGGCGATGACCGACCATTTCTTTGCCGACAAACTCGAGGCGCAACAACACGGCTGGCTGTCCGCCGGGGTACCGGGCACGCTCGCGGGGTTGCAGGTCGCCGTCAAAAACTACGGCAAGCTCGATCTGAAATCGGCGATTGCCCCCGCTGCGGCCATCGCGAAAGACGGCATTGCGGTCGATGCGATGCTGGCCACCGCGATCCTTTCCAACAAAGCGAATCTGGCGAAAGACCCCGCCACCGCGAAACGGTTTCTGCCGATGGGCGAGCCGCTGAAACTCGGTCAAACGCTCCGCAACCCCGAACTCGCCACCTTGCTCGCCGCGTTCGTGAAAGCCGATAGTGTCGATGATTTTTATCGCGGCGACGCCGCCAAGCTGATCGCAAAGAGTTTCCGCGCCAACAACGGTTTGGTCGCGGAACGCGACCTCGAAAATTATCGCGCACTCCATGTGAAACCCGCCGAATGGTCGCATGGCCAACGCACGATATTTACTCCGCCGCCAACCTCGGGTGGCGTGACTGTTCTGCAAACGCTGGCATTGCTCGATGGGCTCGGCTGGGGCGCGTGGCCTGCCGATAGTGCGAAGTCGATTCGTGGCCGCGTCGAGGCGATGCGTCTCGCGTGGCACGACCGGCTCCGCACGTTGGGCGACCCTGCGATGGCCGATGTGGCGTGGTGGGAACTCGTCGATAAAGACCGCATCGCGGGTCAAGTGAAGGTCATCGAAACCGCACTTCGCGACGGCAAACCGGTAGCCGCCACGACCGATGGCCGCAAAGCGACGGGCACCGTTCACCTGTCGGCATCGGATGCGTCCGGGAATTTCGCGGCGATCACGCTGACGCACGGCGGCTACTTCGGCGCACAAGTGACGGTACCCGAATTGGGCGTGACGCTCGGCCACGGCATGTCGCGCTTCGAGCCGAAGCCCGGCCACCCGAACTCGGCAGGGCCAGGCAAACGACCGCTACACAACATGTGCCCAACGATCGTGATGGAGCGCGGCCAAGCGATACTCGCGATGGGCGGGCGCGGCGGGCGAAAGATCCCGAACGCGGTGTGCGAAGTGTTGGCACAAGTGATATTACGCGGGAAACTCCCCGCCGAAGCGATGGCCGCCCCGCGAGTCCACACCGAAGGCGGCATGACGGTCGAACTCGAAAAGGCATGGCCAGACGCCACGAGAAAACCGCTCGCCGAAATAGGGTATGCCATCAAAGAATCGACTCACGCCGTCGTCAGCGCCGTCTGGAACGCAGGCGGCGGAATGCGATGAACTGACAGCATTCTGACACTCACCCACGGCGTACTTCGGCCATTTCCGCTACCGGCGACGGTACCAGATCGATGACGGTTTCTTCTGCCAGTGGGGTTTCGGTTCGCGCTCGCCGTGCGAACTGGCGGCCGATGAAACGGGCGATGTCGTCCCAGATCGAGTACGCGACTGGCGTAACGAGCAATGACAGTAATAGCGAGAGCAACTGCCCGCCGAGGATGACTTTCGCCATGCTGGCGCGGGCACTCGCACCGGGGCCTTGGCCGGTCGCGATCGGGATCATTGCCGCCACCAGCATGATCGTCGTCATCAGGATCGGTCGCAACCGCGTTTCGTTCGCCTTCAAAATCGCCTCGTTGCGCGGCAACCCTTTCGCCCTCAGCACATTCGTGTAGTCGACTTGCAAGATGCCATTTTTCTTGACGATACCGAACAACATGAACAGGCCGATCATCGCATACACATCGAGCGGCGTCTGCAAGATCAACAGCGACACCAATGCGAACGGCAACGTTAAGGGGACTGCCAGCAAGATCGTAATCGGGTGTACGAGACTTTCAAATTGTGCCGCGAGAATCATGTACATGAACGCGAACGCCAGCAGGAACGCAATCGCGAAGTTATCGTTCGAATCTTGCATCAATTTTGCTTCACCGAGAAACTCGTAGCGATACTCGGGCGAGAGTTCGAGCTGTTTCACATACTCGGCCACTTCCGGCAGCGCGTTACCGAGCGCGATGCCCGGCGCGAGATTGCAAGTGACAGCCACCTGTCGCTGGCGGTTATAGCGTTCGATGGCGGCAGGGCCGCGCGCGGGGGTCATACGGGCGATGCTATCGAGCGCGATCGATTCGCCGGATGAGGATTGCACGGCGAGCGCCCCGATGGCCGCTTCGCGGTCGCGGTTCGGTGCGTTCGCACGCAACCAGACATCGTACTGGTCGACGCCTTCCTTGAACTTCGTCACCGGTTCGCCGCCGACGAGCACTTGCAAAGTGCTCGCGACGGTAGCGACGGACACCCCGATGTCAGCGGCCTTGTCGCGGAAAATGCGCACTTGCAATTCCCGCGAGCGGTTCGCCGCATTCGTATCGACGTCGGTGAAACTCGGGTTCGCCTTCATCTTCTTTAGAATCGCGTTCGCGTACTCCAGCAGCTTGTCGCTGTCGGGGCCGCGAAGGCTCAGTTCGAGTTGCACGTTTTTGAATGCCGACGACGAAAACAGCTTCACTTCCTGCACGTTTGCGCGCAGATCGGGATAGTCGGCCATGATGGCGCGGGCCTTCGCCATCACGCTTTGCTGGCCGTAGCTGCGCTTTCGCAGGTCGATCAACCTGCAATAAATGTTGACGAGCGTGACATCGCCTTGCCCCTTCGCGCTACGACCGTTCGTCTCGCCGATCGTGGTGAACACGTTCAGCATTCCTTCGAGTTTCGCGAAGCGTCCTTCGAGTTCTGCGCACATCGCGCTACCCTGATCGAGCGTGTAACCTTCGGGCAACGTGATCGCAACTTCAAACTCGCTTTGGTCGTCCTTGGGGACAAAGTCCGTGCCGACCGCCCCGAACAACGCAGGCGTACTGGCGAATACGGCAATGGTGGCCACGATGATCACCCAGCGGTGCCGCAACGACCACGCGAGGACGCCGACGTAACGCCGCGTCACCCAGCCCCAGACGCCGGAATTCGACGAGCTGTGCCCACTCGCGGATGGCCGCAGGAAGCGCGAACAGAGCATCGGCGTCAGCGTGAAACTGACGACCATCGAGAGCAATATTGCGAAGCCGACGACGAAGCCGAAGCTGTTGAAGAAGCGGCCGACCTGCCCCGACATGAACGCAATCGGCGCGAAGATCACCGCGAGCGAAAGCGTCGTCGCCAGCACCGCGAGCGCGATCTCTTTCGTGGCCACGCTCGCGGCTTCGGCGGCGGTGCGACCGTACTCTTCCATGTGACGAAAGACGTTCTCCAGTACGACCACGGCATCGTCGATGACGATGCCAACGGCGAGGATCATGCCCAAAAGCGTCATGTTATTCAGGCTAAAACCCATGAAGTCCATGAACGCGAACGTGCCGATCATGCTCGTCGGCACGGCGAGCGCGGCAATCACTGTCGTGCGCCAATCGCGGATGAATAGGAAGATGACGCCGCCGACGAGGAACGCCGCGAGCACGAGGTGGAACTTCACTTCGTCGATCGAGCCTTTGATGAACTTCGACTGGTCGCGGATGATTTCGACACGCATATCCGGTGGCAGCGTCGGGCGGATTTTCTCGAGACGCGCCTTGACCGCATCGGCGACCTTGACCGTGTTGCCGCCCGATTGTTTTTGCACGATGAGGCTGACGGCGACATCGCCATCGAGTCGGCTCAGGCCGCGCGGCTCTTCGACGCCATCCTCGACGCCGGGCGTCGAGGCCGATGGCCCCGTTACGAGGTCGCGGATTCGCACCGGCACTCCATCGCGGCTGGCCACGATCAGCCGCTGGAAATCCTCGACCTTCTGCACCCGCCCGTCGGTCCGCAACCCTTCCTCCATCGCACCGGAGTTGACCTTGCCGCCGGGCAGTTCGAGGTTCTGTTCGCGGAGCGCCTTGCGGACGTCGTCGACGAACAATTTACGACCGCGTAACTTGCCCGGATCGACCCAGATATTCACCGCCCGATTCTGCCCGCCGACGAGCACGACCGAACCCACACCGCTGACGCCGTCGAGATCTTCTTTGATGAGCTTCTTCGCAATTTCCGTCACTTCACGCAACGATCGCCGCCCCGACACCGCGAGTGTCACCACCGGTGCGGCATCGAGATTGAACTTCTCGACCTTCGGTTCTTCGGTGCCGACCGGCAGTTGCGGCATCAAAAGCGACACCTTGTCACGCACTTCTTGCGCGGCAATATCGCCATTCTTTTCGAGCTTAAAACCGACGACGATTTGCGACACGCCTTCCTTCGTCGTCGAGCGCAATTCGTCGATCCCCGACACCGTATTCACGACTTCCTCGACGGGCTTCGTGACCGCCGATTCCATCTCTTCGACGCTCGCCCCACGCAGAACCGTAGTGATAACGACGACCGGAATATCGACGTTCGGGAACAATTCGACCCCGAGCCGCGCATACGAGGCAAAGCCGAGAACGATCGGCGCGAGCATTAACATACAGGTAAACACCGGCCGCTTGATACAGATGTCCCAAATCATGTATGATCCTTAAATGTGCGACGAATAATACATCTAATCGCAGAGGGCACAGAGTACGCGGAGAAAAGAATTCAGTGTTTTATTCTCCGCGTTCTTTACGATCTCTGCGGTGAAACTCTTTTTCTCTTCGTCTGTTAGTTCCGGATGCGTATGGTGGAGCCGTCGGCGAGTTGCGATTGTCCGCTGAGGATCACCCGCGACCCCGTCGGGATGTCGCCTTGGACTTCCACCCAGTCTTTTTCGCGGGTGCCGATCGTCACGCGCACGGCCTTGGCGCGTTCGCCATCGATCAGATAAATCGTGTTCACCCCCGCAAATGCGACGATGGCGGCGGGCGGTACGACGATCCGGTTCGCTTCGAGTTTCGTCGTAATGTCGGCCTTCGCAAAGCCACCGGCTTTCAGTGTGTTCGTCGCGTTCGGCACTTCAATTTCCACCTGAAACGTGCGGTTGAGCGAATCGATTGTCGGATTGATCCGGGCGACGCGACCAGGGAACGTGCGATCCGGGTACGCTTCGACACTCACCGCCACGGGCTGATCGATTTTCAGTTCCGCCGTGTACCGCTCCGGCACCGTGACTCGGAGTTTTAGCTTGAAGTCGATTACGAGTTTGAAGGCGTTCGTAACGGGCATCGAACGCACCATCTCGCCCTCGGCGAGCATCCGCTGCGCCACGGCGAACCGCAGCGGAGCGAAGCCGGGGCCGACGACCGACGCCCACGCTTCCCACCCGGCGGGCACCGGCACTTTCAGCTTGCAATCCTGCAAACGTTGCTCCGCGAGTTCGAGCGTCGCCTTCCGCAACCGCGACGCGGCCAGCGTCGCCTTCGCTTCGGTCACCGCTTGCGTACGCGTCGCCTCGGCCAGTCGCACATCGGTTTCGGCCAAGTCGTACTCCTCCTTCGAAACGGCCTTATTCGCAAGTAAATTCTTCTTCACCTGGAAGCGTCGCTCGGCATCTTCGAGGCCGACTGCTGCGCGTTTCACGATCGGGATCCGCGACAAATCCGGCTCGCCGAGTGGCAGTTCCGTCAGGTCGAGTTTCGCCAACTCGGCGGCAAATGCCTGCTTCGCCTCCGCAACGGACAGCACGTAGTCCGTCGAGTCGAGTTCGAGCAACACCGACCCCGGTACCGCGATGTCGCCGACATCCGCACGGATCGAAAGAACGCGACCTTCGACCTTTGGCGCGAGCGTCACTTCTTCAAAACCGTTGAGCGTACCGACGGTATCGACGCTACGGCGAATCGCGCGGACCTGGACCGGCGCAGCCGTGACCGCGACGGCGGGCACGTCGGCATTCGTTGCAGTAGCGCCGTCTTTTTTCGCGCACCCGATCATCGCGATCGCGAACACCCACACGGCAAAATTCCCCGTCAATCGCTTCACGATCGCCTCGATTTCTTGCGGTTCGACTTGCGCTCCGCATCGGTCAGGATGCCGTGGAACAGCACGTCGAGCATCGCGTTCGCCTGCTGAGTGGGATCGGACACGCGGCCCGATAAATGGTTCGATAACACCGTGCCGTAAAGCAAGTCGCCGATCGTTGTGAGCAACTGTTCCGGCGGCACGTCGCGGAGTCGGCTCATCGCGATGAGTTCCTTCAAAAAGGCTTCATCGCGAGCTTGAAACGAACCTTTAGTCGCAAAGTAGCGCGGCGTATGCCGACCGCGAAACGCCACCCGTTCTTGGATGAACAACTCGGTCAGTTCCGGGCGCGCATGGAAGAACGAAAGGTAGACGTGGAACGCGCGGCGAATCTGATCGATCGGGTCGATCGTGCGATCTTCGATGACCGCTTCCATCTCCGCGGAGAGCGAATCCAGCCCGCGATCAACCGCCGACAGAAACAGTTCCTGCTTCGTGGAAAAGTAGCGATAGATCGTCCCCTTCCCGACACCGAGAGCATCGGCCACGACCTGTACATCGGCATCGGCATAGCCATCGGCGGCAAAGACTTTCGTCGCCGCATTCAGGATTTCCGTGCGTCGTCGTGCCTCGAGATCCGGATCTTTCGGCCGACCGGCCTTCCGTGCGTTCAAATTCGTTCGGTCACTCATCGCAGACTCGCAAATTAGATTACGGACTCGTCCGTCCGTATAATTCATAGTCGGGCGCGACGGATACTTCAAGGGGAAAGTCGGGTACGTGCGGGAAGCATCGGAGAAATCCGGGAAACTCGCGAAGCCGGGCTGGTAAACGAGCTAATCGAGCCATTTTGTGAATTATTGACGCCACAACCGGGTAGAGATCGTGAAGTTCCCGCGAGTATTTCGAACTTTGCTGGGCTGCCGTACGTTGGCTCGTTACGAGTAAAGTGGTCAGACCGATATTATTTTTAACCCGAGGTCACCGTGGCTCCACGTACGCGTCAGGCGTTCACGCTCATCGAATTGTTGGTTGTGATCGCGATTATCGCGATTCTGATTGGCTTGTTACTCCCCGCCGTGCAGAAGGTCCGCGAGGCCGCCGCCCGAAGCACGTGCCAGAACAACATGAAGCAACTCGGCCTGGCTGCCGCCAATTACGAGTCGGCCTATCAGACGATTCCCCCGAGCCTGATTGTCAATATCGGCTCGCCACCGGGCGGAAGCGGTCAGCCCGGCTTTCCGTACCCCGCGATCGTGCACTCGTGGACCGTGAACTTCCTGCCGTACATCGAGCAGGAAAATATCTTCCGCCAATACAACATGAACTTCCCCTGGTTCTCGTCCCCCGCGATCGTCCCCGGCACGCCAGACAATCAGACACCGCTACGAAATCAGGTCAAAACGTTCCTTTGCCCATCGTCGCCCGGCGGCAATAACCGAACCGTCAGCGGCACGTTTACATTCGGTGCCCCATTCCCCTTCACCAATCTCGGCGTGACGGACTATGCCACGAATAGCTCGATCAATCCAGGTGCCATTTCCTTCTTCGGCTATCCCGGTGGCGCTACATACGCTGCACAGGCGGCCACGTTCTCGGCTATGCGCCCGCAACTCCGCGGGAGAGGCGTTCCGCTTCTCGGTGCGACCACCTCCGAACCGAACAGCATGGTCGGCGTGCTCGATGGCACGTCGAACACGATTCTGCTCTGCGAATCGGCCGGGCGACCGCAGTACTACATCGGGGGTAGACTCGATACGTCCCGCGTACAGAACGACGGCGGATGGGGCCACCACGAAAACGATTACGGCCTCGATGGTGCGGTTTCGAAGACCGACCGCACCTCCCCCGGTAACTGCGTCATCAACTGCCACAACGACAACGAAACCTACGCCTTCCACACGGGCGGAGCGAACCACGTATTCGTCGATGGCAGCGTGCGATTCGTGAAAGATTCGATCAGCCCACAAATGTATGCCGCCCTCCTCACCGCACAAGGCGGCGGCGTCAATGCATCGGAAACGTCCCCCACCACCGACTGACCACCAGAAACGGAATACGATGCGAACTTTATTGACTATGGTGTGTACGATCCTGACCCTCGGCTGTGTCGGCTGTGGGGGCGATGGTCGGCCGAAACCGACCGCCGTCGAGGCGGTTGCGACCTTCAAGGGTAAACCGGCGACGGGTGCGCTCGTCGTCTTCCACTCGACCGACCCCGCTCGCGAAAAAGTGATCGGCGGGAAGCCGTTCGGTAAAGTGAAGGAAGACGGCACGATCGCGATCACGACCTACGAACAAGGCGACGGCGCACCGGAAGGCGATTACGGCGTGACCGTGCAATGGATCGAAGAAGCGGGGCCGGGGAAGTTCTCCCTCAGTTCCGAGGGCGGCGTCGGGAACGACAAACTCGGCGGGCGCTACTCGGACCCGCGTGCGCCCAGAATCAAATTCACCGTGACCAAAAACGGCCCCAACAAACTGGAACTCAAACTCGAATAGCCGCAAAACGCACGCCGTGGCGATACCCATCGCCACGGCTACCAGATGACCCTGGCTGATACAGGGTTCCATCCGGGAACTCACTTTTTCATCGTGGGATCGAGGATTGAATAACTTCCCGTTTGGACCGCGTTCAATAGACCGGTTTCTGTAACAGGTACGCTGCCGATTTCCTCAACGGGTTGAGCGTTTTCTTTCCGATCCGGATCGTCTGGGGCACGTTTCGATGGTTTCCCTCGCTTGCGCGTCGGACTAACGGGATACGGATTGTTAGCCCGACGCGCAAGCGAGGGAAACCCGCAAGTGTTCTGTCCACGCTCAATTTTCGGGTTGCAAAAGCGGCGCTCATCGAAAGCGTGTCGAACACTTCGTGATTGAATCCGATTGAGATTTGATTCCGCGTGATCCGCCAACTGCGGGATTGATCCCGAAGTTCATCGACTACTTCAACGACATGCTGGCCGACCGCTGAATGTGTAGACTTGACGAACCCGCCTGCATTCGTGGCAGGCGAGTTCAGCCGGGACGATCTGGAATGCCACTACCTTACTCGCTGTAGACTTCGCCCTGCGATTTGCTGACCATCTGTGCAAAAACGCGAACGGTCAGACTGTCGCGAAGGAAGCGGACGCTGCCGTCTCCGAAGAGACTCATGTTTCCGCCGGTGTGGAAGCTATACGCTTCGTTGTTGTTGTTGCAGTTCGTCCAGCACGGGCCGCCGGAAGTCAATCCGTCCGTGGTGAAGCCATCGACCCAATATTCGTTGTCCGGATCGGACCACCCGGCTCCGCTGGTGAACGTCGTGCCTGTCGCGGCGGATCGCACGTAGCGAACGGGGCGGCCTGCATCTTCCGTAACCAGCACGGTGTTGGAAAGTCCGTCGGTCACGCTCGTCATGGCGACGAACGGCTTCTGGTTGTAAAACGCCGGTGCGCAGCCGGTGCTGAACGACGAGATGGCACCGATCGGCAAGAGAGTGCCGTTATACTGAAGTGCATCGGTGACACCGGCGGTGGCGGCGACGCCGGGGATCGGATCGACGAGATTGTTCGGGGGAGCGAAGACGCCGGTGAATAGGCGGCGGTTGACACCGTTGACCACGCCGTAATCGGTGACGGCGGCGAGGCGCGTCGGCGTGGCACCGGTCAGGTTGCCCTTGTCGATCTTGTCGCTGACGGGGCTGGATGGGCAGATGTAGTTCTTGATGACATTATTGGTGGCAGCCTGATTGCCCGCGTTGGACCACGTCAGGCTGAAATTGTACAGGCGATAGATGTTTTCCTGCTCCATGTATGGCAGAATGAACGTGAAGAAGCCGTGAGATGTATTGGGGGTGTTGACGCCGGCTTCGGGGGCAAGAACGCCGCACTGCGTATCGACGCGCGCCGGTGGCAAAAAGCGGTATGCGCTCTCGTAATTGTGGGTGGCCAACCCGATTTGTTTGAGGTTGTTCTGGCAGGTGCTCCGGGCGGCCGCTTCGCGGACCTTTTGCACGGCCGGGAGCAACAAGCCGATGAGGATCGCGATAATCGCGATCACGACCAGCAATTCGATCAGGGTAAAAGCCTTACGCGGCAGACGCATGAGAGATCCTCCAAAACGAGAATGAAACGAAACGGAAACGAAAGTACGAGCGCGATCACTTTTTGCCGGACGTCAGTTCGAACGGCGCCAGTTGGTTCGATTCGGCTTTGATGGTGACATCGAGGCCCGATTTTTGGGGAACGTTGTACTTCACGGGAATGCCTGCACCCTTCTTACGGCTTACCTGGTCGCTGCCTTCATCCTCGGCGATGCCGGGCGAATCGATCCCCACGAAGTAATCGCCCGCCGGGGCCCCGTCGCCGGTGGCATACGTGAAGAGTTTGAAGTTGCCTTCTTCGTCCGTCGTGGCTTGCGGGCGTTCGTTCATCACGAATTTGCTCGCATCTTTCGGAATCAGCGCGACGAACGCCCCCTTGAACGGTTTGCCATCGAGCATGACTTTCCCGGTCACGGCATACGTCTTTTGGACGCGGGCATCGCCGCCGCAACCGGTCGTGCACAGAAGCAAGCAGAAAACCATCAACCGACCGGCCGTTCGGAAACGCGTCATACTTCACCCACAAGGTTTACGCGAGCAGGAATGCACCCGGCGGCGGGTGTGCTAAACAAACAACATTCTTAAAGACGAAAGATTGGGGATCGGCGAAGAGATTACGAAGGTTTGAAGAAACTGTACCACCCATACGAACACGAGCAGTCAAAAAATCGCAGGCGATTTGACGCAAGTCGAAATTACGTGATGTCGCGACTGATACCGTCGCACTGGTTCCACGGCATTCGTGCGAGAATCAGACCCATTCCGCAGGTGTCGCTGATTCCTGCGAACACCAGGCCGGCACCCACGAAGGCCATACCACGATGAATCCCGGATGGACGAACCCGCCCAGTACCGCACCCAACAGAACGAGCGACCCGGCCGCGATGCGCACTTGCCGTTCCAGCGACATCGCCTTCTTACCGCGGACGACTGGCAAACCCGCCTCGATTCAAGCGAGTGTGCCGCCCTCGACGTTGACGACGTTCGAGAAGCCAGCCTTCTGAAACGCCTCGCACGCCTGTTGGCCTCGGCTTCCGGATCGGCAGACGACGTAAAGCGGCTCGGTCGAGCCGTTGCGCTCGCGCATGAGTGTTGCCGCATCGAGTCGATCGAGCGGCACATTCCGAGCGACTTCGATGTGGACTTCCCGATATTCGACCGGCGTTCGCACATCGATGACGTCGGGCGTATGGCCGTCGGCACAAAGTTTCGCAAACGTACGCGGGTCGATTGCAGTGATTGTCATGGCAGTTTCCTTGGGGTACTCACCCGCTACCGGGGTACTTCGCGATCAACACTTGGCGGATGGCGGGTTTTAGGATCGTGATCGACGAAGCGTCGGGCCAGGTAATGGTGACCGAGTCGATGGTGGCGGATGTGCCGAGGCCGAAGTGGGCGACCGGTTCCATTTGGCACATGTAGCCGCTGCCGCCGCAGATGACGCGCACTTGCGCACGGCCATTCGCGATCAGTTTCACCACCGCGCCGCGTGCGGGCGCACCGAACCTCGTCAGTGGACGCACGCGAATCCAACCATTGTCATTTTCCGGGCCGCGGTACATCGTCAGCGGTTTTGCGTCTCCGTGCGCGATCAGCAATTCGAGGCGGCCATCGCCGTCGAAATCCGCAATCGCCGCCCCGGTGCCGTGATCGTCGTATTCGATCGCCGCGCCGATATCCGCGTGCATCCAGCCATCGCGGGTCTGGCGGAACAGCCGATTCGGTTCGCCGAGGTTGTTGAAGAAAAGCTCCTCGTACCCGTCGTTGTCGAAATCGGCGGCAATTACCGTGCGAATCGCGGAGGGGAGCGCCATCGCGAGCGTCGCCGCATTTTTGAACGTGCCATCGGGTTGGCGGAGCATCAACCGGTGCGGGCCATCGGAGTTGCCGTAACAGATATCGAAGCGGCCATCGCCATCGGCATCGAGAACCGTGCTGCCGCGGCCATGTTCTTCGCTGTCCGCGAGGCGATGCTCGGCGGCCACTTCGAGGAACGTGCCCATGCCCGTGTTGCGGAACAGGAAGTTCGGCCCCCTCTCGTTCGCACAGAAAATATCGGGCCGCGACGATGCCAGCGGGGCAACGAGCAGGCTGCGGCTGAATGCGGTCAGGTTCACACCGAGCGCCGGTGCCAAGTCGGTGATCGTGCCATCGGCGGCGAGTTCGTAGAGCCGCAGTGGGCGGCCAGAATTGGCCACGATGAAACTGTAACGCCCGTTGCCGCGGCGGTCGATTCCGCACGCCGAACGCCCCGTGCCGCCGTTGCGGACGGTTGCGTTTTCGCTGCGGGAAAAGAGATCGACCCACTCGCCATCGGGGAGTTGGTCGAACAGGCGGTCCGTTCCCGCTTCCGCACTCAGGACGTAGATTTCTTCGCGGCCATCGCCATCGAAGTCGGCGGCGGCAATGCCGGTCGATTTGCGGTCGACGTCGGCGAGGAACGGCGGCGCGGTCTCGCGTAGTACGTGGCCGCTCCATTTCAGTACGCGGTTGGCCACGCCGAACCCGGCGACGATAACCGAAACGCGGCCATCGCCGTCGAGGTCCGCGACGGCGACCCCGCCACAGTTGCCGACGCGGTTTGAGGCTATCGATCCTGAGATGTCGATGAACATGAAATCACTCAGCTAATACTCACGCCTTGTTCCCCGGCGACGATCTCGCCGATCTTCCACGATTCGATCTTTTGCACCTTGAGTTGTGCCCGAATGCTCGCCTCGAAGCTCGGGGACACGACCATCACGAAGCCGACGCCCATGTTGAACACGCGATTCATTTCGGCATCGGCGATCGACCCGAGTCGCTGTAGCCAGGTGAAAACCGGCGGCACCGGCCAGCTTCCCCGCACGATGTTTGCACGTCGCCCCGGTGGCAGAATTCGCGCCAAATTGTCCGGCAACCCGCCGCCCGTGATGTTCGCCAACCCGTGGATGACGCCCTGCTTTTTCACCGGATAATGCGACAAGATCGCCCGCACCGCCCGCACGTACAACCGTGTCGGTGTCAGGAGTTCCTCGCCGACGGTCTTGCCCAACTCTGGCACGTACGTCTCGATGTTTAACCCGGCGGCCTCGAAAACGACCTTGCGAACGAGGCTATAACCGTTCGAGTGGATGCCGCTACTCGCCAGGCCGATGATCGCATCGCCGACTTCGACGCGACTGCCATCGATCACGCCGGCCCGTTCGACGACACCGGTACAGAAGCCCGCCATGTCGAAATCGCCGAGCTGATAAAAATCGGGCAGAATCGCGGTTTCGCCGCCCACGAGCGCGCAATCCGATTCGAGGCAGGCATCGCTGATGCCCTTCACGAGTTGCACCGTCATCGCCGGTTCGTCGGCGTGCATCGCGATGTAATCGAGGAACGAAAGCGGTTCGGCCCCCGTGCAGATGAGATCGTTGACCGACATCGCGACGAGGTCGATGCCGACCGTGTCGAAGCGCTGCATCATTGCCGCGATCTTCAGTTTCGAGCCGACGCCATCGGTGCAGGTGACGATCACCGGATGCTTGTATTTCCGGCGAAAGAAGCCCGCCGTCGGGTCGAGATCGAACATACTAGCGAAGCTGCCGCCCTTGCCGCCCTTCGCCTGAAACGGCGGTCGAATGACCGATATGCCCCACGTGCGCGTGAGCAACGGCGCGATGCCGGACATCGTCTCGGCATACTTTTCCAGGTCCAGCCCGGCCTTCTTATAGTTCCACGGTTCCGGCATGTGCCCCACCTGCGTTCGGTTCGGTATCGCTTACTTTCATTAAACCGAAGCGCTGTCGGCACTGACAGGGCAAAGGAACGGAAGTTGGACTTTCAGCG
>Ga0105048_10009240_pt1 | contig 15709 bp, 15 predicted proteins | sample MAT05_FD_78382 | JGI IMG/M metagenome (GOLD analysis project Ga0105048, IMG submission 78382) | Freshwater microbial communities from Lake Fryxell liftoff mats and glacier meltwater in Antarctica - MAT-05 | ecosystem: Environmental > Aquatic > Freshwater > Ice > Liftoff microbial mat | place...
AGACGTCGAAGTGGATGCGCGACGTGCGCGATCAACTTGGGCTGACGGTGAACTGGCGCTTCTTCAGCTTGGAAGAGATCAATCGAGTTGAAGGCAAGAAGCATGCGTGGGAGCGCGAATGGAGTTACGGGTGGTCACTCATGCGTATCGGCGCGCTGCTACGACGCACCGACATGGCGCTCGTCGACGCCTGGTACGAGCGCACCGGTCGCGCGCTACACGAAGAAGGCCGCAAGCCGCACGACCCTGCGGTTGCGCGCGAGTTGATGGCCGAACTTGGGCTCGACCCGGCGCTGGTCGACGCGGCGATCGCCGACTCGACAACACACGACGAAGTGCGCGCCGAACACGACAAGGTTGTCGCCGCAGGGGGCTATGGCGTACCGACGCTCGTGTTCCCCGACGGGCAGACGCTGTTCGGCCCTGTGCTGCTTGATCCGCCGACGGGCGACGCCGCGCTGCGCTTGTGGAACGCGGTGACGACGTGGTTGGAGTTCCCGCATTTGTACGAGATGCAGCGGCCGAAGGTCGCCGCCGACGAACAGGCGATCATTCACGCGTTCAGGCCCTATCTCGAAGGACGCGATTGGGTGAGCATCAACCGCGGCGAGGTCGTTGCGATCGGAAGTCCGGAGGCGGGAAGATCGTGACGCTGACGGCGACGCGCCCATTCGTGCCCGAAGCAGAGTCCGACGGTCGCCACGCGCTACGCGAGCGGAATCGACTGGCAGTCGTTGACGCGATGCTGAAGCTGTATGCCGCAGGCAATCTCGATCCGTCGAGCGACGAAATTGCCGAGTGCGCGGGTTTGTCACCACGTTCCCTGTTTCGCTATTTCGACGACATCGACGACCTTGTGCGCGTGGCCGTTGCGCGCCAGCACGATCGTGTCGTTCCGCTCACCGAACTCGACACAACTCCCACGGCTCCACTGGCCGAGCGTGTGCAACGACTGGTCGAGCAGCGCTTGCGGTTGTTTGACGGAATCGCTGCCGTGGGCACGGTGGCAAGGATTCGTGCACCGTTTCAGCCGCTGATCGCTGCCGAGTTGGCGACTGCACGCGGATACTGGCGCGGCCAACTGCGCCAACTGTTCGCTCCCGAGTTGCGCGCACTCGGAAAGGCGACAGCCATCAGCGTGGTGGCCAGCATCGACGTACTCACCTCGTACGAGTCGGTACAGCTGATGCGCGACGACCAGCACCTGACCTCGGCACAGATCGCGGCCGCCCTCGTGCACTCGGTGATGGCATTAGCCACGGTCAAGGTCGGCTGATGTACGGCACGATCCGACATGAGGTGCGCATCGCACGGTCGGCAGCTGACGTGTGGTCTTTAGCAGGTGATCCAACCAAGTTGCACACTTGGTTCCCTGGCATCGTGGACTGCACGGTGGAGGGCAGTCTGCGCACCATCGTCACCGCCGCAGGCATTTCGATGCCGGAGGAAATTCTCGTTTGCGACGACGCTCAGCGTCGCTTCCAGTACCGCATCACCACGCCGATCTTTCAGCACCATCGCGGCACGATCGATGTCATCGACCTTGGCGATGAAACCTGCCTGGTCGTGTACTCCACGGAGGCCGACCCGCGCACGATGGCGATGGTGATCGGCGGCGGCACGGCGGCGGCATGCCGCGAACTCAAACGACAGATGGAGGCAAGCGCCTGATGGGTCGCAAGATCTTGTTCATTACAACCGATCAGCAGCGCTACGACACGCTCGGGTGTAACGGCGGCACGATTGCACGTACACCGGTGATCGATGCCGTGGCAGCACAGGGCATTCGCTACGAGCGGGCGCATCCGCAGAGCGTGGTGTGCATGCCTTCGCGCAGCACGATGCTGACCGGGCAGTGCCCGAGCACGCACGGTGTGTGGATGAATGGTGTTCCGCTGTCGGAAGATGCGCCATCGGTCGCGGAAGTGCTGGCCGATGCGGGATATCGCACGGCAATCATCGGCAAACCACATTTCGAACCATTTCTCGATGCGTTTGCCCGCTTCCCCGAGAACGGGTTTTCGCGCGCTGGCACGTTTGGCCCGCATCGCGGCTTCGAACACTTTGAGTCGGCAACGCATGGCGCAGCTGGGCCTTTGCACTACGCACGTTGGTTGGCCGCCACCCACCCGGAAGTGGTCGGCATGTTTTACCCGGTGCTCGATGGGGCGTTAGAGGTCAACGCTATGGGTGGCGGCGACACCGGCGCACCGCAGGCGTGGAGGAACAACATCCCGCGCGAGTGGTACCACACCGATTGGGTCGCCGATCGGACGATCTCGTGGCTCGACTCATTACCAGTCGACCACGACTGGTTTTGTTGGATGAGCTTTCCCGACCCGCATCATCCGTGGGATCCGCCGGCCAGCGAGGTCGGTCGCATCAATTGGCGCGACGTGCCGTTACCCGCGGGCTACATCGAAGATGCCACCGAACGCGAGCGAGTGCTCGACGCCAAGCCGCGACATTGGCGCGCTTGGTACGACGGCCGCATGGTCAGCAACTACGAAGCGCCACTCGAGTGGACACCAGCAACGCTGACCGCCGACCAGTTGCGCGAAGTGACAGCGTTGAACGCAGTGGAGTGCGAGTTGATTGACGAAGCGATCGGCCGCGTGTTGGCGGCCATTGCCGCGCGTGGTTGGGGCGACGACGTCGACATCGTCTTCACGACGGATCACGGCGAACTCGGTGGCGACTTCGGATTGATGTTCAAAGGTCCGTACCACGTCGACGGTCTGATGCGGTTGCCGCTGATCTGGCGACCGGCAGTGTCGACGGGTTCATCACCTGCAACAGTCACACGTCCGGTGGGATTGATCGATCTCGCCCCGACGTTCTGCGCGATCGCTGGCTTACCCGCGGCACCCTGGATGGAAGGCAAGGCGCTGCCCATTCACGACAGTGATGCCGATGCCCGTGGTTGCGAACGAGTCCTGACCGAATGGGACAGTGAACTGTGGGGTGTCGGTGTGCACCTGCGCACGATCACTCGCGACGGTTGGGTGTGCTCGGCATACATGCCCGGCACCGCGCATGACGGCAGTGAGGGCGAGTTGTACAACCTGGTCGACGATCCGCTGCAGCGCGCGAACCGTTGGGCCGATCCTGCGGCTGCCGCGATTCGCAGCGACCTGCTTGCCGACCTATGGGATCATCAACCGGCGATGGCAACACCGCTGCGCGCGGTCGAAGCGCCGGTTTGAACGTTCGCCGCGCTAGTGCTCGTAGGTGGTCTTCACCGGCAATAGCTGTTCGTAGTTTCGGCCAGTGTGCGTCAGCCACCAGCGCTGCACTTTCTTCGCCTTCAGCACCGTCGGCATAATCTTGCGGTCGTTGTCGTACATCCACTGCGCCTTCTCTCTGCGCAGGTTGAGGCCGAGCCGCGAGTTAACGGTGTTGATCGCAGGATCAACCCACTGATCAAGCCCCTCCTTCATCATGTTTGCCACCATGTCGGCAAGCGCTCCTTCGGCGGAGGTGAACCGGCGCAGCATTGACGTGAACTCCTTGCGCAAGTACGGCCGCACGACCACCGGATACTCCTGCAAAAAGGTGTGTGTGTCGTAGAGCAAGTCGTCGCGACTATCAGTGAGCGCGAAGGGTGAGGTGAAGTCGATCTGCGTCGCGGTCTCGCCGTCCCACAACCAGTTCGCCAACTGGCAATCGAAGCCCAGCGTCCGGCTGCACACGCGCGCCGCTGCGTCGGTGATTGCGTCGAGCAGTGGGTGAGTATCAGCCGGCGTCGCAGCGCGCAGGACGTTGCTGCCGAGTCGTGTGATGTCGGCGATCGGCTGTTGGTGGTACACGACGGCGTGTCCATCCGGGCGTTGATGGATGTGCAACGTCGTCGGCCAAATGCCGACGTTGGCGCTACGCAACGTAGCGAAGAAGTCGTCGCACACCTCCACGTACCTCTGCGCCCGAGCCAGATCGCGAAACGGCGGCACGCGCTTGACTGCCGCATTAGGCGCACTCGTTGGCCATCCAAGGACCACACTGATCTCGCCGTGGCCCAGCAGTTGCAGTTCGGACGTGCTGCGCTTGCGAATCGCCTTCGCGACCGCCGCCTCAACCTCGGCGAAATCGAAGCTCGTCATGCGTGCACCGACTCTCCGTTGATGTTGACCGTCACTGGTCCTGGTGTTTCAATGCGCACGACCGCCATGTACACCGGGCTTTGTGTGAACGGTTGCCGTAGCTCAGCAACGTATTCGGTTCCGTCGGCTGCGCGCACGGTGGCGGTGCCGCCTGCGTCGGGTTGCGAGACGAATACGAACGTTGCGCCGGGCACAACAACGGTGTCGAAGTGAGGCTCAGCCCCGACTCCGTCCGCCGCAGCGGTGCTGGCGGTGACGTTGTCGGTGCCCGGCACCGTCCACCACCACAGAAACTCGGTGCGACCCTTGCGCTGCGCGATCTGGGGCCCGGCGCGCCAGGCTTCGCTGGCATCGCCGATCGCCAAGGTTGCGAACTCACCAAGCGTGTAGTCGGGGCGCAATCCGTACAGCATCGCCGACCACTCGGATCGAGTCGCGGCCCGCACCTGTTGGCTGAGCGCGATGAGGTCGTCGGGGTCACCGGGTGCGACCAGACTCAACAGAATGCCTTCGTCTTCCCATACGACGATTCCATCGCCGTTGTCTAGCTGTCCATACGCTCGGCCGTCGAGCGCTCGCTGGGCGCCGTCGACGAGATAGAGAAAGCCGGCGAGTCGACGATTGTGCTCGCCCAGTGCGCTGCGCAGTGTCACGATTTCGCCGCCGGCTGTGAGGTAGCGCACCTCCGATTCGACGTAACCAAAGATGAGGCTGTCGAACGAATTGGCTTCAAACGTCAAACCGAGACCAAGACGTCCCATGAGGTCGACATCGTGGGTGAGTTGGCCATCGACCACCCGCAGCCCGTTAATGAGCTGCATGACCTTGGCAGCGCTGAATCGGGTGGCACGGATTGTGGCCGACCAGGCACCGTCAATTGCGACTTCGCTGATGACAGTGTCCGGTTGCGTGATTGGGCGCACCAGTTCAACGCCGTCCACTACGTCGCGTGTGGCGCCGACAATTCCGTACCCCTCAAATGGGTGCGCGTGCAGTTCAATGCGGACAATTGGGCCAACCGCTGTTCCATCGGTAAAGACGTGGACCTGCTCGTTGGCTGGCGGCGGCGTGACGAGGTCGGCTGAGTAGGCGGTGAGCGTGAAGCGCTCGATTGCCGAATCCTGAATTACGTAATGCAAGTCAGTTGGATCGAGCGGCACGCGCACAGTCGATGGCGTGACCGCAACGGTGGTCGTCGGTGCCGTTTGTGATTGGTCGTCGTCGCTGAGCGCGACGGCACCGACCCCGATGCCCACGACAAGCAGTCCGACGAGAACGACGCCGCGGTGTGAAGGTCGCTGCTCGGTTGACGAATCGATCGGCTCGACGGATGGCGGTGCAGCATCGGCCCATAGTGCTGCGTCGTCGGGCGCGAACACCTCGATCAACTCGACGTTGCCGTGTGGCTTGCGCACGGCCGCAGACTATTCGCGAGCGGGCCAGGCGGCGGGCGCACCCCACAAGCTATTCTCGACGCGTTCGGTCCTTTCGTGCCCTCAACCGTCGTCGCGCTCGATCGACGCTGCCCGTCCCGGCGATGGCGCTTGCCGCGATAGCTGTCTTGTTCTTTGCGTTACCGCTCATCGGGCTGTTGTGGCGGGCGCCATGGTCACACGCCGTTGACTACATCAGCGACGACTCCTCCCTGACCGCGCTGAAGTTGTCGTTGATCTGCTCGTTGTGGGCGACCGCGTTCTCAATCCTCTTCGGCGTTCCACTTGCATGGTTGCTCGCACGCGTTCAGTTTCCAGGTCGCAGCATCGTGCGTGCTCTCTGCACGCTCTCGATGGTGTTGCCGCCAGTGGTGGGCGGTGTTGCCTTGTTCTTCGCGCTCGGCCGACGCGGCATCGTCGGCCAATACCTTGACCGCTGGTTCGATTTTCGGCTGCCGTTCACCACCGCAGGTGTTGTGGTCGCACAGACCTTCGTTGCGATGCCGTTTCTTGTGGTCACGGTTGAGGCCGCGTTGCGGCAACTCGATGGTCGGCTGGAGGATGCTGCGCGAACGCTGGGTGCCTCGCCGTGGTACACATTTCGCAGGGTCACGCTGCCCGCGATTCGACCTGCGTTGGCTGCAGGCGCGGTGCTCGCCTGGGCGCGTGCACTCGGCGAGTTCGGCGCGACGATCACATTTGCGGGCAATTTCCCGGGTACGACGCAAACCCTGCCGCTCTCGGTGTACCTAGCGTTGGAAACGAACCCAGAGAAGGCGATTGTGCTCGCCCTCGTCCTGATTGCCATCTCGTTCGCGGTTCTCATTGGTTTGCGCGATCGCTGGTTCTTGCGCGCTGAGCGCAACTCGTCGCAGGTCTCGTTGTGAGCCTGCGCGCACATATCACGCATCACGTCGGCGCGCTCGATCTGCAGGTCGAGCTCGATGTACTGCCGGGGGAGGTGCTGGCATTGCTCGGCCCGAATGGCGCTGGCAAGACGACGCTGTTGCGTTGCGTCGCGGGCCTGTCTCCGATCGATGCTGGGTGCATCAGCCTCGGAGACGTCGTGCTCGACGCGCCAGCGACTGGCGTCTTCCGTGCGCCGGACCAGCGCGCAGTAGGTGTCGTATTTCAGGACTACATGCTGTTCCGGCAAATGAGTGTGCTCGAGAACGTGGCCTTCGGATTGCGCGCCCGAGGCGCACGTGCGACAGACGCGCGCAAGGTCGCGGCGACATGGCTCGATCGCGTCGGGCTCGCTGAGTACGCGCAGCAGCGGCCGTCGGCACTGTCCGGTGGCCAATCGCAGCGGGTAGCGCTCGCGCGAGCGTTGGCCACTGCGCCGGAGGTGTTGCTGCTTGACGAGCCACTCGCCGCGCTGGACGCTGGAACCCGCGCGACGGTTCGCCGCGACTTGCGTCAGCACCTCGACACGTTCGAGGGTGTCGCGCTGCTCGTCACGCACGACCCCGTCGACGCGTATGCGCTCGCCGATCGTGTCGCGATCCTCGATGCTGGACGCATTGTTCAGACGGGAACGCTGGCGGAAGTCACGGCGCGTCCGCGTTCGCGCTACGTCGCCGACTTGGTTGGAGTGAACCTCGTTGCCGGCGACGTCGCCGATGGTGTGCTGACTACACCCACTGGTGCTCGCGTTGTCGTTGCCGATGCACCAACGGGTGCTGCGTTCGCCGTCATTCGCCCCCACTCGATCACGTTGGTTCGTGAGCAAGCGGCGCAGTCGAGCGTGCGTAATTCGTGGGTCGGCACCATCGCCACGGTCGATCGTCTAGGCGATCGCGCACGCGTCGGCATCGTTGGCGAGTTGCCGCTGACCGCCGAGATCACGACGGCGGCGCTCGACGCGTTGCAGTTACGTATCGGCGACGAAGTGGTCGCCAACGTGAAAGCGACCGATATAGAGGTCTACCCGGCGTAAATCGTCCGGGGGTTTGCTGCAGTCGGGGGGTTTCGTGCCCGTGCGCAAGCACGAAACCCCCCGACAAGCACGAAACCCCCCGACAAGCACGAAACCCCCGCACTGTTCGTCTGTTGCGACATTGGCGGCGAACGCCTTGTCGAACATCACATCCAGCTTCGAAAAACCGAAAACGAAGCCGTCGGCCTTGTCGATCAGCACGATGTCGACGTCGTCGCCGAACTCCTCCGACAACCTCGTTATGACCTCCAAACCACTGAAAACTGCTCCTAGAACGACAATTCGCACGGGCTCAGATGAGAGGTCAGGCCATCGCCGCCAGGTTTCCCTACCTACTGGTCGGTAGGCAGAGTATGGTGTATCCCAATGGAAACTCTGACGCGTCCCGCCACTGATTCGCTGAACGACGTGCGCAGTGCGATCCCTGAATCGTGCTATCGCCGATCGAACTCCCGGGCCGTAGCCGCCCTGGTGCAGGCGACCATCCTCTATGCAGTGCCGGTCACCGGCCTCTTCTTGACCGATAGCTGGTGGATGCTGCTCATCTTGTGGCCGCTCGCGGGTCTCGCGGTCTCCGGCCTGTTTGTGCTCGGCCACGATGCATCGCATGGTGCGCTGTTCGAGTCGCGCCGGGTCAACCGCGTCGTTGCCCGTCTATGCATGGCCCCTAGCGCGCATGTGGAAGCGGCATGGGATCTCGGCCACAACCGCATTCATCACGGCTACACGACCCGCCAGGACTTCGACTTCGTGTGGCACCCCTCAACTGTCGAGCAGTACAAGGCCTTTGGCTTTCTCGCGCGCGTTCGTCATCGCCTTGAGTGGTCGTGTTTCGGCGCTGGCGCCTACTTCTTGCGCGTGGTGTGGTGGGAGAAGATGTGGCGTTTCAGTGCACCCGGAAAGCGCCACGGTGCAATCGTGCGCGACAAGCTCGCACTCTCGTCAGTCATGATCCTCGCGGTTGGCGGAACTGTCGTCTTCGGTGCGCTCAACGGAGGCCTGCTCTCCGCGATCTGGATGCCGATCAAGGTGCTTGTAATTCCGTTCCTGATCTTCGTGCAGGTCATTGGTTGGGCTGTCTATGTGCATCACATCGCACCCGACATTCGCTGGTGGCCGCGCAAGGAATGGTCGCAGTTCAAGGGGCAGATGGATTCGACAACGGTGATGCATTTGCCGCGGATCGTCAACCGGTTGTGGTTTCACAACATCTTCGTCCACGTTGCACACCACGTCGACACGCGCATTCCGTTCCATCAATTGCCCGCCGCCTCTGTCGCCATTGAGGCCGCCTACCCAAATACGGTGCGGACCTCGCGCCTCTCGCTGCGCGGCTACTTGAAGATCACCCGCGCTTGCAAGCTGTACGACTTCGAGGCCGGCCGCTGGCTGGATTACGCGTCGACGCGGCAGCTCGCCGCCACCGTTAACTAGTCGAGGCGACGTCTATTAGTAACTCGCGCGCTGGGCCGGCGGGCGTTGCGTCGACGCCCAATCCGATCGCGGTAGGCGACATTTTCTTCAACGTCTTACGCACCGCGCTGGCTGTGCTCTCGCTACCCAGTCGTTGCAGCAGCGCCACGTAGTCGGTTTCCAGGAACACAAGGCACGCGACATCCTCGGCGGCCTGCGCCTCTGGGTCGCTGCCGAGTCCAACGCGCTGAATCAGATCGACTGCTCTGCTCACTACGTCCGCTGCAATGCCAAGTGGCGCGAGTGTGGTCACCAACAAGTCGGCCGAGGCCTTCTTGCTCGCTTTGCGCCAACGAAGGTATCCGGCGCGACCCTCGGGATAGCTCGACCGTGCGATCGACCAGCGCGCAAGGTGATGGGCGCGGGCCGCAATCCACAATGCAGTGGAGGGGGTGGCGAACACCTGCGGGAGCCATGTGGTTGCGCGCTGACCTTGCAACAGCGAACGCGGCACCGACTCGCCGTTCCAATCTAGAGCGTTCGGATCGCTCGCATTCACGGCATCGATCGCGTCGTGCAACGAGTCGAGGGTGGGCTGCGTGCTCACGCACATTCCGAAGCGCCGAGCGCAACGTCGAATGGCGTGATCTCGTCCCAGTCGACGAACATGTCCGGTGCATCGAGCGGCGACGGAAAGAAGTCGAGTTCCTTCAGCGTGTCGGCGATACCCCGCGCGCCACCCGAACGCTCCATCCAACTGCGGAACGTTTCGCCCACAGTGCGTTCGTCCGCAAACCGACGCACGACACGAATCACTGCTTCCGGGCCGTTCTTCGCCGGCAGCCGCATTGCCTTGTCGCCGAACTCGATGCGTTCTTGGCCGACGTAGCCGCCGAGCAGCAGCTGATAGCCGGGAGCCGCGACACCATGCGCTCGACGCTCGGCACCCATCAGGCCGATGTCGGCGGTGTGGTGTTGCCCGCACGAGTTCATGCAGCCAGAGATGTTGATACGTACGCCTCCAACATCTGCGAGGCCTTCTTCTTCCAAGCGTTCTCCGATCGCTCGGGCGAGGCCACGCGACTGCGTGATTGACAGGTTGCACGTGTCTGCGCCTGGGCACGAGACCACGTCGCGCACAAGCTCGGCCCCCGGTTGTGCCATACCGATTTCATCCAGCCGGCTATGCAGTGCAACGAGCTGATCCTCGCGCAGATCGCGAAATACGATGTTCTGCCGGTTAGTCAGGCGAGCGGTGGCACCGAACTCGCGAACGATCGCAGCGAGGGCGCGGAATTGGACCGGCGTGATGTCGCCGAGATGCGCCCACGCATACGCCGAGACGGTGCCGTTCGCTGTGCCGCGCACGACGTTGGCATCGGCCCAGCGATCGCGAGCGCTTCGAGGTGTAATCGACACTGGCACGCCAGCGTTGCGGTCCAGGTTCTGGCCGAGCGCACTGACGGGACCGTCGGTCGCGCGACCGGCGGGTGCATCGCCAAACTCGAGCACTTCGGCGGGAATGCCGCCGGGCCATGACGACGATGCGGGCAGCAGTCGACGCTGGGCAATGACGCGCCGCTTGACTTCGTCCCAGCCGAGCGTGTCGACCAACCACTTCATGCGAGCGCGGATGCGATTGTCGCGGTTGCCGGTTTGCTCGAAAACACGCAACGCGGATTCGATCGTCGGCAACAAGTCCTCGCGAGCGGTGAACGGCTCGAGTGCTAGAGCGGCATGTGGCGTCGCGCCGAGACCGCCGGCGAGGAACACTCGGAATCCGGCCTCGGTCGTTCCGTCCTCAAGTGTGCGAGTGACTGCGATGACGCCGACATCGTTGAACATTGCCTGGCCGCAGTCGGTCTCGCAGCCGGAAAAGTTGATCTTGAACTTGCGTGGCAGCCGTTGCGAGTACGGATGGCGCAGCAAGTGTCGAAACGTTGCCTCCGCCCATTGTGTGATGTCGAGCTTCTCGTGCGGGCAAGCACCCGCAAGATGGCAGCCCTGAATGTTGCGGACGGTGTCCCCACACGCCTCGCGCGTTGTCATGCCGACGGAACCGAGTTTGCGCAGCACGTTCGGAATGTCGTCGAGTTGCACGAAATGGAACTGCACGTTTTGGCGCGTCGTGATGTGCCCCCAACCGCGTGAGTGTCGTTCAGCTATTTCGGCGAACATCTCAAGCTGCTCAGGAGTGATCGCCCCGTAAGGAGCCTTCACCCGCACCATCTGGTTGTTGCCGCCTTGGCGTTGGCCATAGATACCGTTGGCCAGACGAAACACACGAAACACGTCGTCGTCGAGTTCGAGGGCCCGGTACTTCGCCAGCATCATTTCGAACTTGCTGATGTCGCCTTCGATCTCGGGATCGATGACGTAGCCGCTCGCTGGAATGCCGGTCGTGGGCAAAGTCGTGGGCAAAGTCGTGGGCAAAGTCGTGGGCAAAAGGGTCTGGCTCATGCTGTTGCCTCCAGGCTGGCGCTGGCGAAAGAACGTAGATCCAGCGATGCGACGGCGCCGATCACGATCACCGAAGGGTTAACGACGGGCGCGTCGCCGAGCTCGCCGAGGCGCAGCCGTGTTTCACGCATCGTCGGCAATGTCGCGTCGGTGATGATTGCAACTGGTGTCAATGGGTCCATGCCGCCAGCGACCAGGCGATCACGAAACGCAGCGGCGCGCGCGGCGCCCATCAATATGACCAGCGTCGTGCCTAGGCGGGCGAGCGCCTCCCAGTCGAGGCTGCGGTCGGTCGCTGGGTCCTGATGCGCGGTGACGACCGTGAACCCGCTCGACGCGAGTCGTGTCGTCAACGGAATTCCCACGGCCGCCGGCGCGGCAATCGCGGACGAGATGCCCGGCACGACTTCGCATGCAATGCCCGCATTGCCAAGTGCGATTTGCTCTTCGGCGGCGCGCCCGAAGACGTGCGGGTCGCCACCCTTCAGGCGCACGACATAATCGAAGCGCGCGCCTCGGTCGATGAGCACGGCGTTGATTGCGTTCTGCTGCACACTTCCGCCGGGTCGCTTGCCAACATCAACAAGTTCGGCCCACGGTGGCGCGTGCGCAAGTATCTCGGGCGATACCAATCGGTCGTGCACCACCACATCCGCGCGGCGTAGCAGGCGCTCGGCCTTGACGGTCAACAGTTCGGGGTCGCCAGGGCCAGCGCCGACGAGGTAGACGGTCATGAGGCAACCGCCAGCCCGAGGCGATCGCGTAGCAGGTTCCGCGCAGCAGCATGCTTCCCATTGGTGACGAGTTGCACGAACCCAGCGTCGAACGCATCGTGCCAGCCGACGATCTCTGTCGATTGCCCGGCGGCTTTCAATTCTGCGCGAACCTCGGCGACAAGATCGAGCGCGTCGCCAATCGCGTCGGGCACGGCCGCGGCCAATTGATCGCGCAGCCACGATGCCATCGCCGGGCTACGACCGTTCGTCGACACCGCGACCTGCACATCGCCACGACGTGCGATTGCGGGAAGCGTGAAAGTGCACAGGTGCGGCACATCGGCCACGTTGACTGGAACTCCTGCATCAACCGCGTCGCGGTACACCTTCTCGTCAACTTTGCGGATTCCGGTCGCCGAGATCACCAATCGGTAGGCGGCGGCATCGCCAAAGCGGTACCGGCGCCGCCGCCAGTTGACGTCGTCACGGGCGACCAGCTCGTCAACGGCGTTCGGTGCAATGACAGTGACGCGGGCCCCGGATTCCAGCAGGCCAGCAACTTTGCGCAACGCGATTGGGCCGCCGCCGACGACCAGTACTGGCGCGCCAGCGATCAGCAGGTTGACTGGATAGGCCGGAGCGCTATAGACGGTAAATCCGATAGGAATAGTCGGGATTCTAGAATGATCGCACACGGAATAGCAAGCGCAGCGTTTCCGACGCCGTAACTCAGGGTCGTCTTACTCGATATGGAAGATGTGTTCGCAGGGTCGTCGACCGCTGTCGTCGTCACTTGTGGTGACACGTAGATCGTGTTGGCGTAGCGACGTTAGTTTGCGCCTGCCAGTATCGGCGGCGTTGCCAACTACGGCGCGGTGAGCGATTCGGCGGGCAGGTCGAACCAGCGCAGATTCTCGAACGCATCCGACAACGTGCCGGTGTGCCGTGCCGTGTCCGTCCACGGGGTCGCCGCCGCGAAACGTGCGCGGGCGATTTCGAGGTAACCGGCTAGCGCAGACTCGGGTGCTCGCACGCGATCGACCGGCGGTCGCACAAGGTCGCCAGTGGAAGGGTCGTAGGAAAGCTGCGCCAGATGCAACGGCGGCTCGATCGCTCCAGCTCGATGGTGCCACACACCATTCGCGGCATTGAAGCGGTACTCGGGCAGCAACTTCCAGCCGTGCTCGCCGACCAGGTCGACGGCATCGACCAGATATCGGAAAACTGTCTCGGAGATGAAGTAGTTGAAGCTGACGCGCGTCCAGCCCGGCTTGATGCCCTCGCACCCTTCGGTAATTTCGTGCTCAAACTCGTGTGAGCGTTCGATGTCGATGCCGAGCAAGCGGTGCCCATACGGGCCGGCGCAAGAACAGCCGCCGCGAGACTGAATTCCGAACAGGTCGCTGAGCAGTGCGACGACAAAGTTGTGGTGGAGGTAGCGGCCGTTGGGCCGCTTCACCACGAAGGACAGAATCGACAGCCGATCGGAGTCGGTGTTGCCCAGAATCTGTAGCGCCGGGTTCGCCGACCACGCCGCGACAGCGCGATGCCAGTACGACTCCTCGCGCTCCTTGATCGTCGCGACACCGACCGCCTGCTTCAGCTGAAACACGAGGCCCGCGCGAATCGACTCGACTATTGCCGGCGTTCCGCCCTCTTCGCGGTGAACCGGGTCGTCGAGGAAGCGATGCTCGGTCGGGTTGACGTAGGCGACGGTGCCGCCACCCACCACATCGGGCACCCGGTTGTGCAGCAGTTCACGACGCGCTACCAGAACACCCGGGGTGCCGGGTCCGCCAACAAACTTGTGCGGGCTCAGAAAGATGGCGTCCTTGTACGCCAACGGATGCTCGGCGCACTGCGGGTACATCTCGATGTCGACGTAGGGGCCAGCGGCCGCGAAGTCCCAGAACGACAGCGCGCCGTGATTGTGCAACATGTCGGCGATTGCGCACGTGTTCGACACGATGCCGGTCACGTTCGATGCCGCGGAGAACGAGCCGATCTTCAATTCGCGATCGGCGTGCGCGATCAACTCGCGCTCTAGTTCGGCGAGGTCGATGTGGCCGTCGCTGTCTTCTGGAATCGTGATGACATCGGCGATTGACTCGCGCCACGGCAACTCGTTGGAATGATGCTCGAACGGCCCGACGAACACGATCGGCCGTTCGTTCTTTGGGATGTGCTGTGAAAGGCCGTAGCGATCGTCGAGATCGGCGGGGATACGCAGATTCATGATGCCGATCAGCTTGTCTATTGCGCCGGTAGCACCCGAACCGCAGAAGATGACGCACGATTCGGCGTCGCCACCAACCGCGTCGTGGACAATCTGGCGCGCGCCTTCGCGCAGCCGAGTCGTCTGTAGGCCGGTGCCCGACGATTCGGTGTGCGTGTTCGCATAGCGGGGCAGCACCTCTTCGCGAATGAAGTCTTCGATGAACGTCAGCGCTCTTCCCGATGCGGTGTAGTCGGCGTATGTGATGCGTCGTGGCCCGTACGGGCCATCCATTACCTGATCGTCGCCGATCACCGACTCGCGAATTCTGCGCAGTAGCGGAGTCTCAGCAGGGTCAACCACGTGGGTCAAGCTATCCCACCGATACGCCCAGTTCGTATGCGTCTGAACTGCGCGTTAGGTGAGGCAATTGGTCAGGAATTGCATCAGCGGCGCCGTCATTACCTGATCGCCGTTGGCACCAATCTGGTTGTTCACTTCGTTGTGCGTCAGCGACCGGGCGTCAATCGTGACGGTCGCAATTCCCGCAGCTTCGAGCGCATCGAGAAATGCGGTCTCGATTGCTTGCCGACCAGCAGTACCGCGCACAACACCGATCATCGGGGGGATTCCATTGTCGGGTTCGATCAACAGGGTGGCGGAAGTCGCCGCGATGTAGTCCGGGTTGTTGCCGAGTGCGTTCTTCCACTGCGCTAGCTCACCATCGGCCTCCTTCGATCCGGCGCGTTCCTTGTCGAAACCCTCCGTATCGAGTGGGCCGGCGCACTTGATTGCTGTCAGATCAAGATCAACCTCTTGGAGGTACACCGGATTGGTAACGACGTTCGAAACGATGTCTGCACCGGCGGAGTGGCCGAGCAGCGCGATGCGATTGGGATCGCCGCCGTAACTGGCGATGTTGTCGTGTACCCACGCCACTGCGGTTGCGACATCGTTGTAGTGATCGGGGAACTGCGCAGAGCTACTAAATGGGAAGGTCGTGAGTCGATAGTTCACGCTCACCAGGATCCAGCCGGCGTCGTTGAACAACTTCGCTTTGTTGGCGATCTGGTTTGCCTTGTCGCCAACCGAGTAACCACCGCCATGGACCCACATGACGACCGGCCCATCGCACGCGGACGACAAAGGTTGGTAAATGTCGAGGCTGGTCAGATTTGGGTCGACGCCAGCAATCGTCGTATAGGCGACCGTGGTGTCGAGCCCTTCCTCTCGACAATTGGTCGGCGACGTCGCCGAAGCGATCGTTGTACTGGTGAGAGTCGTGCTGGTGAGAGTCGTGCTGGTTGGACTCGATGTTGCGGTTGAACAACCGGCAACAAGCACGCCCATGAGAATCAGTTTTCGCATGAACCGCAGCGTGCCGCAAGAATGTGACCGGTGTGTGAACAACTATCGTGCGCAGGTGGCTGCTG
>Ga0105048_10009241_pt1 | contig 15709 bp, 12 predicted proteins | sample MAT05_FD_78382 | JGI IMG/M metagenome (GOLD analysis project Ga0105048, IMG submission 78382) | Freshwater microbial communities from Lake Fryxell liftoff mats and glacier meltwater in Antarctica - MAT-05 | ecosystem: Environmental > Aquatic > Freshwater > Ice > Liftoff microbial mat | place...
AAAAAGCAAGACCTGACCCCATCGGTCTGCTTGGTTGGGCAACGCTGGTCGTTGCAAGGCGTTCGGCAGGTGAAGCGTACCCCGTCCCGGTGTTGGGGCTCAGACTTTGGGGTCAGGTCTTGCCTTTTGCCTGTGTACGAGAGGCAAAAAGCAAGACCTGACCCCTTCGGATGACTTGTGCTTCGGATGACTTTCGGATCTGATCTTCGTTCGGATCTTTCTCCGGCTACAGCGGGCAGCTGCGAAACCCGCAGAACATGTCGTCGCGCTCGGGCGCGGCGAAGCGGCGTGCCTTGGGGTGGCGCCAGCGCGCGCGGGTGGCGAAGCTGGCACCGCGCAGCACGCCATGGCCAGGTGTGGGCGATGCGTCCAGCGAGCCTGGCGCGGGTGCGCCCGCGCCAGGCCAGGCGCGAGCACCGCCGGCCACCCACTCGAAGACATCGCCCCAGGCAAAGCCGCGGCTGCGGCCCTGACTGGCTGCGATTTCCCATTCCGGCTCGGTGGGCAGACGGCGGCCCGCCCAGCGGCACCACGCCTCGGCCTCATGGCGGCTGACATGCATGGCAGGCTGCGCCGGGCTGGCGCGCTGCAGGCCGCTGGAAGGCCCGGCGCCGCGCGCCACCAGCACGCCGCCGTGCAGTTGCTCCACACGCCCGGGTGCGCGGCGGCCTTCCTGCTGCACCCAGGACCAGCCGGCTGCCGACCAGAAGTCTTCGCGGTCGTAGCCGCTGTCCTCGGCAAATTCGACATACCGCGCCCAGCTCACGGGCAGCGCGTCGATTTCGAATTCAGGCACCGCCACCTCGTGGGCCCACCGTTCGTGGTGCGGCACCAGGCCGCCGGGGGCCGAGCCCAATATCCAGCGCTGGGCGGGCCACCACAGCGCCTCGCGGTCGGCACGCGCGGGCGGGCCACCCGCTGCGGCGCGCCAAGGCAGCCGCGTGGCCAGCGTTTCGCCCAGGCGGTCTTCATGCATCAGACTGCTGCGGTAGAAATGCAGGCTGACGTCGTCTTCGGTGGCGTCATTCAGCGCCGTCAGCAGTTCCAGCGTCGTTTCCAGCGTGTCGGCGAGATAACTGCGCAGCAAGGCGGGCTCGGGCGCGGGCTCGTCCTCGCGCAGCCAGGCTTCGATGCGGGGTTCTATGCTGGCCAGGCGCAGGCCCTGGGCGTCGCAGGCCTCGCCGCGGCTGCGCTGCACGTGGCGCGCAATCCAGTATTCCTGATACCAGCCCGCCTGCGCGGCCAGGCGCAACGCGTCGGGTGTCTCGTCCAGCGCCAGCAGGCGCAGCAGATGGTTGCGGCTTTCGAAAAGCGCCAGCGACAACACTTCACGCCCGGCACGGCGCATGCCGAATGGGTCGTCCAGCGCGGCGCTGGCGCTGCCGGCTCGGCCGTTGCCGTTGCCGGGGCCGTTGCCGTCGCCGTTGCTGCTATTGCCCGACCAGCCCGTTGCGGATGGCATAGACCGTCAGCTCGGCGTTGTTGGACAGGGCCAGCTTTTCAAGCACCCGTGCGCGGTAGACCGACACCGTCTTCGGGCTCAGCGTCAACTCTTCGGCGATGTCGGCCAGGCGCTTGCCGCTGGCGATCATCACGAGCGTCTGCAGTTCACGGTCGCTCAGCGACTGGTGCGGGTTTTCGGTGGAAGGCGCGGTGAGGCTTTCCACCAGCATCTGCGCGATCTCGGGCGTGACGTACTTGCGCCCCTGCGACACCGTGCGCACGGCCTGCACCAGCAACTGCGGGTCGCCGCCCTTGTTGACATAGCCGTAGGCGCCCGCACGCAGCGCGCGTATGGCGTACTGGTCTTCCGGGTACATGCTGACCACCAGCACCTTGATGGCGCTGCCTTCGTCCTTCATCGCGTGCAGCGCGTCCAGGCCGCTGCGGCCGGGCAGGTTGATGTCCAGCACCAGCACGTCGCAGGCCTTGTGGCTGTCGCGGCCGGGTTGCTGCATCAGCGTGCGCATCAGGCTGCGCAGTTCGCCGTAGTCGCTGGCCTCGCCGACGACGCGGATGTCGGGCGCGTCGCTCAGCGTGTCGCGGATGCCGCGGCGGATGAGCGCGTGGTCGTCGCAGAGGATCACTTCAATCATGTCAAAGCACCGTCCAGGCTGAGTTCTCGGCGTCGTCGGGGTCGTCACCGTCGGGCGCGTGTGTCGGCTGGGCGCCGCCAGCCCCTGCCGCCAGCGGCACCGAAAGAATCAATGAAGTGCCCGCGCCGCCGCTGCTGAGGTCGACCCAGCCGCCCACGGTGGACGCACGCTCGTGCAGGCCGCGGATGCCGAAGCTGCGCGCCTTGGCGAGATCGCGCGGGTCCAGGCCGCAACCGTTGTCGCTAATCTCCAGGCTCAGCACGCCGCCGGTGAGCGACAGGTCCACCACCACGCGCGAAGCTTCTGCGTGCTTGCTCACGTTGGTCAGCGCCTCTTGCGTCGTGCGGTAGGCCACCAGCGCCACCCAGGGCGGCAGCACCAGTGCCTGGCCCAGAGGAATGGCATGCGTGCGGAACTCGCAATGGATGCCCATGCGCTTCTCGAACTGGCTCGTCATCCATTGCAGCGCTGCCACGAGGCCCTGCTCGAGGATGGCCGGGCGCAGGTTCTGCATGATGCGCTGGCTGCTTTCGATGGCGTGCGTCACCGTCTCCAGCGCGGTCAGCGCGCGCTGCTCGATGGCCGGGTTGCTGGCGTGGCGGCGTATCCAGTCGAGCTCGAACTTCAGCGCCGTCAGCGAGCCGCCCACGTCGTCGTGAATCTCGCGCGCAATGGCCTGGCGCTCGGCCTCGACGCTGGTCTGCAGGTGTTGCGCCAGCTCGGACAGCCTTTTCCGCGAGGCCTGCAGCTCGACATCGGCGGCTTCGCGCGCGCGCTGCATGCGTGCACCGGCAATGGCGTGCTCTACCGCTGGCACCAGGCGCGCGAGGTTGTTCTTCAGCAAGTAGTCGGCCGCGCCATTGCGCATGGCCTCGACCGCCGTGTCTTCGCCGATCTGGCCCGACACCAGGATGAAAGGCACCGGCGCCGCACCGGGCGCATCTGGCTTCGCACCCGATGCCGCGCCCGCTGCACTGTGTGCGCGGTGCTCGCGCAGCAACTGCAGGGCGTCCAGCCCGGTGAAGCCCGGCAGGTGGTAGTCGGACAGCACCAGGTCCCAGGGTTCGGCCAGCGCGGCCATGAACTCGGCGCGCGTTTCCACGCGGCGCGCGCGCAACCGCAGCCCGCCACGCTGCAGGGTCAGCATCGCCAGCTCGTGGTCGGGTTCACTGTCTTCCAGGTGCAGCACGCGGAAGGGCCGAGGCTCGCTGGGCCTGGCGCGCGGGCGTGCCGGGGTGATGGCGGGTGTGGGGGCGAATGGGGGGAAGCTGGCCCCCGGCGGCGTGCCGGTCATGACTTCCAGTATCGCAAAGGGCCGCGCCAGTTTCGAAAAGGCGGCCGAACCCACTCATCTTCCGCTCAATGTTTGGCAGGTCGCTGCCGAAAATGGGTTGCAAGGCAAGCCCGGAAACCGGTGGAACCGCCGCCGGGCGGCTGGCCCGCGCCAGACCGTGCCTAGAAAAACAACCCATGGAGCCCCGATGCTCGTTCAGGACGCCACACCCCTGCAAAACGCTCCGCCCGATGGCTATCAGGCGAGCGGCGCCATGCCGTTGCTGGTGGCGGCCGACCTGCAAGACCACCTGATGGTGGCCAGCAACGACATGGACCGCCTGCAAGGCCTGCTGGGCGACGCCTGCGAATCGCTGATGGTGCATTTCTACGGCGCCACGGGCGAGCTCCAGGCGCTGCTGCACCGGGCGGCACAGCACCCCGAGATCGAAGCCCCCGAGCTGCACCGCGCCATGCAGCACATGGCAGGCGCCATCACCGCGATGCAGTTCCAGGACATGGCCTCGCAGCTGGTGGACCACACCACGCGACGCCTGCGCAACTGCGCCGATCGCATTGCCCGCGACACCATGGGCGACGACGAAGACGGTGTGGCCATGGTGGCCGAAGCCCCGCTGCGGCCCAACCCCGTGACCCAGGACGAGATGGACGCAGGTTCGGTCGAACTGTTCTGACCCTGCCGCCGCCCGCCTTTCTCGCACCTTCTCGCACCCGAAACAAGCACTCCCGGAAAGCCTTCCATGCACTCGATCCTTGCCGTTGACGACAGCGCCTCCATGCGCCAGATGGTTTCCTTCACCCTGAAGAACGCAGGCTTCAACGTCGTCGAGGCGGTCGACGGCCAGGACGCGTTCGAAAAGGCCAACAGCCGCGACTTCAACCTCGTGCTGACCGACCAGAACATGCCGCGCATGGATGGCATCAGCCTGACCAGGAAGCTGCGCGAGAACCCGAAGTTCAAGAGCACGCCGATCCTCATCCTGACCACGGAAAGCAGCGACCAGATGAAGCAGGCCGGCCGTGCCGCTGGCGCCACCGGCTGGCTGGTGAAGCCGTTCGACCCCGCCAAGCTGGTGGAAGTCATCGGCAAGGTGATTCGCTGAAACACCCCCCGCGTGCCAGCCTGGCACGCAGACACACGCAGGAGACCTTCGCGATGGGCGAAACGACCAACGACGCCAGCGCCAACGCCGGCATCGACCTCAGCCAGTTCTTCCAGATATTTTTCGAAGAAGCGGGCGAGAACCTCGAATTAATGGAACAGAAGCTGCTCGCGCTGGACATCGGGCAGCCCGACGACGAAGAGCTCAACGCGATCTTCCGCTGCGCGCATTCCGTCAAGGGCGGCGCAGCCACGTTCGGATTCTCCGACGTGGCCGAGCTGACGCATCAGATGGAAACGCTGCTGGACAAGCTGCGCCGCCATGAGCTTTCGCCCACCGCTGCGATGGTGGATGTGCTGCTGGCTTCCGGCGACGCGCTGAAGGCGCAGCTGGCACGCCACCAGGGCAATGGCGCCGGCCCCATCGACACCAGCGACCTTCTGGTCACCATCCGACGCCAGCTGGACGGCGAGCCTGCGGCGCAGGTTGTGACGGTCGCGCCGGTGAAAGCCGCCGCGCCTGTCGTGTCTGCTGCCCCTGCTGCAAAGCCCGTGGCGGCGCCAGCGCGCCCCGGCATCCGTCTGCTGGAGCTGACCGTGGGCCCGCTGCCCGATCCGAGCACGGCAAACAGCCTGGCCGAACTGTTCAAGGAAATCACCGACCTGGGCACCATCGAGCCGCTGGACGCCGGGCGCGACGCCGACGGCATGCGCCGCTTCAAGGTGGCCACGCTGTCCAGCGACGACGACCTCATCGACCTCTTCGGCTTCCACGTCGCGCGTGAACACATTCGCTTGACGGCGCTGACCGACGGCTACGGCTTCCACGAAGGAGCGCCCGGCGCACCTGCCGCGACGAAACCCAGCGCAGAGCTGGGCTACGGTTTCTTCGACGACGCCCCCGGCGCACCGGGCACCTTCGTTGCGGGCGAACCGGCTGTCGCTGGTGGCCCTACCGCTGCGAATGCCGCCGCCGGCCTTGCCGGCCCGCCCGCGGCCCTGGCTTCAGCCGCAGCCGCAGCGCCCAGGGCCGAGAAGACGGCGGCCGCAGCAGCCGAGAGCAGCACGCTGCGCGTCGGCGTCGACAAGGTCGACCAGCTCATCAACCTGGTGGGCGAACTCGTAATCACCCAGGCCATGCTGGCGCAGAACGGCAAGGGCGTGGACGCCGCGCTCTACCAGCAGCTGGCCGCCGGCCTGGCCGACCTGGAACGCAACACGCGCGATCTGCAAGAAGCGGTGATGTCGATACGGATGATTCCGATGTCGCTCGTCTTCAGCCGCTTCCCGCGCATGCTGCGCGACCTGGCGGCCAAGCTTGGCAAGAAGGTGGAGATGGTGCAGGTGGGCGAATCGACCGAGCTCGACAAGGGACTGGTGGAGAAGATCACCGACCCGCTGACGCACCTGGTGCGCAACAGCTGCGACCACGGCATCGAACTGCCGGCCGAACGCATCGCCAAGGGCAAGCCCGAGCACGGCACCATCACCTTGATTGCCACCCATCAGGGCGGCAGCATCGTCATCGAAGTGCGTGACGACGGCAAGGGCCTGAACCGAGGCAAGCTGCTGCAGAAAGCCCGCGAACGCGGCCTGGACGCACCCGACACCATGACCGACGGCGAGGTCTACAGCCTGATCTTCGCGCCCGGCTTCAGCACCGCAGACGTGGTAACCGATGTCTCGGGCCGCGGTGTCGGCATGGACGTGGTGAAGAAGAACATCACCGCGCTCGGCGGCACGGTCGAGATCGACAGCGCCGAAGGCTACGGCATGACGGTGCGTGTGCGCCTGCCGCTGACGCTGGCCATCATGGACGGCATGAGCGTGGGCGTCGGCGAAGAGTGCTACATCCTGCCGCTGTCCAGCGTGGTCGAAAGCTTCCAGGTCGAGCCGGGCATGGTGAAGACCATCGGCGGCAGCGGCCGCGTCGTGGAAGTGCGCGACGAATACATGCCGGTGGTCGACCTCGAGCGCATCTTCCAGGTGCCGCGTTTCGACTTCGAGAAGAGCACCAACATCATGGTCGTGGTCGAGGCCGAAGGCGGCCGTGTCGCGCTGCTGGTGGACGAACTGCTCGGCCAGCAGCAGGTGGTGGTGAAGAACCTCGAGAGCAACTACCGCAAGGTGGACGACGTCTCGGGCGCCACGATCATGGGAGACGGCCGTGTCGCGCTGATCCTGGACATCGGCTCGCTGGTGCGCCGCTCGCGCCATTGAACATTTTCAGTTGACGACTCCATGAACCGAACCGCAATCCCCAACCCGACCCCGAATGCCGACATGAGCCTCCTTCACTCCAACGACAAGAGCATGCTCGCTGCCATCGGCGCGCTGCTGGCCGCCGCCGTGGCCTACGGCGCGGCGAACAGCGGCGTCACCCTGCCCCTGGTGCTGGGCGGCGCGCTCTTTGCGCTGGCCTTCTTCACCGCGCTGTCCAGCCGGAGCGGCAGGCTCAGCCATGTCGCGATACCGGCGCTCGGCATGGCCATGGTGGGCCTGGTCATCCACGCCGCCCGCGGGCATGCCGAAGCGCACTTCGCGGTTTTTGCATTCCTGGCCTGCACGGTGGTCTACCGCCACTGGTTGCCGGTGGTGTCTGCTGCAGCGACGATCGCGGTTCACCATCTCAGCTTCAACTACTTCCAGCAATGGGGCTGGGGGCCGATCTGTTTTACCGAGCCCAGCCTGCTCATCGTCCTCGAGCACGCCGCCTATGTGGTGGTCGAAGCGGTGCTGCTGGTGATGCTGGCAATTCGCGCCCGTGCCGACTTCGCGGCCTCTGAAGAGCTGACCGGCATCGTCGGGCGGCTTGTCGCCGGTGACGGCTCGATCGACTTCAGCCCGGCGCACGTGCCGGTGAGTTCGCATGCCGCCCGCCAGCTGCAGCAGGCGCTGCGCCATGTCGAGACAACGATCAGCGCAGTGCGTGCCAGCGCCGAGTCGATCACCACGGCCAGCACCGAAATTGCCAGCGGCAACCTCGACCTCAGCCAGCGCACCGAAAGTGCGGCCAGTTCGCTGCAGCAGACAGCGAGCTCGATGGAGCAACTGACCGCCACCGTGCGCCACAGCGCTGATTCCGCCGTGCAGGCCAAGGGCCTGGCCGCCTCGGCCGCGCAGGTGGCGCTGCGCGGCGGCGCGGTGGTGTCGCAGGTGGTCACGACCATGGGTGACATCAACGGCAGCAGCAAGAAGATCGCCGACATCATCGGCGTCATCGACGGCATCGCCTTCCAGACCAACATCCTGGCGCTGAACGCTGCGGTGGAAGCCGCACGCGCAGGCGAGCAGGGCCGCGGCTTCGCGGTGGTGGCCAGTGAAGTGCGCAGCCTGGCGCAACGCAGCGCCGAAGCCGCGCGCGAGATCAAGAGCCTGATCGGCGCCAGCGTGGACCGTGTCGAGGCCGGCACCCGCCTGGTGGCCGACGCCGGGCAGACGATGTCGGAGATCGTCGCCAGCGTGCAGCGCGTGGCCGACATCATTGGCGAGATCAGCGCCGCCACGGGCGAGCAGAGCTCGGGCATCGGCCTCGTCAACGTGGCCGTGTCCGACCTCGACCACAGCACGCAGCAGAACGCGGCCTTGGTGGAGGAAAGTGCCGCCGCCGCCGGCTCGTTGAAGGAACAGGCCGCGCGCCTGGTGCAGCTGGTGGCGACCTTCCATGTCACCGCGGCAGCCGCCCGCTGAGCTCGGCTGATTTCACGCTCGCTTCCGCCGATTTCTACCGACTTCTACCGATTTCCGCCCAATTCCGTTCATTTGCGCAGCCATTCGGCCCGGCCACGAAAGGCCGGGCGAACCTACCCGAAAGCGACCCGCATGTTCCAACTCAACCACATCAAGATCGGTCCGCGCCTGGCGCTGGGCTTCGGTGCCATCGTGCTGCTGATGGTGGCCGTCGTCGCGTTGATGATGTCGCGCCTGCAGCAGCTCAGCACCGACAACGCCCGCCTCATCGAACTTCAGCGCCGCGCCGCAGTGGCCGACGACTGGCGCGGTCTGGTGCAGCTGAACGTGGCGCGAGCGCTGGCCATTGCGAAAGCCGGCGCTGCGGCCGACCTCGACGGCTTCTTCGGCGGCGCGATGAAGGCCACCAGCAGCCGCATCTCTTCCCTGCAGGAAGAGTTGGGCAAAGGCGTGGAGTCCACGCGCGACCGGGAACTGCTGGCCATCATCGCCAGCCAGCGCGAGACCTACGTAGCGACCCGCGCCGAGGTGCTGGCGAAGCTGAAGGCAGGTGACGGCGTCGCAGCGCAGCAGCTGCTGATCGAGCGCATGCTGCCGGCCTCGGCCACGTATGTCGCCGCCATCGAGACCCTGGCGAAGTTCGAGCAGCAGTTGGTGAAGGACGGCAGCGCACAGATGGTGGCCGACGTGAGCCGCGCCAAGCTGCTGTTGCTGGCGGCGCTGGCGGCAGCGGTTGCAGCGGCCGCAGGCTTCGGCTGGGCGATCACGCGTTCGGTGACGCAGCCGCTGCGCGCCACCGTGGCCGCCACCGGGCGCATCGCCGAGGGCGATCTCGCCGGCGAGGTGCAGGTCTCGGGCCGCGACGAGATGGCTGCGATGCAGCGCTCGCTGGTGAAGATGCAGGATGCGCTGCGCCGGCTGGTGGGTGAAGTGCAGAGCGGCAGCGAATCCATCAGCACCGCCAGCAGCCAGATCGCCACCGGCAACCAGGACCTGAGCGGCCGTACCGAGCAGACCGCCAGCAATCTGCAGCAGGCGGCCAGCAGCCTGGAAGAACTGACCGGTACCGTGGGCATGACCGCCGAGAGCGCACGCACCGCCAACCAGCTGGCAACGGCCGCCAGCGCCGCTGCCGAGCGCGGCGGCCAGGTGGTGTCGCGCGTGGTCACGACCATGGAAGACATCAACGCCAGCAGCAAGAAGATTGCCGACATCATCGGCACCATCGACGGCATCGCCTTCCAGACCAACATCCTGGCGCTGAATGCCGCCGTGGAGGCCGCACGTGCCGGTGAACAGGGCCGCGGCTTTGCAGTGGTCGCCAGTGAAGTGCGCAGCCTGGCGCAGCGCTCGGCGCAGGCCGCGCGCGAGATCAAGACCCTCATTCAGAGCAGCGTCGAGAAGGTCGACGCCGGCACGCGCCTGGTGCAGGACGCCGGCCTGGCCATGGGCGACATCGTCGGCGGCGTGCAGCGCGTCACCGACGTCATCGGCGAGATCAGCGCCGCCACCAGCGAGCAGAGCACCGGGCTGCGCCAGGTCAACGAGGCCGTCGCCGGGCTTGACCAGATGACGCAGCAGAACGCCGCGCTGGTGGAAGAAGGCACCGCTGCGGCGGAGAGCCTGAACGACCAGGCCATGCGCCTGCGCCAGCTGGTGGGCACCTTCCGTCTCACCGCGTCAGTCGCCCGCTGAAGCAGCTGCTGAGAACCCTTGCTGCCCCCTTCAGTCGGGTGGCAGTCGGGCCGATATCACTCACATGTCAGAACGTCGCCAAGGAAACGCCATGGAAATGATTGCCGAAGCCAGCCAGATCGCCCGCCACGAGGCCGCACGCGCCGAAGCCGCCGCGAGCAAAGGCAGCGGGGCCGCCAGCCGCACGTCGCAGGGCGGTGAATTCCTCACCTTCCGCCTCGGTGCCGAGGAATACGGCATCGACATCCTGCGTGTGCAGGAGATCCGCTCCTACGAACAACCCACCCGCATTGCCAACGCGCCCAGCTTCATCAAGGGTGTGGTGAACCTGCGCGGCGTCATCGTGCCCATCATCGACCTGCGTCTGAAGCTGGGCTGTGACAGCGCCGAATACAACACCTTCACCGTGGTGGTGGTGCTGAACGTGCGCGGTCGGGTCGTGGGCGCGGTCGTGGACTCGGTGTCGGACGTGCTGGAACTGCGCAAGGAAGAGATCAAGCCGGCACCGGAGCTCAGCTCCAGCGTCGACGCTTCCTACATCACCGGCATCGGCACGGTGAAGAGCGGCCAGGGCGAGAAAGAAGTGGCCCGCATGCTGATCTTGATGGACATCGAAGGCCTGATGAGCAGCGCCGACATGGGTCTGATCAACAGCTGAGCCGCGGCACCCTGCCCGACCCGACTAACCCACACCCACACCCGCTCAGCCGCTTGCCGGCTTGCCGGCTTACCCGCTCACCCCAACGTTCTCTGGAGACATCCGATGCGCCAACTGCTCGTTCCCGCGCTGCTCGCCCTGGCCGCCCTGCCCGCCCTGGGCGCCGTCGACGCCACCAAGGAAGAAGCGGTGGCCATGGTCAAAAAAGGCATGGCCTTCATCAAGGCCAATGGCATCGAGAAGGGTTATGCCGCCGTCAGCGACAAGGCCGGCCCCTTCATCGACCGCGACCTCTATCTCGTGGTCTACGGCCTGGACGGCAAGTGCCTGGCCCACGGCGCAAACGCCAAGCAGATCGGCCGCGAACTCATCGACCTGACCGACATCGACGGCAAGTACTTCGTCAAGGAACGTGTGGCCATGGTCAAGGCCAAACCCACCGGCGCCTGGCAGGAATACAAGTTCACCAACCCGGTGAGCAAGAAGGTCGAGCCCAAGGTGATGTATTGCGAAAAGCTCGGTGAAACCGCGGTCTGCGGCGGCGTCTACCCCTGAACGCACAGCAGATCAGCGCGCCGTGAAACTCAGAAGCAAACTGCTGCTGCCCCCGCTGGTGACGGCGCTGGTGGCCATGACTGCAGGCGCCACCTACGCCACGCTGGACTGGCGCCAGGGCGTGGCCGCGCGGGCCGCCAACGCGGCCGTGCTTGACGGCCTGAAGGCCAGCGGCCAAGCCACGGAACAGCTGGGCGAGATGCGCGCCGAGGTCTTTCGCACGCTGGCGCTGATTGCGTCGATGGACGATGCGCAAGTCAAGGCCAAGCGCGCCGAGCTGGCGCAGAAGGCGGACGGCGTCAAGCGAGTCGTCGAGGCCATGCCCTCCTACAGCCGCAACGACAGCCGCAACGACAGCGGCAACGACAGCGTCATCACCGCCGCGGTGGCCACCGCCATGCCCTTGCTGGCGCAGTACCTCAAGCAAACCGACAAGGCCATCGACCTCAGCGGCACCGACCCCAACATCGGCATCGGTGCCATGCGCGCTGCCGAAGACACTTTCAGCCAACTTGCCAAAGCCATGCAGGGCGTGGTGGCGCGCAAAGAGGTGCTGCAGGCCGAGCGCGCGCAAGCCGCTGCGGCCGCCAGCCTGCGCCTGACCGGGATGCTGGGCGCGCTGATGCTGCTGGCCACGGGCGGTGCCCTCTTTGCCGCCTGGCGCCTGCAAAGCCGCGTCGTGGCCGACATTGCCGGCGCCGTGCGGCTGAGCCAGGAAGTGGCTGCCGGCAAACTGGACACGCATGCCCAGAGCCCGTCCGACGACGAGGTCGGCGACCTCGTGCGCAGCCTGGGCGACATGGTGGACAAGCTGCGCGGCTCGATGCTGACGGTGCGCACCGCCACCGACCACATCAGCACCGCAGCGCGTGAAATCGCCAGCGGCAACACCGACCTGAGCCAGCGCACCGAGCAGGCTGCCAGCCGCGTGCAGCAGAGCGCCAGTTCGATGGAAGAACTGACCGTCACCGTGCGCCAGACCGCCGACGCGGCCCGCACCGCCAACCAGCTGGCCGATTCAGCCAGCACGGTGGCGCAGCGCGGCGGCAGTGTCGTGGCGCAAGTCGTCACGACGATGCAAGACATCAACAACAGCAGCAAGAAGATCGCCGACATCATCGGCACCATCGACGGCATTGCCTTCCAGACCAACATCCTGGCCTTGAATGCGGCGGTGGAAGCCGCGCGTGCCGGCGAACAGGGCCGCGGTTTTGCCGTGGTGGCCAGCGAAGTGCGCAGTCTGGCGCAGCGCAGTGCCGAAGCGGCGCGCGAGATCAAGGCGCTGATCGGCGCCAGTGTCGACAAGGTGGAGTCCGGCACGCGGCTCGTGGCCGACGCCGGCAGCACGATGGACGAGATCGTGGCCAGCGTGCAGCGCGTGACGGACATCATCGGCGAGATCAGTGCCGCCAGCGGCGAACAGAGCGGCGGCCTGGGCCTCATCAACACCGCCGTGGCCGACCTCGACCGCATGACGCAGCAGAACGCGGCGCTGGTCGAAGAAGGCGCGGCCGCGGCTGAGAGCCTGCACGAGCAGGCGTCGAAGCTGCTGGCCGTGGTCAGCGGCTTCCAGCTCGGCACCGCGACTGCCTCCTTCACGGCCCCATCGGCCGTGGTGGTGGCCAGGACCGTGGTTGCACAAGCCAAGGCCAGCGCCAAGACTGTTGCCACATCGGCACCGAAACCCAGCGCCAGGGCGGCACCCGGGATGGTGGCGAAGTTGGCACCGTTGGCGGCCAGGAAGCTGACGGCGACGGCGCCCGCGGCCGCTGCAGTGGCGTCGTCTGGCAAGACTGCCAGCAACCACGCCAGCACGGCCACCAGCGACAGTGACTGGGAAACCTTCTAACTCGCTGAAGGAGTCGCGGTAGAAAAGGGGGCTGCACCCGCAGCCGCCCCGTTGGCTACATCGCGCCCGCCCGCCGCAGCGTTTCCAGCACCGGGCGGCGCAGCACTTCACGCAAGCCCCACCAGCCCGCCGCCAGCGCCAGCAAAGCGCCGGCCACGGTGCCGAAGAGCGGCACCCAGGGTGACGGTGTCCAGGCGAACTGGAAGGCGAAGCGCGCCAGCGCCCAGCCGAGCAGCATCGCCACCAGCGAGGCCAGCAGCCCGGCCAGCGCGCCCACGCCCAGCAGTTCGGTGCGCTGTACCTGGGCCAGCAGGCGGCTGCTGGCGCCCAGGGCCCGCATGATGGCGAATTCGCGCGAGCGCGCCTCGCGCGTGGCCGAGACGGCGGCAAACAACACCACAAGACCCGCCACCAGCGTGAAGCCGAACAGGAATTCGACCGCGCGCACCACCTGGTCCAGCACGCGCTGCACCTGCGCGATGCTGGCCGAGACGTCGACGTTCGTGATGTTGGGAAAGTCGCGGCTCAGGCGGCTGTCGAAGCTGGGGGCGGCAGGTGTGGCAGGTGTGGCGGATGCGGCCGGGGCCACCCCGACGCCCGGTGCGGTGGCGGCGGGCAAGGCCGGGGTGCGAAAGGCGCTGATGTAGGTCAGCGGCACGTCGTCCATCGAGGCTTGCGGAAAGAGCACGAAGAAATTGACGTGCATCGAACCCCAGTCGACCTTGCGCAGCGTCGTGACGCGGCCGTCGCGCATCTGGCCGGCGATGTCGAAGCGCAGCGTGTCGCCGAGCTTCAGCCCGAGTTGCTGCGCCAGGCCTTCTTCCACGCTCAGGCCGCCGGCTTCGTCGTCCACCCAGCGCCCGGCCACCACCTCGTTGCCGGCCGGCGGCTGCGCGCTGTGGCTGAGGTTGAATTCGCGCTCCACCAGCCGCGCGGCGCGTTCATCGGCGTAGTCGTCGGACTTGGTGGCGGTGCCATTGATGGCCACCAGGCGGCCGCGAATCATCGGGTACCAGTCGTAGTCTTTCACGCCCGCAGTTGCGAGGGTATTGCGAAAGGCCTCGGCCTGGTCGGGCTGGATGTTGATGACGAAGCGGTTGGGCGCATCGGCCGGCGTGGCCTGGCGCCAGCTGGCAATGAGGTCGGTGCGCAGCAGCACCAGCAACATCAACGCGAGCAGGCCGACCGCCAGCGCAGACACCTGCAGCACGGCAAATGCCGGCCGCGCGGCGATCTGGCGCGTGGCCAGCACCAGCCAGCGCGGCGCGCGGCTCTCGGGCACCGAACGCTTGAGCAGCCACACCGCGGCATAGCTCATGACCGCGAAGAGCGCGATGGCCACCGCGAAACCGCCCACCGCGATGGCGCCCAGTTTCAGGTCGGACGACACCGCCATCAGCAAGGCCACGAAACCCAGGGTGCCCGCGGCGAGCACGCCCGCCGAAGCAGCGCGCAGCGAGCCGACATCGCGGCGGATGACGCGCAGCGGCGGCACCTGCGCCAGCTGCAGCACCGGCGGCAGCCCGAAGCCCAGCAACAAGGTCATGCCGACACCGAGCCCGAACAGCGCCGGCATGAAGCTGGGCGCCGGCAGGCTGGCCGCCACCAGGCCGGCCAGCAGCCACACGAAGACGTTGTGCACGAGCAGCCCGATGAGCACACCGGCCGTGCTGGCCAGAAAGCCGACGGCAGCGAACTCCAGCGTGTAGGCGCCGGCAATGCGGCGCTGGCTCAAGCCCAGCACGCGCAGCATGGCGCAGTCGTCGAGGTGGCGCGATGCGAAGTCGCGCGCCGCGATGCCCACCGCCACCGCCGCCAGCAGCGCGGCCAGCAGCGCCACCAGGTTGAGGAATTTCTTGGCGCGGTCGAGCGTCTGCTCCATCTCTGGGCGGCCACTCTGGAAACTCTCGACGCGCACGCCGCGCAGGCTTTGGGTCTTGATCTGCGCGTCGACCCAGTCCGTGTACTCGCTGACGAGCGCATCGCCGCGCGCGCTGCCCAGCGTGGCCGGTGCCGCCACGGCCAGGCGGTAACTCAGGCGGCTGGCCGGCTGCACCAGCGCGGTGGAAGCGAGGTCGGCTTCAGCCAGCATGACGCGGGGCGAAAAACTGGTGAAGCCAGCGCCGCGGTCGGGCTCGACGACGATGATACGCGCCACCTGCAGCGTGGCGTCGCCCAACAGCAGGGGGTCGCCCACCTTCAGCTGCAGTGAATCGAGCAGGCTGGCGTCCACCCACACCGTGCCGGGCGCGGGCGCGGCGGCCACGGTCTGCACCGGTGCGCCGGGAGCATCTTGCAGCTGCAGACGGCCACGCAGCGGGTAGCTCGCACTCACGGCCTTGACGGCCACCAGCCGCGTGGCGCCGCCCTGCGCTTCCGGCGCCCGCGCCATGCTCGGGAACACCACGCTCTGCGACACCTGCAGGCCGAGCTGCTGCGCCCGAGCCACCAGCACCGGCGGCGTGGCACGGTCGCTGCCGACCACGGCGTCGCCCCCCAGCAGCTGGCGTGCGTCGCGCTGCAGGCCACCACTCAGCCGGTCGGCGAAGAAGCCCACCGCGGTGAGCGCGGCCACGGCCAGCGTGACCGCGATGGCCAGCAGACGCAGTTCACCGGCACGAAAGTCGCGCAGCGTCTGGCGCCAGGCCAGGGCACCGATCGAGGGGGGACGGTCTTGTTGCATGGCAGCACGGTAGCTGAAACGCCCCGGCCCTGTCTGTGGACGGCTTGTCGGCGACTCTTCAGCAGCTTTTCAGCGGCGCTTCAGCGGC
>Ga0105048_10009243_pt1 | contig 15709 bp, 14 predicted proteins | sample MAT05_FD_78382 | JGI IMG/M metagenome (GOLD analysis project Ga0105048, IMG submission 78382) | Freshwater microbial communities from Lake Fryxell liftoff mats and glacier meltwater in Antarctica - MAT-05 | ecosystem: Environmental > Aquatic > Freshwater > Ice > Liftoff microbial mat | place...
CGATGCGGGTCACGGGTCGCCCGACAACGTTGGCAACCACGGGGCCTTCTGCCAGTTGGAGAAAGATCACACCCTGGCCGTCAGCGAGGCCCTGATGGAGGCACTGCCGAAGCTGGGGCCGTTCGAGGTCAAGGCGAGCCGGGCCGGAGCGAGTCAGCCGAGCTACGCAGCCCGACTGCGCGCCGCCGAAGGGTGGAATGCCGACGTGGTGATCAGCATTCATTCAGACGCGCGGGGGTACGCCTGGCCGTGGAAGCCCAACGAAGGGTTGCCGACGGTCTGCTACCGAAATTCCCTCGAGCCGGGGTTCGCCGTGCTGTGGAACGACTCGGGCCCGAGCGGCATGGTTGAGCGACGCGCACGGGTGGGGCGAGAGGTCATCGCCGCGATGCAGCTCGAGGGGTTTCTGCCCTACGACGGGCGCAACTACGGGGCGCTCTACCGACCCGACGTGGTGCATGGAGGCTGGGTCGACATTCGGCCGGTCGGTAAAGACGTGTACTTTCTGCGCGGCTCGAAAACGATACCGACTGTGATTGTCGAGACCCACCACGCGCTCGACGTCACTGAGGTGGCCGAGTGGAGCGACGCGAAGACGGTCGAGCGATTCGCTCAGGCGCTGGCCCGCGCGTTGACCGCGACCTTCACCCGGTGAGCCGAACACCTAAACCGACGCGGGCCAGCGCGAGCGGCCGATTCGCGCGCGGCAAGGTTTTTGGTGATCACCACCACGTGCTTGCTGTGGCGCAGATCGAGCTTTACCTCGAGCGAGGTGGTCGAGTCGGTCGAATACTTCACCGCGTTCTCGAGCAGCTCGTGCACCGCGACCACCAGCCCCGAGACGAACTCCGGGTCGGCCTCGCCATTCGATTCAACGAAGCCCTGAACGAACTTGCGCACGTGAGGCAGGGTCTGCGCGAGCGCCATCTCGCACGTCAACGATTCACCCAGGTGGGCTCAAAGCACACCCATCGGCACCGGCATGAACACCAAGGCTGTGAAAATGAAGCAGACCGCGCAGGTGATCTTTCGGCCGCGCGACAGAGGCACCGTGTCATCGACGACCGGCGGGTGCTCGAAGCCGACGATGCGGGTGATCAAGAAAAACCACACCACCCACGAGAGGCTGAAGAACAAGGCGAGCAGCAACAATACCGACGCCACAGTGTGGCCTATTTGAATGGCGCGAGGCCCGAACCAGGCATGCACCAGGTGGCCTCCGTCGAGCTGACCCGCGGGCAAGAGATTGAGCATGGTGACGAGCAAGCCGAACCATGCGGCAATGTAGACGGGGTGCTCGTAGAAGTCGTGATTGGGCGGCAGCGGCCCCACCACCAATCGCTTGAGCGCCAGCGTGAGGAGATTGTCGCCGAAGAAGGTGTAGTGCGTGGCAGTGTCGACCGCGGCCGGCACATCATCGACCCACTCGCGCGCGGCGTCGCCGATGGAGGCCGCGAAGGCCCACAGCGACATCTGCGAGGGGAAGGTGTCGGCGGGGAGGCTGACCTCGACGATGGGCGTGAGCCGCAAGCCGACGATCAGCAGCGGTATGGCGATGGCGAGCCCCGCGAGTGGGCCGGCGGCGCCGATGTCGACCAGCGCGTTCTTGGTGGGCACCTTGCCTCGCAGTCGAATCACCGCACCCAACGTGCCGAAGCCGAACGGCACGGGGATGAAGTAGGGCAGCGTGGTGTCGACGCCGTGGGCTTTGGCCATCGCCCAGTGCCCCATTTCGTGCGCGCCCAACACCAGCAGCACGCTGAAGGTGAAGTAGCCGGCCCCGAAGAGCTGGTCGTCGACGTCGTGGCTCGGCACGCCGCCGCCCCACCCTTGCCAGTAGACGAGAAAGAGGCTCACCGCGGTGGCGAGCAGCAAGACGAGATTGAGAACCCAACCACCGCGCTTCATCGTTCGTTCACAGCCGTCAGCCCTTGGTGAATCGTGTGTTGACAGCCCGAGAACCGTCCATATGCTGCCGCGCGCTTGCAGGGAGATGAAAAAGCCCCGCAGGAATTCTTACACCCTGACCTTGGAGCATTTCTCTCATGAAGAACCTCATTCTCTCTCTGGCGCTGGCCATCGGCGTCTCGGCATGCACCTCGGTCGAGTCGGCGACGGTCGCTGGCAACGAAGTGGTCGCCAACGGTGGTGAAGCCGTGGCCGTCATTCAGGCCAACTCGATCGGCTTGACCCTCATCTTCCACATCGTCGACATCGTCTCGTCTGACCTCGATCAAATCGTGAACAAGCTGTTGGTGGCCGAGGCCAAGGCGATGGGCGCGTCGAAGATCGACCTCAAGGGCGCGGCGACCACGCCCCGTCACGGCATCTTCGCGCTGGCCGGCAATATCATCGGCTTCCCGATGTCGGGCGGCACGGCGATCGCCGTCAAGTAAGCAGCGAACAGTTTTCATGTCGAAGACCTGAGGCTCGCCTGAGAACCAGGCGGGCCTCTGGTGTTTTGGAGCCGTTGTCGAAAGAGAGCGTTTTCGTGCGCGCGGTCGTGATTGCAGCAGTCAGCCTAGTGATGCTGGGGTGCCCGTCGGCTCCCTCGGTGAGCGTGTCGGAGGTGAAGCGTGCGCTGCAGGAGCGCGACCGGAAGCTGACCGCGTACCACTTGCGGGTCGACAGCCAACAGGGCGCGCTGAAGGCCAGACACGAGTTCTTCTTTCGTTCGCCAAACCGGAGCCGCGGCATCATCCTCGAGCCCGAGCCGATGACGCTGGCCTTCGATGGCACGCTGTTCTTCAAGCTGACGCCGGCCGAGAAGAAGTTCGAGACGTATGAAATCAAGCTCAGCCCCGAGAACGCGGCGTACTTTCTGGCGAGCACCTTCACGCCCTTCGTGCCCGAGGGCTACCGCACGCCGATGCTCCCCTCGCGGGGAGTGACGGTGCGAAAATTGACCCACCCCCAAGCGGCCGACGCGGTCGAGGTGACGGTGAGCGTCGAGGGCGCGACGGTAGTGTGGGTGTTGCGCTGGCCCACCGCCGATGTGCTCTCCAAGCAGGTCGGGGGCACGGTGTTGAGCGTCGACGAAGAGCACTGCGACGAAAAGCTGGGGTTGTGTGTGCCGAAGTTGGTGACGCAGCGCTTGAACGGTGTGGTCGAAGCGACCACAGCGCTCACCTCGATTTCGCTCAACCCGCAAATACCGAACGATTTCTTTACCCTGACCGCCCCAGAGGGCTTTCATGCGGAGAAGCACGAGTTGGTCGAGACGAAAAGCGTCGAACCAGTGCATTAAGGCGGATGCGTCATGGCAGCACTGAAGTGGGTGATGATCTCCGTGTGCAGTCTCGCGGCGCTGGGCCTGACCGGTTTGGGTATCACCGGCAGCATGGGCCTGCGCGCGAATGAGCCGAGCCAGCCGACGGCGGCGAAGATCTCCTTGCGCTCGCTCCCGCCGCCGTTCGTGGTGGGCAGCGCGAGCGCGAAACCGACAGCTGCGACCCGCCCGGTCGAGCCCGAGTCTCAAGCGGCGGTCGACGCGGGGGTGGCGGCGGCTCCGGTCGTCGCGCCGGTCGCAGCACCACCGGTGAAGCCTGATGCTGGAGCGGTGTCGGTCGCGGCGCCGGTCGCTGCGGTCGATGCCGGTGCGCCTGCACCAGTGGTGAGGCCCCCTGCTCCGGCAGTGGTCGCTCCATTGGCGGTGGCGACGGTGGCTGACGGCGTGCTCAACCTGCAGGCCAGCGACACCGCCGACGTCTTCGTCGACGGCAAGCGAATGGGCGCCTCACCGGTGCTCGGCGTCAAGGTCAAGGTCGGTGCCCACAAGGTTCGCTTCGATTGCTACGACGCCGCGGGCAACACCGTGGCCGGGGCGGTGCAGAACGTCACCGCGGTGGCGAACAATGAAGTCGACGTGAGCTTCACCTGCCCCGCTTCGGAGTGACCATCGTTCCGCTGGCGGGAGACGCCATCATGAACGACGATGCGCGCCGATGACTGGCCAGGCGAGGCTTCCGGTACACCTGCTCGTCGCGATGTTGATCGCGGGTTTGTCGCGACCAGTGCACGCCTCGCTGCCAGCCATACAGCTCAGAGTGCTCGAGGCGGCCGCCACCGGCCCGCGCATCGTGGTGATTGGAGTCGGCCTCGACAGCAAGGTGCGACCTCAGCTCGGCCTGCTCGAGCACGCCGCTGAGAGCGCCATCTCGAGGGCCACCCGCTTTCGGCTGCTGCCGGTCGTCGATGCCTACGACCCGAGCGCGTCACTGGCGCGTGAGGCGGCCTCTCAAAAGGCGAGCGCGCGTATTCATGATGGGCAGAAAGCGCTCGATGATCTCGATCACCCCAAGGCGCTCGCCGCCTTCGTCGACGCACTGGCCCTGATTCGGCAGACCAACGTGGCGGCCACCTTTGGCGACCTGGTGACCGCCTGGGTGCTCAAGGCCGCCAGCCACGCCGCCGGCGATGAAAACCCGCAAGCGCGCCAGGACATCGAGCGCATCGTGGCGGTGTTCGCGCGCGCCGAGTTTCCGAGTCAGCATTTCCCTCCTGAGCTGGTGGAGCACGCCGAGACCCAGCGACGCATCGCCAGCAACGCGAAGGGTGAGCTCACCGTTCGCACCGAGCCTTCGGGCGCGGCGGTGTGGGTCGACGGGCAGTACCGGGGCATCAGCCCGACGCTGGCCAAGAACATCATGGGCGGCCGCCACGTGGTGACCGCGACGCTCGGCGGGTACTCGTTGAGCCAGGAGGAGCTGGCTCCCGGCGAAGGCCTGGTGACGCTCAAAGCAGCCGAGCTGCAACCGGCGCTCCTCAAGGCGCAAGACCTGATCGCCAAGCACCCCAATGGCCTGGTTCGCGAGCAGGCCGCGATGGAGCTGGGCAAGAAAGTCGGCGCTGATCAAGTGCTGCTGGTCATCGGCAAGAAGAGCCTGGCCGGCGAGCAGATCGACCTGACCGCGGTTCGCATCGACGTCAGCGATGGGCACAACTGGGCGTATCAGACTGCGGTGGTGCCGATGAATGACGAAGACACCACGTTGAGCGTGCTCGAGCTGGTGGTCGCCAGCGACACGCCACGGCAGCAGGGCAACAAGCCCGTCTTTCACGTGAAGGGCGCCAACGCGGGGCCTACCGGCAAGCAGGTCGCCGGCATCGTGCTGCTCGCCACGGGCGCCGCACTGGTCGGGGGCGGCGTGTACTCAGGGCTGCAGGCGCAGTCGGCTCAGGCGCTCTACCAGGGTACGCCGCAGGTGCAGACCGGCATCGCTGAGAGCGTCGCCACGCGCGGTCGCAATTTCTCGATCGTCGCCGACGCATCATTCGTTCTCGCCGCGGCCAGCTTGGTCATCGGGTCGGTTTTTCTGGCGACCGGTGGGCGCCCCGCATCGAACCAGCCGGCACCCGAGCCCGAAGAGACGCCTGAGCCGGCGGCCGCGACGAGGCCTGATCGGAAGCCGACCAGAGAGTCGAAGCCGGCCCCGGCACCCGGCAAGCCGGTGCGCGAGACCAGTGACTGGTCGAAACCGGCGGCTGCCAAATCGCCCCCTCCAGCAGAGACCCAGCAGACCTCGACTCCGACTCCGACTCCGACTCCGACGACCGCACCTGAGCCTGACAGCGCCGCTGACGTCGAGCGTCGCGCGAAAGACGCGCGCGAAGCCGAGGCGAATCGCAAAGAGACCGAGGCGCGCGCGGCTCGCGAGGAAGAGCGGCGAAAGAAGGAAGACGCGAAGGAAAACGGCGGGTCGAAGAAGCAACGCGCCGACGAGAAGGCGAAAGAAGAAGAGGCCCGCAAGGCGAAAGAGGCCGAAACCAAGCGCGCCGACGAGGCAGCGAAGAAGAAGAAAGAAGACGAGGCGCGAAAGGCGAAAGAGGCCGAAGCCAAGCGACTCGAAGAAGAAGCGAAGAAGAAGAAGAAGGAAGAAGACGACGACGACTTGCGGAACTACTAGGCGCGTCGCCCTCCATCCCACTCGCGCTCACAGTTTCGGCCGCCCTCGGGCAAAAATTCGACAGCGCGGCACAGGCCTGTAGCATTTCGGCCCGGGGCAACAGCGTTGGCATCGAAGCTGCTCTGAGTGAGCTTCGACGCGCTCCAGCGCGGCACGGAGGCCACACATGCAGCACCTTCAGAATCGTCGAGTCGGCGTGTTGATGGGCGGTTGGGGCGAAGAGCGTGAAATCTCTATCAAGACTGGCGAAGCCGTCGCCGCGTCGCTGGAGAGCCGCGGGCACGAAGTGGTGCGAGTCTTCGCCGGGCCTGGCCTCGATCAAACGCTGCGACACTCGAAGATCGACGTGGCTTTCATCGCCCTGCACGGCCGCATGGGAGAAGACGGGCGAGTGCAAGGCCTGCTCGAGGTGCTCGGCATTCCGTACACCGGCTCGGGCACCCTGGCCTCGGCCCTCGCGATGAACAAGGGCGTGGCGAAGAAGCTCTTTCGCCAACACAACCTCGCAACGCCCACCGGGTACGTCATCTCGCATTCGCAGCTCGATCAGCTCGACGACCTGCACCTCGACCTCGGCTTCCCCTGCGTGGTGAAGCCCTCGAACGGTGGCTCTTCGGTCGGCCTCTCGTTGGTCACCACCCGCGAGCAGCTCAAGCCGGCGGTGGTTCAAGCCTGTCGTTACGGCGGTGAAGCGTTGGTCGAGCGAAAGATCAGAGGCCGAGAGGTCACTGTCGGCGTGCTCGCAGACAAGGTGCTCGGCAGCTGCGAGATGACCTTCGATGCGGGCACCTTCGACTACGCGACCAAGTACCAGGGCGGCGCGAAGTACCATCTGCCGGCGCGGCTCTCAGCGACCCGGCTGCTCAACGTCGAGGCCATGGCCCTGGCGGCGGTGCGAGCGCTCGGCGTGCGGAGCTACGCGCGGGTCGACTTCATCTGCTCCGACACCGCGAACGACGTGGTGCTCGAGGTGAACACCCTGCCCGGCATGACCAAGACCTCGTTAATGCCGAAGATCGCCAAGGCCGCGGGCATCGCCTTCGACGATCTCTGCGAGCGCATTCTCGCCGACGCCACCCTCGACCCGGTGCAAGTCGGGCCCGAGGTGATTGTCGAACCCGCACACATCGTCGCCGCGGTCGGCTGAATCAGCGCTGGCCGTCGAAGGCCGCCTGAAGCGCGGCGATCGCGCGCAACCGGGCCGGCCCCGACACACGCTCCTTTCCCTCCACTGTGCCGGCGACGATTCGGCTGTGGCTACGCCTCGACCGCCCACGCGGTGATCGGCCCGAACAACCGCATCGCCAACCGGACCTCTGGCATCTGGGCCAACGCCGTCTCGATCGATGGAGGCGTCATCGACGGCTCCTGCGCCGCGCCCGGGTTCTCGGCACCGGTCTCATTGTGAAGGCACTGCTCGCGGCGCTGCCAGCGCCTGAAAATCGGCACGGCCTCGCAGCGGCGCGAGATCTTCATCGGTGAGCAGCGTGTGCTGCTCGTCGTAGCCGAGGCGCACGGCCTCTTCGAGCATCGCCTGCGCTTCGTCGAGCCGATTCAAGTGGCAGAGCGTGCAGGCCAGGTTGTAGGCCGCCTTCGGGTCGGGGTGCTGGCCCAGCGTCATTCGCAGCAGCGTCTCGACCAGGGCGAAGCGCCCGGCTTGAAACAACCGGGTGCTGATGTCGTGCACCACTTCGAGGTCTTTGCTCTTCAGGCGCTCTTCGACCGCGGCGCGAATGGTCTCGTCATCGGTGGCGGCGAGGGCCTGGTCGACGTTGGTCGGGGTCTCGGCTTCGACCGGCGGAGGCGGCTTCCAGACCCGCCACCCGTTCATCAGCCCCATCACTCCGAAGTACCCGAACAGGGCATTGAACGAATACACCGCGTAGGCGAGCGCGAGGCCGCCTCCGAGCATGCTGGTGCCTCCGACGATTTTGGGCCGAAGCGGCGTGTCAGAGACCAGGCGAATGAAGGCGTCGAGCGACTGCCCGCCGTCCCACGGCAAGATGGGCAGCAGGTTCACCACCGGCCACAGCACGTTGACCCACACCACCTGGCTCACCACGCCCGCGACGGCCGGCGAGAGGTCGATGAAGCGCGAGCTCACGTACACCAGCACCGCGAAGGTCAGTTGAATGCCGGGGCCAGCAAGGCTCACCAGCAAGTCGACTCCCGCCGAGGGCCTGCGTTGTTGCTCACCGTTCCATCGGGTGAAGCCGCCCATGCCGTGCAGCACGATGTTGGGGTTGAACCCGAAGGCTTGCATCGCCCAGGCGTGACCGAGCTCGTGGAGCAACACCGAGCCGAACACCACCGCGGCCCAGATCAGCACCTGCGCCCACCCCTGCCGGTACGCCCCGATGACGGGAATTAGAAAAAACACCGGTCGCACCAACACCGGAATTCGTCCGAGCTGAAAACGCAGCCCGCTCTCCTCGCTCGTCTCAGCCATCTCGGGGGCCAAGAAGTCAGTCAACGAGAGTGCACACAAGCCCTCAAATTCGCTGAAAGACCTTTTGACAGCAGGGGTCGATCTCCCTAGAAGGGTCCGTTCCTTTGTGCCCGGAGCGGGGAATTGTCTCGTTATTCCGGGGAGTTGAGAGGCCGGCTGAGCGCGATGAGCACCGCTGAAATCGTTTTCCTGGCCGTCTACTTCGCCGTGCTCTCCGTGCTTTCGCTGTACGGGTCGCATCGGTACCGAATGGCGTTCTTGTACTACCGGCACAAGTTCGCTCTGCCGACACCCAAGAGCAAGCTGCTGCGACTGCCGCGCGTGACCGTGCAGTTGCCCATCTTCAACGAGATGTACGTGGTCGAGCGGCTGATCGATTCGGTCTGTCGCATCGAGTACCCGCGCCATCTCTTCGAGGTGCAGGTGCTCGACGACTCGACCGACGAGACCTGCAGCATCGCCTCGGCGGTGGTCGCGCGGTGGCGCGAGGCGGGCATCGACATCGCCTACGTGCACCGCACCAATCGCAAAGGCTTCAAGGCCGGCGCGCTCGAGAACGGGCTGGCCTCGGCCAAGGGCGAGCTGGTCGCGGTGTTCGACGCCGACTTCGTACCGGCTCCTGACTTCTTGACCCGCACCGTGCCCTTCTTCAGCGACGCCAAGACCGGCATGGTGCAAGTGCGCTGGGGCCACCTCAACCGCGAGTTCTCGTTGCTCACCCGCGCGCAGAGCATCTTGCTCGACGGGCACTTCATCATCGAGCACACCGCGCGCAACCGTTCGGGCTGCTTCTTCAACTTCAACGGCACCGCGGGCGTCTGGCGCCGTGAGACCATTCAAGACGCGGGCGGCTGGCAGCACGACACGCTGACCGAAGACCTCGACCTCTCGTACCGCGCGCAGCTCAAGGGTTGGCAGTTCGTCTTCTTGCCCGACATCGTCTCGCCCGCCGAAGTGCCGGTCGACATGAACGCCTACAAGAGCCAGCAGCACCGCTGGGCCAAGGGTTCGATTCAGACGGCGAAGAAGCTGCTGCCCACCATTCTGCGCTCGAAGCTGCCCTTCGCAGTGAAGCGCGAGGCGTTCTTTCACCTCACCAACAACTTCGCGTACCTGTTGATGGTGGTGCTGGCGGCGATGATGCCGCTGTCGATGATCATTCGCTACAACCACAGCCTGTACTCGACGCTGTTGCTCGACCTGCCGATCTTCGTCTCGGCGACCTTCTCGGTGAGCTTCTTCTACGTCGCCACTCAGCGCGAAATCGGCGCCGGCTGGTGGGAGCGGGTCAAGTACCTTCCGTTCTTGATGAGCCTCGGCATCGGCATGGCCATCAATCAATCGAAGGCCGTGCTCGAGGCGCTCTTCGACCGTCAGTCAGAATTCGCCCGCACCCCGAAGACCGGCAGCGAAGGCCGCGCGGTGCAAGCGGTGAACAAGACCTACCGTGGCAAGCGCAGCTGGGCTCCGTTCATCGAGATGGCGTTTGGCATCTACTTCACCGCCGCCATCTTCTACGCGCTCGACCACAACATCTGGCCCTCTCTGCCGTACCTGTTCTTGTTTCAGATGGGCTTCTTGTATGTGGGCATCTTGAGCCTGGTCGACTTTCGGCCCAGGGCCAGCCCACCGAAAGCAGAAGTGGCCGTCGAAGCTGACGAAGAAGCCGAGCCGGGCGTCGCTGCGTAGGTGAGCTGCCCCAATTGCGGTGAGCCAGCACCGTCGCCGTATTGCCCCAAATGCGGCCAACGCCAAGGTGAGCTGCGGCCGTCACTGAGACACGTGGGCGATGATCTGGTGCGCTTCTTCTTGCGCGTCGACGGTCGCTTTCTCGCCACGCTCAAGGGCTTGCTCACACCGGGCTTTCTGACCCGGGAGTATCTGGCCGGCCGTCGCGAGCGGTACGAAAAGCCGCTGCGCTTGTTCATCGTCACCCTGGCGCTCACCTTGCTTGTGACCCCGGTCGACGCGTTCGTTCACATCTCGGTCAATGGCGCGAAGGTCGCCGCGGGCTCAGAAGTGCCACCCGAGGCTCAAGCGATAATCGACGCCATCGGAGCGCACCTGCAGCTGATCTCGCTGCTCTTCGTGCTCTACGGTACCTGGGTCTTGACGCTGGTCTATCGCAAGCAGGGCGTTCGCTTCGCCGAGCACTTCATCTTCATGCTGCACCTCGGTACGCAGTCGAACCTGGTGGGGTTGCTGCTGGTACCGGTGCGGTTGGCCTCACCGGATCTCTGGACTCGCGCGTCGAGCCTGGTCTCGGGGGCCTTGTTCGTGCTCGCGCTCAAGCACGTGCATCAAGAGACGTGGAAGACGGTGATCAAGCGGTCGGCGATGTTCGCGCTGATCGGTACGGTGGTGTTCATGGGTGTGATGATCGTGGTGGGCATCATCATCGCGGTGGCCTTGAAGATCCCCTCCGCCAGCTGAGTCGTGTTAGCGACCGCGCGCTTCCCAGAAGTTCACCACCATCGCGTTTCTCAACCAGCGGGGCGTTGCAGCGGCGCGATGTCGTTGCGGGTGAGCAGCGCGAAGCGAACGAACAGCACCAGACCAACCGCGGTGAGCCCCGCCGAGAGCCCCCACCACAGCCCGACCACACCCAGGCTGCCGCGAACGCCGAGCCAGTAGGCCACCGGCAACCCGATGCCCCAGTGCCCAACGATGTTGGCCCAGAACACGAATCGGGTATCGCCCGCGCCGCGCAAGACGCCCGCACCGATCGCCTGCGCGCCGTCAGAGATTTGAAACAGGGCGGTCACCCAAAGCAGCGACGAGGCCATGGCGATGACCTCGGGCTGGGTCGACATCAATCGTGCCAGCTGCTGGGGGTAGAAAATGAAGACCAGCGCCGAGGCCGACATGAAGGCGACCCCGCTGGCCAGCGCGAGCAGCCCCGCCCTCCGAGCGCTCGGCGTGTCGAGCGCGCCGATGTTTCGCCCCACCCGCACACTGCCGGCGCTGCCGATGCCCACCGCGACGCAGAAGCTGAAGCTTGCACAGGAGAGCGCGATCTGATGCGCCGCGATCGCCGCCTCGCTCAGTCGCCCTGCGAACAGACCGACCAGGGCGAAGATGCCCGCCTCCGCGATCAGGTGCAGCCCGATGGGCAAACCCACCCACCCCGCTTGCTTGACGGTCGCCGCATCGAAGCGGCGCGTGACTCCCGCCGGAGGAGCGCCCAGCGACCAGGCCAACACGCCGAACTGAAGCCAGGTGCACAACGAAGTAGCGATGGCTGCGCCGGCGATGCCCAGCGCGGGTATCGGGCCCGCCCCGAAGACCAGCATCACGTCGAGACCGAGGTTGGCCACATTGGCGATGATCATCGCCCAGAGCATCACCTGCACCCGACCCACCGCCTGCAGATACGAGCGCGCGGCGACGAACAGCAACGCCGCGGGCACGCCCGGTATGCGCCACCAGATGAACTCGCTCGCGCCGCGAGCCACCTCCGCCTCGACCCCGAAGGGCACCAGAATCGCTGGCAAGAAGGCGATCAGCACCATTAACACCAGCGAGGTCAGCCCCGCCAGCCACAGACCGGCCCAGTACAGAGAACGAGCGCGCACCGCGGCGCCGGCTCCAATGGCCTGAGAGATGAGCGGGTCGAGGCCCATCATCACCCCGAAGCCCAGAAAGATGACCGTGAAGGTGAGCGAGCCGCCCAGACCCGCGGCGCCCTGTGCAGTGGCCGACATTCGCCCGACCACCGCGGTGTCGACGATGCCCATCAACGCCTGCCCGGCCTGCGCCAACGCGAGCGGGAGCGCGAGGGCCCACAGGGCGCTGAGCTCTGAGCGGGTGGCGGGCTTCATCGGAGGGGGCTTTAGCGCGAGTGGTGACGGCGGTGCGTCTGAGTTCTGACGCGGGCGCTTTCCGCTACATTGATTCGATGCGCAGCCGGCCCGCACTCACGGTTCAGCTCAAGAGCCAGTCCGCTCGCGTTGGGCAGCGGGTCTCGTTCGAGATCGTGCTCGAGGGCCATACCGACACTCCCATCGACGAGGTTCGGCTGGTGCTCACTGGCGTCGAGTCTCAAGTGCGCGGCAGTGGCAAGTCGAAGCGAACGCTCAAGAACGCGTTTCTCGAGCACCGAGACGTGATCGCGGGCTTCGCGCTCGGCGCTGGCGAGCGGCGCGGCTTCGACGTCTCCTTCGACCTGCCGGCTGACGCGCTGCCCTCGTACTCGAGCGATGTGTCGGAGATCGCCTACTCCCTCAGCGTGAACGTCGTCATTCCGTGGTGGGTGAACCAGCGGGCGCGGCTCGAAATACCCGTGCATGCGCTCGCCCAGCCCGTACAGCGGAGCGCATTTCGGATGTCGACCGCGCCGGCCGGCCCACGAGGCGAAGAGCTCCATCTCGAGGTAGCCATCGACAGTCGCACCGTCGCCATTGGAGGAACGCTGACCGGCGCCATCGCAGCCGAGAACCTCGCCCACCACCGGGTGCGAAAGCTCGCGGTCGCGCTGGTCAAGATCGAGTCAGTGGCCCAGCGCACCGGCCCGGGCGCGTGGTGCTCAGCAACGCGTACGACGCCTTCTCAGTTGATTCGCCGCAAGAAGGCCTCTCGTACCCACATGACGTCGAAACCGGGCCGGGAAAAGCATGGCGGGTGCCTGCCTATTGGCCATGCGGCGTCCGGCATAGAGGCAGCGTCAGCTTGGTTCGGGCTCACGTTTCCTGCCGGCATCGTTGAGGCGTTCTCCTTGGCGAAAAACGCCGCGGCGCTTTTTTTAGGATGTCACGCTCGACTCGCAGAACGCGATTCTCCTTTCGCAGTCGCGACAGCTCTTCCTTCTCATCCGTGGTCAGCGAACCGCGTTTGCTCCTGCCGCCATCAGCGCGCGCTTGCTCTACCCACTGGCCGACCGCCGACGGCGTCAGGTCGAGATCCTTGGCCACCCGCGCAATGGTCTTTCCTGCGGCCGCGGTTGGCGAGGCCTCGTCGCTCATCGATGGCGTCATCGCCCAGGCCCGGCGCGATTCGGCCGAGGGGGGCCGAGGGGCTAGGCATGCGTTTGACGGTAGTGTAGGTGATTGACGATGGCCGACAACGGAATTCCGCCCAAACTCACTGGGGCGCCAGCTCGAAAGAACACCCCGCCGGCCGACCCCAATCCGACGACCAAACAGGCGGCCGCGGTGCGTCCCACATCGGCGAACGACCCCAGCGTTGCGAAGCGCGACTGGCAAAACAAGCCGCCGCTCGTAGCAGAAAAACTCGCAGCCGCGGCGATGAACCAAAAGCTCATTGCACTTGGTTCGGGCATCGATGAGCTGACGGCCTCGCTCGTCGCCAACGGGCCCGACGCCATCCGCCAGGCGATCAAAACCCACACCCACTACCTGCTCGGCGAACGACCCACTGATCGCGCTCAAGCCCAGCTCTACGATGCTGCGCGCAAGGTGATGGAGCTCAACTCGTCGCGCCAGCTCGATGTCACGATACTGAACGAAATCGGCAAAGCCACGGCACTGGTCGCCAAGAACCCTCAATTGGCCCACCTGGGTGGCCCGCTTCTGCAAAACGCTGCCGCGAGCCTCAAACCTCTGACACCACAAGAGTCGACCGAGCTCCTCTCCGTCGCCAAGGCAGCCGCCGGTGCCGGCAATCAACGACTGGCCACCGGTGTGGCCGCCTATCTTGGTCAGGTTGCGCTCCCCGAGGTGTTGCCCGCTGACGCGATCCTCGCAGTGGCCCAGAGTGACTTATTTGGACACAGTCTGCTCGCGGCCGTGACCGTGAGGCACTTTCTGCCAAGCGAGCAGCTTCGAACCGTCGAGGAGACGGCCCACGCTTTCGTGCCGCCGCTCCCCAAAGGCGCCAGCGCCCAGGTGCAGGCGATCTACCAAGAGGCCTTCGAAACGGTGAAGGCCGTCCTCACGGCGAACAACAAGAAATTCAACGGCGCGATCGCTGCCGGCGACATCGCCCTTCAAAGGCCGCAGGTCTCAGAAGTGAACAGACCCGCTTTGGAGGCTGTGGCTGGGTTCGTCGAAAAAGCCCGCGAAGCCGGCTTGGTCGAACTCGAGTACAGCCTCTCAGGCAACATCAAGGGGCTCTTCCCCGGCCTCGCGAACAACCCGGCGCAGCTCAAACCCGAGGTCAAAGCCGCCTTCGAGCGTATTCGCGGAGCCAAGCTGCATTTGGGGGGTGGCAACGCTTCGATGCTCGAGCGCACGAACGCGGGCATCGCGCTCGTGATGGGCCCCAGGCCGGGCGACCCAGCCAATCGCACGCTGTGGGACGGAGCGAACGCCATCGCCACCAAGCGATTCACAACGATTCAAGGCAACACGGCGATGGCCGACGCGGCCGGCTACGCCGGTGTGCCTCCCGCCGAGCTGCACTATCGCACGAGCGGGACGATCGGCACCACCGACAGCAAGAGTCTGTTGGCCTTCGCCGGGTTCGTCGATTCGGCGCACAAGAGCGGCAACAGCAAGCTCGCTGTGGGCATGGCGGTAATGGGTCTGCAGGCATTCCCCTCCGCCCTGACGTCACCCGATGCCGCGGTTCAGACGGCAGCTGAGCGAATGGTCACCATCTGGGACGGTGCGCCGATTGGCCAAGAGGCCATCGCGCCGTTGATTGGGAAGATGACCGCCGCCGAGGCTCAGTTCGTGAAGCTCGATGCCGAACAAGAAAAGGTGTTGCGCAAGCTGAAAGACGACAGCCAGGCCGAGCTGGCGAGCGCCCGAAAGCAAGGCCGACTTCCAGAACTCGGCGTGTTGAGAAAGCTCTCGCAACAAGCCAACGCGACCCAACAGCACTTTCTCGGTCTTGCCGACGGCGTCTTCGCCAAGGTCTTGACCCCCGTCGAGCGCGACCAGTACCTGAGCGTGGCTTCGCTCCTCGGCGAACAATTGAAGGCCGTGATCGAGAACCCAACCAGCCGAACCCGCGTACGCGAATCGATGTTTGGTCACGGCCAAGCGATGAAGACGCTCTTCGATGAGGCCCTCGCGCAAGAAACCAGAAAACAGCGCATTGCGGCGCTGATCGAAGACGTTCGCCGACCTCTCGACGCGGCCCCCCCAAGGCTGACCGCCGCTGGGTCAAGCCTTAGCCAGCGCCCCGCGCGGTGAGCCAATCGCCGGGTGAGGTGATGGTGTGGGTCGCGGCGAAGAAGTCATCACCGGAGCCCTCGCTGCCGCAGTGCTGGCGCTGAACGACGGCCTCGCGCAGACAGGCGGCGGCAGCATCGCAGAGGAGCTCAAGAAGAACAAAGCGGTGAACGAGGCGCGAGAGGCTGAGGCCGACCTGTTGCGGCGAAGGGATTTTTGAGCGCGGTCGTCGACGCTCGAGGCCCGAAGAGCTGCTGAAGTGAGGCATGAAACGCAGC